>Ga0222713_10005625_pt1 | contig 12125 bp, 11 predicted proteins | sample C33_649DmetaG_FD_165061 | JGI IMG/M metagenome (GOLD analysis project Ga0222713, IMG submission 165061) | Estuarine water microbial communities from San Francisco Bay, California, United States - C33_649D | ecosystem: Environmental > Aquatic > Marine > Unclassified | place: USA: California...
AAAATTAAGTTTCTGGCAGTATATAAAGCGGTTTTTTAGGTGGCTCGCCTATCGATTTTGGGGCCTCATGCTACTCATTGTCTACACCTTATTGATTATTTTTTTGACCAAGCAATGCAGCAAAAGTGCGGATTGCTCAGAGTTTCAAAAAGTAGAGCGTGAATTGAAGTATTTGGAAGGTCGAATCAAAGAACGCTGCAATGGCAATGTTGAATTGGAAAATGAAAATCAATGAGATCCATTGTAGCTCAACATACGGCAAGAAAATGGTGGTATCGATGGATTCGCAGCTTCAATTGGTTCGCTTTTCGTTATTATTGGTTTGTGTGGTTGTTATTTATTTCATTATCCGCACTCCTACTCTATCTTATTCTTACCCATAGCGATGAGCATGGATGTAATACGCAACGCATCGAAAAAAGCATCGAAATAATCAACAAGCAACTCGATTCATGTTGTAGTTGTAATCAGGCATTTTCCGATAGAAATGAAAATCGAGATTCATTGGAACTATTGAATGATTCTATTCCACAAGCTCCCACGGAAAACTGTGCTGTCCATTTTACAGGTTTAATCATGGGTGGGGCACCTGTAAATAACAATATCTCCAAAGTTTATGTTGAAGATAATTCGAGTGAATATGTAGGGTCAGGATTTTATCCAAACAATTCAGCAGCCTTTCCTAAGGCAGTCAATACCACCTTTGACGGAATTGCTATAGCAAGTGGTGCACACTTAATCATTTACAGCAAACCAAACTTTCAAGGCAGCGTATTATTAGACGTGGTTGGCCCGAAAATTATAAACAATGTGCGATGGAAGGATGATGAGCGGTACAATCATTGCATGACAGATGTGTTTCCTGGTGATCTTGAAAGTAAATTTCCGAGAAGAGTAAGAATATGGAGTAACTCTGATATGCATAATTGGAGCTATGGTTCTTGTAAAATATTTTGTGAATAATCGATGAACTCAAATCATAAGACAGCGCGCACACGAAAATGGTGGTACCGACGAATACGCAGCGGTAGTTGGTTTTCCTTTCGCTACTATTGGTTTGCCTGGCTTTGTTTTTTGTTGGGTTCAGTATTGTTGCTTTATTTTCTTTATACCCAATATCAAAATAAAAAAGGTAACCATTGCGCTGATTTGTCATTAAAAACAATTCACTCCATTAACGATGCTTTAGATAATTGTTGCAATTGTCAAATTGAAGATACCAACAATACACATGTTTTTTCTGCTGATTATTTGGTAATAACTTATCAATTTGATCAGAATGGAGGCAAAGACCTTGATACCAAAACTGAAATTACCACCCCAACTCATGTGGGCCCTTTAGGATGGGGTCAAGGCAATCATGATATGGGTGCGGGTCTTACTTGGAGTGGAGACAATACAGGTTATGGTGTAGAATCTTGCTTTGTTGACCTTACGAAATTCGGTACCAAAGACCTCGTTACTATTCAATGTGCTGCATTTTGGTTTTCTAGAAGGGCAAGCGGAGAAATGTCTTTAGATGTGCGGGCCTATGAAGGAGGAACAATGAAATTAATGCACCCATTTCAATTCGTAAATGAAGGCGGCAATGAAACAGCTTTTGTATCATTTAACGGAAACGTTAGAGCAGAAGGAAAAAATAAAAATTTAGCCGAGTCCATTGGTTACATCACCTATGACAAAAAGACAAAAAGGCTCACTTTTAATCCGGCACAATAATAAGAACAATGAAAAAACAATATTCTTTAAGTTTTGATCAATATGCTCCGGTCTCTAAAGGAAATGGATACCTCTTTACACAGTATGAACCTATCACGAGTTTCTTAAAGAAAAATTTTAAGGAGAAATTTCACCAAATCCTTTTAAAGCCTATTAAACTTAATAACTCTATAGATTTTTGGTCCGAAGACAATGGTGACTTCCAAGAGATTGATCAACTTGCTCCGGAGAAACGTTTAATTGTACTTCAAAATTACAATGCCTTACTTTATGAAGTAGAGCTCAGGTGTAAGGCCCTAGCCAACGGGCCTGGTCAAGATGATTTTACATGGGCTTCCATGCTAAGAAAAGTCTTTGATATGGACTCCAATATCATACTTTCCGACGGTAAAGAGATACGACTCGTTTGGGGATGGTCTTTTTTAAATAAAGCCTCCTATCAAATACCTTTTGCTGATTTTTCGCACTTAATCGAAACAAATGAAGAACCACAAGCAGCCGAAGAACCGCAAGAATCAGAGATTAACGAATCCATAGAAAGCCAAACTAGTGAAATAATTCCAACAGTAGATACAAATCTATCTGAACAACAAAGTATTGAAGACGATGAGGCGTTAGCAACTGAACAAGAAATAGAAGAGCTTCAAGAAGAAGCTACACAAAAAGAAACAAACCAATTAGAAGAACAACCTCAAGATGCACCGAAAAGGCCAATACCCCGCCCCTCTAGCAATGGCTTCACCCAATTTCTTGATGCCTGTGAACGCTTTGGTAAAAAATTTTGGTGGCTGATTTTAATGTTTATTTTACTATTGTTGCTGCTCTTTTTATTGCGTTTGTGCTCTACGGCTGTGATGACTTATGCTGCCGATATGGACCCAATAGAAGTAGAGAAAATTTACAACGAAATCATGCCAAAAAAGCCCCGCGCTAGAAAGGAACCCATAAAGGAAGAGGACCTGATCAATGATGACCAAACCAAAGTGCGCATCGTAGGAAATGTGGTAAATATTGCACTCAAAAAAAAATCCGATAACTTTAGAAACTTTGCCGTTGACCTCAAGCAGGCATTTGCCGATGAAAATTACGAAATAGTCTATTTTGACGACCAAACACGTCGGCTCCAATTTCAATTTCCAGAAAACAAGCGATTGGAAATTAAAAATGAAATCAAAACCAAAATGAACCGTTATAAACTGCTCATTTGGGATGAATCCATCTTTGAAGCATCCAGGACATTTAACGATCCATTTTTAAACGAGCGCGACAAGAATTGGCCGATCACACTCACAAAAACAGACAAAGCCTGGGAAAGCACCATCGGAGACACTTCAGTCATTGTGGCTGTTATAGACGATGGATTTGATTTAAATCATCCTGAATTAAAAGGAAAAATCTACAAGCCCTACAATGTTGTTTCAGACAATAAAACCATTACATCTGGTCCAGACAGAAAACATGGTACGCATGTTGCGGGTATAATTGGTGCAAGAAGTAATAATGGCAAAGGAATTTGTGGTATTGCCCCAGGTTGTCTTTTGATGCCCATTCAAGCCGCTGGCCAGGAAGGCACCTTTTCAATGACCGATGTCATTGACGGTGTCTTGTATGCGATTAAAAACAATGCTGATGTCATCAACATGTCTTTAGGAAAGGTGTTTGCCGATGGTATTTCTTCAGAATTACAAGAAGAAATTGCAACCAAATATGGCAAAGACGAAGCCGCATTTTGGAATGAATTATTTCAAATGGCAGAAGAAAATAATGTGACTATCGTGATTGCTGCGGGAAACCAAGATTTGCGTGTTGGCATGGACCCCATGCAGCGCAGTCAAAAAGTAATTAAGGTGGCGGCCACAGATTTTGAAATGAAAAAAGCAAGCTTTAGTAATTTTTTCAAGCGCAATCCTAGCAATGGGTCCTGTGTGAGTGCACCAGGGGTAAACATTTTAAGTACTGTACCATCAAATCAGTACGAACTTATGAGCGGCACAAGTATGGCTTCTCCAATCGTTGCGGGTATAGTTGCTCTGATGAAAAGCGCTAATCCACGTCTTACAAACAAGCAAATCTTTCAAATTCTCCAAGAGACCTCACTGAAGAATGTAGACCGAAAAATTGGGGCTTTTGTTCAAAGCAATTTAGCCGTCAAGAAGGCAAGAAGTGCATTTTGATTACACATAAAAACAACCTAAATTTGAAAAAACAGCGATATGTCTAATACTACCAAAATCCAGAGCTTGATTCAGCTCACACAGTACATCAGTTTATTTATTATTCTTATTGGTCTTTTCTTAGGAAGTATGTATGCCTATGATGCCAATCTGTTTATAAGTATACCGGTCAGTTTTGGCTTGGTCATATTACTTTATTATTTTATTGACATCATGATTGCTGCCAAAATGGATCGCAAACGCGATGGTGTTAAAATTGGCATTAAAATGCTTTGGGCGCTTTTTATCGTTGTGGCCATTCCAGTGAATATGCTAATACTGCATTCCTTGAATGTGGAAATTTCAGAAAAAGCGGAAATTCAACAAGCAGCCAATGAAAAGATCAAAGCACTCAGGCAATTAAAGCAAGAGTATACCTCCAAATATGAAACCTATCTAAGAGATAGAAAGACTACCCTTAGAGATGACATTTACCAATATGGCGAAGGCCTATTGCCAATTGGTGATGTTGCATCTAAAAATAAAGTGAGCCACGAGTTTATTGAAAGTATTGATCATTCTTCTTTAATGGCAGCTGAAAATGCAATTGAAACAGCCCTAATTAGCTTCGAAAGAAAAAAATTCTTACGACAAGACACCGTAATTTTTGGAAACACCAATGTGTATCTTGCTCAAAAGGAGCAAATAATTAATGGTTGGGAACGATTTGCAATTAACAATGCACTCAATGACCTAGACAAACATATTCCTGAAACCTTCACTAAACTCAATAGTTTTTTAAATGACAATGCACAAAAAACACTTACTTACAATAAAACTGTTGCAGAAAAAACAACTCTCATCAACCAACCTGTGCAGTTAATTCTCAAACACTTAGGTTTTACAAGTTTGATTTTTATCCTAATTACGAACTTGCTTTTACTTACTCCATACCTCATTGCACCAAGTATCGGATACGGCAATCCTAAAAAGCCTATTTCTGAAAATGTCACTCAATATTAATTCCTCTTTTATGTCAAGATCAAACTCAGAACAAGCATTGGTAGATTTTATTCTTAGAACCATAAGCACTAAGTCTACTAATGAAATCATAGATATCCATGATAAAATGGAACTTACCTTAAATGAATTAATTAAAGGTGGGTTAAATGCATCACAACTCAATGCATTGCCAGAATATTTCATTCAAAATTGTATAGAAAAAGAAAATATCGACAAAGAAACCTTAGAGGTAGCTGGATTAGAAGGCGGCATACTCAATAGGATCTTTGGTATTACGGAAGAGGCTCCAAAGGTAGAATCTTGGGAAACCATTCTCAATACCGATGAAGCGAAACCTGTTTTTGATGATTTTCAAAATCCGTTTGAGATGCACAGCAATGAAAAAAATCTAAGCAAAACAGAAATTCTTGAATTAATTCAATTAAACAAAATTGAAATTCCAAAAATTAAGGAAGCGCTCGAAAAGCATATCATTGAAGTTTCAGATTTAGCCAATTTAGGGCTGAGTTATGAGTTTATCGAACGCCTACAAGGTTTCTACATCGTAGAACCAGAAATCATCCCTTTTGAACAACTGCCCCCACTAAGAAATAATGCATCAGATATTTTCTTTTTAGGAATGAAAGGTTCAGGAAAATCTACGATGCTTGCCTCCTTATTTGCCTATGCAAATAGCACTGGTGTGATGAGATATAAGGTCGATAACCAAGCTGGTAATAAATACCGCAATGAACTAGTTCTTGGGATGGCTCAGGGCTACCTTCCTCAATCAACCTCCAAGGAATTCATCAATTTTATTCCGGTGGATATGAAATATGAAGGACAAAAAAACTACCAAGAATTGAATTTTCTGGACATGGCTGGGGAGAAATTCAGAAGTGTTGCCGAAGATGGTATCAATGAATTTGAATCCTACAAGAAATACCTAGACAATAACAATAGAAAATGTCTTGTCTTTATCATTGACTATTATGAAAATAACAGGGTAGAAACTTTAAGACAAGATCAGAACCTTCAAATGGTATTTACCCAACTCATTGCCTACGGTATTTTAGAAAAAACTGATGCCGTATACTTAGTTGTCACTAAAGCAGATTTATTCCCCTCACCTGATAAAAAAGGTTATGCAGATAGCTATGTCAATTCAAAATATCGCAACTTTTTAAATACTTGTAAAGAGGCTAAAGAGACCTATAAATTTGTTTTAAAATCATTTCCCTATTCTATAGGCCCCACTAAATTCCAATACCTTTTAGAGGACTGCGATCCGCTAACTAATTCAAATTTAGTTGAATATCCAAAACTATTATTAGAGCAATTGGAACACGACATGGGTTACAAACGTGGTGGCGGAATAAAAACTTGGTTTTAATTTAAATCAGTAAACAAATCATGAATCAGATTGAGCTTTCTATTTGGGGAATCCGTGACGGTTTTGAAAAAGGCGGGATGTTTCACACCCATAATTTACAAGGTATTAAAGCCAAACAAACCGACAAACATCGAACACTTTCCTATAACGTAAACGATAAAGGATTCTTCATAACACAATATTTAGATAATAAATTCATCGTTTCCTTCGTAGAGACAGATATAAGTGAATATACACCTAATGGCCCCGGAAGGGCTGGCTATGTGGTATTCTCACTTATCATAAATAACAACCAAAGTTTTAAACAGAGCCCTAGAGAATTTTTACATAAGCTGTCTAAATTCTATAAAAGTCGAGTGAAAGAAGGAAATCATAATAATTTCACCGCTGAAGAAATCAATGCGGCACTTGCAAGCCTAACATTAGTCGCTGCTGATCGCAAGACAATTCATGAACAAACGAGTGCTTTTGCTTACTATGCAGACTCGAGTAAATTAGATGCCTACCTCTCTGGCAACGTGCCCTTTGCAGCGTATGGTGAATTTACTTTTATCCCAACACAAGAATTGGCCCCTGGGCAATTCAAAGAAGTACCGTTTGTCGACGCCGCAACAAGAAGCAAACTCAATTTTATAAACCTTGCAGAAGCAGAACAGTCTCACCAACAAAAGATTGCCGATGAGCTCGAACAAAAATTAATAGCCGAGCGAAAACAAAAAGAGCTACAAAGGCGCGCCAATGAAGCTGCAAGCGAAATTAGCCAGGCACTCAAGTTAGGTCATATAGATGATGCACTTTCAATATATAACCGCGTTGAAAACAAAAGCCTTATCGACCCTGCCGTAGTTAAACACTTGGAAGATAAAAAAGCTGCTTTTGATTTGCGCAATAAGACCAAAATTGAAAGCGAAAAAGAAAATGACTTAATTCGCCAAATATTTGAGGCACACCGCAATAGAGACATGAAAACTGCAGCAGTTTATTTCGAGCAACTCAAAATAAAAGAAAATATTCCTCGAAATATTCAAACTGAAATTCATGCGTACAACGCACAAATTGCCAATAAAAATGAAGAAGAACGCAACCGACTTTTATTAATAAAAGCCCAACAAGATAAAAATAAAAAGCTCATTAATAATTTGGCATTCGTTGCAGCAATACTCATTATAATTGGCGGTGGGTTTGCAAGTTTTATATACAAGACGCCATCCTTCTTATATGGCGGGCCACCAACACCACCAGTTCATGTTGATAGCCTAAAGCAAGCATTTTTAAACCATAAACCAATCAAGGCAAGCGAAATAAACAATTTCAAAAATACGTTTGGAACAGATTACCTTCAATACACCGATCAAAATGAATATCGAAGAGCAAAAACTTTTCAGGAATTAAAAAATCCTGAATCAATAATTAAAGATGCTAAGTCAATTCGTCTGATCAATGTTAGATTTGGATTAGATGTGACAGCACCAGAAGAGCCTAATCCTGTTCCAAATCCCGAAGGTCAACTAACTGATACATTAAAAGATAATTTTATCAATCATGAAAATATAAAGGGTATACTCATAGTCACGGACGATAATAAACATCCATTTGGCCAAGTATGGTTGAAATACACCGAAAACAACCAATACCGCAAGGCAGAAAAAGAAAAAGACCTGAAAAGTGATAATTCTATCATTAAAGAATCAAAAGAAATCCAAATACTCAATGAGCGCTTTGGCTTGAATGTGCCCGTTCCAGGGCAAGCCACCCCACCAAGGCCTAGCAACCAAACCCCTACCCAAAACACAAACAATAACTCCCGTAGCACGCCCCCGAGTAATCAACAAACTAATAACTCTACCACCCTAGATGACTTTAATATTAGTAGGGCCAAGCTATGTAAAACGAATATTTTGAAATCCGATGATAACCAATCAAAAAAAAATTGGGCTAATGAAATTAAAGGCATTTATAATGAGTATATTAACGGTGTAGGTACGAAACATAACGAATTATCGAAACCAAAGCTTAAGGATTTAAATGAATGTTTAAAGATAGCAAACACGATCAATACCAATTAGAATTTAATATCTCATGAAAAAACCAATTAAACTTCTGCTTTTTTTAGCTAGTGCAGTATTATTTATTGTGGTTTTATATCTAAGCAATGGAGGGGGGGCATCTCCGCAACCACCCCCACCAGGACTTGGGAACAATAATTTTGGAAAAACCATAGATTCTTTATCAAGCATCAGTTACAATGCAGACTTATATAATTCTATTAAACAAGGAATTTTGGGCGCGCATGCCGCAGCGGAGCTCTCAGACGAGGAAAAAAATGGCTTAATTATGAATCTAGAATTGGCTAAAACTAAAAGTTTAATTACAGCATTTGATGCCGCTAAGAGTAATGCTTGTATGAATAGTCAAGACCTTGTTGGATTTGTAAAAGAGTTAAAAGGGCAATTGAAACTTTTTAAATACCCAGAGGCGCAAAAAAGAATCAACAGATACCAAAATCTGGTAAGTTTTTTGGGTATAAAAAATCAAATTCAAAGTTTCATTGGTCAAGAATTTTCTATAGACCGAAAGAATTCACTTGAATCGCAAATCATAGTAGCAGCAGGCAAAGATGGTGTGGCATCTTGTGCAAATAGCTCCGCAATAAAGAACGAATGCCTTAACGATTTACAAGGTTTTAAGGATGCATATGAATATTTTACAAAAATTATCGTTGATCGCAGAATACCCTGCAATTATTCGTTAAGGAATGGGATTAATCAGAAATATAAATATTACTACAATAACTTTATTTGCCAATAAAATGAAATCATTATTCTCAATTCTGTTTGTTTTTAGTATTATTTTACCCTCTTTAACTTACGCCAGAACAAATATTGTGTTAAAAGAAGTAGACCTCATTGGTATTAAATGGGTTGGCGAGTTTGAAGACTCTCTTAAAAAGAAAGTGTCTCAAAAAGGGGAGCGAAAAACTGCAAACGACTCACTGACCGCATTAAATTGCAATCATGCCGATACCCTTAGTTTGATTTATAAGTCAGTGACGGCGCTGCTTGAATACCAACAGGGGATGGATAAAATAAAAAAGATCAATGACTCAATTTCACTAAAAAATAAAGAGTTGGCCATTGAAATTGGCAATATTAACAAAGAGAACTTGTCATTGACACAAGAGAAAATTAACCTCAACACAACCAACAAAAATCTTGAATTAGAAAGGAATTCATCACAACAAAAATTGCAGAATATTGATGGGCAATTAAGTTCTATGGTTAGTACGCTAAATCAATCAAGCTACCAAACTGACCCAAAAATCATTGAGGCAATGATCAATATTGCCAAAGAGCAAAATAATCTGAATGCCCTCAATAGTTTAAGAGATTTTCAAACCAAATCTAAAGCCATCAAAGAAGCGAATTCCTCAATGAATGGTCAGAAAATATTGAACGTTACAGAAATTGAAACTCTCGCCAATAAATTGAAAACTGCCTATGGCACGCAAAATACGCTTTTTAGCCAGTTGCATAAAGATTACCAGCAAACTTTAAATTTAATTAACAACTACAGCGAAACAGCATGTGTGTTATATATTTCATTACAAAACGCTTTGATTGATTATAAACTTGCGCCTAGAGAAGAAAAAATTAGATTATTACGAGAGTCTATTGCTGACGTTTATCAGTACGATAGATTTGTTGCAATTATTGAGGATGCAATAAAAACAATACCCACAGCCAACCCTGTACAGATTAACTGTGACTAACCCATGAACAGCTTTCAACAAATCAAAACATTACTTGAACTCAAAGAGAAAGGAGCAATTTCTGAAGCTGAGTTCAAGCAAATGATGGCGATAGTTGAAGCAAAAGCACCAACTAAACAAGGGGACATTCAAGCGCTTCGTGAGAAAGAACTTTTAGAACAAATCCAGGTTGCTTATCAAAATAAAGACTGGAAAACACTTCGAGCTAAATTTGAGTTACTCAATGATAAATCATTGGTGTCATTAGAAATTTCAACGGCGCTTTTTGCCTACGAGCGCCAACAAACATGGATACTAAAAGAAGAACAAGCAAAACGTGTTGCTGAGAAAAGGACGCTTGACGCCAAAAGAAAAAAAATAAAACTAGCGGCTGCGATAGGAACAGCAGCGATCATAGTTGCGCTAATTGGTCTGGTATTCAAAGATCAAAAAAACAATAAGGTGTCAAAATCAATTCAAACCAATGAACATGCCCACTATCCACCTCAACAAAAACCAACTCTTACAATCGATACATTGGATAGCCCGAATAACTATGATACCATAGTAAGTCAAAAACAAATCATTGAATCCTCAGCAAATAAAAAGATTGAAATCAAAAATAAGCCCATCGGGGAAGAAAATAGAATTACTCCAAAAACTGATGAGCAATTACCAGAACAAAAACAAATTAAGCCAGACATTACCGAAGAAGCTTCAATGTATGCATTTCCAGAGCGATTACTCATGGAAGCTAAAGTTTTAAAACAGTCAATCCTTAATACCAGCACAAGTAACTATGATAAAATTATGGCCGCAAGTAGAATTAAGGCTATTTGTCGAGAATATAATGCTGGTCTAAATAAAAAATGGCCTGCTGATATCAATGTTTCTAAAGAATTAACTCGATGTTATAACATTGCAGATAATTACAATTAACTGATTTAAAAACCATCAATGATGAAAAGTATTGAAGAACAATTTGAAGCAGTTAGACAACTCAGAAGTGCGGGCAACATAACAGAGGAAGAATATCAGCAGATGATAGACATCATCAATAATTCCCAAGAGGGTGAAGTAAAAATATCAACGACTACAGATCAAACAGAAAATTGGAAAAGAGTCAGAAACGGACTCATCATTTTTACCATTTTACACTTATTACTTGAAGTAAGTATTGGTGACCCTCAGACTGTTGGAATCTCAGTCGCTTTTAATTTTTTTGTTGCAAGGTGGTATTTAAAACGACAGATAAATAAGGGTGTACACAAAGACAATTTCGCTTTATTTGGATTTTTAATTGCACTGGCAGTATTTGGAATTAGGTTTTTTCTTGGAGTATCATTGATTCTCTTGTTGCAATGAGTATAAGAAAAACCCCTACAGTATGCTTTTGGGGGTGAAGGGGGTGAAAAACTAATAAGTGAGCAATTGCCCGTTCACCCTTACTTCACCTTCCGAAATTTCAATCACTTGACCAAGGCCAAATTTGAGTGCCTTATCTAAAGCTGGGCCATATATTCTATCTTTAAAATCGGAGCTGCTCGGATACAAATGATGAATTTCTGGATGTTGGTCAAAAAAACGCTGACTCAAGGGCTTGTTTTGATAGGTGACGCTTACCTTTGGCAGATTAGTTATTTCCATGTGATTGTAATTTTATTTATCGTTTTAATGTTGGTGCAACTTGCAACTAATAAAGTTCAATTATTTAATTTTGCTCAATGATACACTGATTGCCATGAAAATAGCGAATAAATTTCACGATGCTCAAGAATCAACTTTACATTATTTCACAAAAAACTCCGGACGGTATTCAAAATGCATTGTATCATAATGGATCCAACGACCACCCCAAATGAATCCATTTTTTTCAAAAATGGCCACTAAGGCCAGAGGTATTTTATTGCGGTATTTTAAAACTGAGTTTTCATTTTTGCAGCCACAATCCCATTGCCAATAATTACTTTGTGAGGTATTGATATCTATTGTAATCCCAAAAGAATGGGCACTTAACCTATTTGTTCCACTGATATTTCGCCAATTGAAAGTACCGCCAACATTCGTAAGAAAACTTTTCCATTCAGGGTGTTTATCTAGTTCATCAGAT
>Ga0222713_10005632_pt1 | contig 12116 bp, 12 predicted proteins | sample C33_649DmetaG_FD_165061 | JGI IMG/M metagenome (GOLD analysis project Ga0222713, IMG submission 165061) | Estuarine water microbial communities from San Francisco Bay, California, United States - C33_649D | ecosystem: Environmental > Aquatic > Marine > Unclassified | place: USA: California...
GATGACATCCCGACCTTCCAACCGTCATGGGGGAGTAAATTATTCTGCCCTTAATAAAAAGGATGGTTCGAGAGAAATATTCGTTCCACAAGAAGGTAAGATGTTTTTACAAATGGATTACGATGCGTACCATGTTCGTTTGATTGGTAAGTTGATTAAATATGATTTACCAACAACATCGGTTCACCAATGGTTAGCAGACCAATATGGTTGTTCGTATGATGAATCCAAAGGAAGAACATTCCGAATCCTTTATGGGGGTGTGAGTGATGAGGATAGGAAAATACCATTTTTCCAAAAGGTAGATGAATTTATCCAAAAGTTACAAATATCATCTATTGAGAGAGGATACCTAACAACACCTAAAGGAAGAAGAATACCTTTGGGGTGGATTGAACAACCTACTGCACAAAAATATTTCAATTATCTTCTTCAAGCGACTGAAACTGAGTTTAATATTGAGGTAATGAAAAAGTTGAAGGAGGGTAGACTTCCCCTTCCATTACTTTATACCTATGATTCATTTTTATTTCAATTTGATTCATCTGAGGTGGAAACTATTAAGGGTGTTAAATCCGTTCTCGAATCTTTTGGGTTTCCAATTAAGGCTTCTTGGGGTATGGATTACTCGAAAGTTTAATATTTATATACTAAGGAGAAATATTATTATGAAAAAGTTTTTATTGATGCCATTTTTGGCCGTTATTCTATTTGGTTGTACGATAGAAGATATCGACGCTCAAGTTCCAAAAAGACCAAATGTTTATATAGAAAATCAAGTTTTTAAAGTTTGGTATAATGAGGTATATGAACAACCTATAAAGTTGATTTATACATCAACTAACCGACCAAAAGGAGTAGATAGAGGTTCAATGGATTTCCACACCGAAAAGGATGTTCATACTTCGGATAAAAATGATTATTATAGAAATATCTACGATAAAGGACATCTTGCTCCAGCAGCAACTTATTCTGATACACAAGAAAATCTTTATACAACATTCTCTTATTTAAATTGTGCGTTACAAGACCAATATATGAATAGAGGTGAGTGGAGATTATTGGAAGAACAAGAAAGAGTTTGGGATGATAATGAAAATTTAACAGTAACAGTTGAATTAGTATTCAACCCAAACCATAAAGTTTTATCTACTGGAGGGCATGTTCCTGATAATATGGTAAAACATATTTATTTTGAAAAATCCAAAAAATGGATGTGTTATGATTTTCCAAATGTAAAACCAACAAAAGGCTGGGAAGAACACCAGGTAAAACACACTCATTAATTATGGCAATCAAATTATCAAACGCGTTTATTACTAAACTTCAAATGACAAGTGGAAACTTGAATATATTTGAAGATTTTGCTGGAACTGCTGGAATCATTAGTGGTTCTAATTTAGGTGGTTCATCTTTTACCTTACTTGCTAAATTAGATGCAAGTGATGCTTCATCTTATGGTGGAAGTGGTACAACTTGGACCGATTTAATTGGTTCTAATGATGGAGCTTTACAAGCAGGAAGTGGAACTTTAACGTATTCTAATTCTAACCCCGATTACTTTGATTTAAGTGGTGGAACGAATACACGAATTGTAGTTTCAAATTCATCAGATATAAACTTATCAACTTCAACTTCTAAAGCATACTCTGCTTGGATTAAAGCAGATGCAGTTGGATTTATGTCATTCTCACGAGTAATATTTAGTAAACAAAGTGGTAACCCTGCTGGTGATGGATTTAGAATGGATATTAACTCATCTAACCAATTGGGTGCTAGAGTAACATCTGATAATGGTTCAACTACCAAATACATTTCAGGTATTGGTGCAACTATTTCGACTGGTACTTGGTATTTAGTAACCCTACTTGCACAAGTTTCCTCAGCAGCAGATACCTTTAAATTATTTATCAACTCTACCGAAGTTGGTTCAACAAATGGTGGTGGTTCAAGTGTAAATGATACCAACGATTTGTATGTTGGAAACTACCATCTTGGATTACAAGGTGCACAGGCATTTGATGGTAAGATTTCTCAAGTATATGTTCATAGTGGATTTACTGCAAGTGATGTTACAACTTTATTTGACAATACTAAATCCGCGTTCGGATATTAATTATGAAAACTTGGAAAGAATTTCTTAACGAAAAATCAGATGGTAAAAAATCTTATAGTGAACTTACACGAGATTACTATTTGTACATGCAACAAGAAGAGATTGCAGTTGTATTACCTGATTATGGATTTTTGTTAAGTTTTTATAATTATGTAAAGGGTGGAGGGAATTTAGAAGTTCAAAATGAACCAATCCAACCATTGGAAGGGTTTTTATTACAAGAAAATGGAGATTATCTTCTTCAAGAAAATGGAGATAGATTTTACTTATAATGGCAAATAAAAGAATTACAGAATTAAACCTTCATACATCACTTCAGTTGAGTGATGTTATTGCTATTGTCAATAGTAGTGAAACTAAAAAAACCACTTATGGTAGTTTGTATAATGGTATTCGAGATGGTTTAGTTAGTGGTTCTTCTCAAGTACAAATCGGTTCAGTAACTGGTTTCTCTTCTTACTCATCTTCAGTTGCTGCAAATGATGTTGAATTATTCGCTACTGCTTCTGACCATGAAACTCGTGTAGATGCTTTGGAAGCTTTCTCATCTTCATTAGATGGTGAATTTGTTAATAATGCTGAATTAGCTGCAGCAACTGCTGGTTTAGAAACCACTATTGATAACTTAACTACTGATAATATTGATGAAGGTGATAACCTTTACTATGAGGATTATAGAGTAAAATATAAATTAAATGTTGAGGGTGTAATTTCAGGTTCTTCTCAAATCATTTTAGGTGATGTAACAAATTTTACATCATATTCATCTTCGGTAGATTCTATTCTTACAAATCTTATAAATGCAACAAGTTCTTACTTAACTTCAGAAACAGATTCACAAACACTTTCTATTGTTGGTGACCAACTTTCTATATCAAATGGAAATACTGTATCTGTACCATCAACCGATATATCATCATTAAACTCATTCACTTCATCTTATTTCATAGATTCATCTTCATTTGATACACGATTACTAACCGAACAAGGTAGAATAGATACTATATTAGATGGTGCAAATGCAGATTATGACCAATTTGTAGAAATAGTAAATTTAATAAATTCAGTTGATACAACAAATGATAATGCATTCGCTTCATTTTACACATCAAGTAATAATGAATTTCTTTCATTACAACAAGCAACTGCATCTATACAAAATGATTTAACAAACATATCAGCTTCATTTGATACAACAATAGGTTCTTTAACTTTTGACCAACTTGCGGATGTACAAGATTATACTGCATCTGAAATACCAAATGGATATTTACCCGTTTGGAATAGTAGTTCTGAAGAATGGAGACCAGGTAGACCAGATTTCGAACAAGGTAAAACTCGTTTGTTTGTTGCAGCTGCCAGAAGTAATACTGCATCATTTTTCTTTAACTCACAAACAAGAACATCCGATACATCAGCATCCCCTGCACCCGATTCTGCTTTTATGTTAGTTTCAAGTGATTTGGATACCATTATTGTTCATTTAAGAAGTGATACAAGTGTGAATGTAACGATAGATATATTTAAGAACGCAGATGGAGTTGCGTTTAGTAGTGCAACTTCTACCGTAACACCGGTAACTCGTACTTTAACCGCAAATACAATTACAAGTACTACATTTAGTGGTGTAACTATAAATCAATTTGATTCAATACACATTAAAGTAACCCCAACTGGTGGTGGAAACTTTTATGGAATCGTAGAAATCATATAAAAGAAATGAATTATAAAGAACTCATAGACGAATTATTACAAGAACTTTCTTATAGAGTGGGTATCGTGGATATCTACAATAAGGAACAACAATCCCTTATATCTGAAATTCTTACCGAATGGGGTGAGATTGATGCTAAATATATTATATTAGATTACCTTACTGAAGCGGGTAAAACTCCTGATATGAATAAGAAAAAAGCAGATACTGAAGGTGATAATAAAGATTATGAACACCTCGGTGCTGGTATTTATGTTCGTAGTGGCGATGCTGGTCCTGATGGTAAAGCCAAAGATGGGGCTCAAAAGTATAAAGATGAAAACGGTACAATGAGAGCAATATCCGATGATGAGGCTGCAAAAATAAAACAATCACAAGGAGAAAAAGGTGAAAAGGCAGCAGCTGCTAAAAATGCCCAAACTGCTTCACAAGCTGCAGCAGGTGGTGGAGAAGGGGAAGTGAAAACCGGAACTTCATTAAATACACCCGAGTATCAAGGTCAAGTAAAAAAAGAGAAAAAAATTCAAAAACAAATTGATGCTGAAAAAAATGGAACTTCAAATTCCAATAATAAAACCGATAAAACTTTAAGTAAACAACAACAAAAAGATTTAGATGATATGAAATCTAAATCTGAAAATTGGAATGATGAACTAAATGATTCTCAGCAAAAACTTTTAGATGAGTCATTTTATCACATTGAAATAATTTTATCAGATGATGGAACTGATGAAGAAAAAAAAGAATCTGCCGAATGGTTACAACAAAATGTAGGATTTGCAACTAATGCAGATAAAAGTAAGGCATATTTAAATAAATTTGGTGGATTACGAAAAATACTTTCAAATATGGCCAAAGCAGGGTCATCTTCAACTAAACGATTGGTTGCAGAAGTAGAAAAGCATGTAACTCTCAAAGAATTTAATGCCGGTGGTGTAAAGAAAAAATTGACAGCAGCTGCTAAACCTGATTTAGGAAAAGAAAATGAATTTTCGCCTAAGAAAAATCCAAATGTAGATACATTCTTTAGAAACCACCCACAACTTTCTAAAGTTAGAGAAGGATTGTGGGGATTATTTGGTGTAAAAGATGAAAACGGTAAAATGAAAATGCCGTCCAATCAACACCCGCGTGAATATTTAGAACAAAGTTTTAATAACCCTGCATTGACAAGAACTATTGAAGCAGCTAAAGAATTTGCAAAGAATGGAGATTTAGACCCAAAATTTGTTTCTGCACTTGAAAAACACAAAGATAGAATATCAAAAATTACACAAGAATACGAAATACCAAGTGAAGAAGCTGCTACTGCTATAGAAAACTCATATAATCAAATGATGACAGAACTTCATGAAGCAGACTCAGATGCAGCATCAGCAGTTTTAAAACAACTTGCAGAAAACTTCCTATATGAAGTGGAACTTGCACGAGGTGAGGAAGTTTATTTACCATCAAACGGTTCTTTTCCAGGTGGTGATAAGATAAAAGTGGATAGTCTTGAAAGAGTTTCTCTTGTTAGTTGTAAGTGGGGTAAATCTGGTAGAACATATGGTTGTCCTGCAAATGCAAAGGCAGTTACAAGTTTACATCCCGATGAAAGTAAAAGAGAAAATCAAGGACAATATGTTGGTGAAGATGGATATACTCTTTTGGTAAATGATAACCTTATAAAAGGAGAAACAACACTAGAAACCCAACAAAAAACTTCAAAGTTTATGAAAGATACTTTGAGAGAGATTGGGTTAGATGGAATATTTACAAATGAAGAATATGAAGAAATTTCAAAAATAACAACTGAATATTTAGAGTTTATTGAAAGCGTTAAAGAAGAAATAAAAGGAGTTAAACCTGCTGAAAAATATTGGCAATTATTTAATGAAAAAATACAAGAGTTTGAAGATGAGATTTCTGAAAGATTGGCCAAAATAGTAACTGAAGATAAAGTTGCCCAAATATTGGGAGAGAATAATAAATCTGCATTAGGACCAAAAGGAAAAGTTAGACCACAAAATTTATTGTCTGCCATTGAAATATCAAATAATATTAGAACATCTAATGGATATGGATTAGAACATAACAAACAATACTTTGATAAAACTGGAAAACCTAAATTCCAAACCGATATGGGAACTGCAAATCCTGATGATTATTCAATAACTTTTAGAGATAAAAGAACACCTGGTAGGACTGGTGGTGGATGTCAATTATCATTTACTGGTGATGCAAAAATAGATGTTAATCTTGGCGAGGATGGAATTCAAACAGATTTGGAAGGAAATTCTATATTTGATTAATCGTTAGATATAATACGAAGTTCCAAATAACAATCTTTCCAACTAAAAAATTATATTTATATAAAAATATAGTTAGGAGAGATTACATGCAAACACAACTTTTGTGTACCTTTACAACAAAGGAAGAGTTACAAAATACATTACAGAGTATAAGAGAAACTTATCATTTAGTATATAACTACATTTATGTTCTTCAGAATAAGGGAAACCTTGAAGAATTATTTGTAACATATAATATAGATACACAATACAAACCAACATATCCTTTAAAGGATACTATTTTGGTTCATAGGAAAAAACAGTCTAATACCTTATATACAATCAACGCTTTAAATGAATTGGTTAAGGAATTAAATGGTGGCAAAGCCGATAAGAATTTTTCGGTAGATTGGGACCAATTTAAAAATTGTATCATAGTTACCAATACTGAGGGTACTAAGAGAATTTCAACTCGAATTTATGAGGTAATCGAATTTTCTCAAAAATAATTTAAAAAAAATTAGGAATTTCCAATCTTTTTTCGTATATTTGTAATACAATAAAACTTAAAAGGATATGGAAAATTTAACTGGTCAAATTGTAGAGGTTATCGTTTCTAAAAACGGTAAAATTGGTACTAAAAACATCAAAGTTTGTAAAGTAAAGGCTCGTTCGATTCTATTCATTGAAGTGGATAGAGAAAATCGTAAAAATATTTTTTGGAAAGTAGATAAAAAATACATTGAAAAGGTTGGAGAAAAAACAACCGGCGAACCATTTATCTTAATGACCGAAGGTTATTTATTATCTAACAATAAATGGGAATCTCCATGGGATAACATTGGGGGTGTAACTCCGGGTGGTAACACTTATGGACAAAAACATTTCAGTAATCATTCCAAAGGTTGGGCCCCACAATACACTTCTAGATTAAAAGCAAATTCTCAATTTCGTTCAACAACAAATAATCCAGTAAGTGGATTTCCAATGGTATAATTTGGATATATCAAAATAATTTCGTATATTTGTATAAATTAAAATAAGTTATGGCAGAAGAAAGAAAAATTCTTAAACAAGAACCTAAAACAAAGGTTCAGTTAAATATGTTACCAAAAGAAGATGATATTCGTGCAATTCAGTACGATGACCCTGCTGTGGTAAAACAAGTAGAAGAAATGTATCCCGAAACTTGTGATGAGTTTAAACGAATCATGTACACACAATATGAGTTGTTTTGTAAAAAACAATTAAATTATGGACCGGGTAATATATCGGTTGGTACTAATTTAGAATCCGATGAGGATGTTAAACTTTCTTTAACTGGATTATGGTTTCGTATGAACGATAAAGTTCAGAGATTGAAACAATTAGTAGTTTTAAATCAAAAAGATACCGTAGGGGAGGCAATAGAAGATACATATATGGATTTATCAGTATATAATATCATTGCCCAAATCGTAAAAAATAGATTGTGGGGAAAATAATTGAAAAATATTAGATAATATCAATTATTTTTCGTATCTTTGTATCATCAAAAATAGTTAATAAAAGACACCAAAAAAATGTAAGAAAATCGGTAATTCTTATATTTATATGTACACACCGCGAGTAGGAAAGACTCGTAAATAAAACCATAAAACAAATTAATTAATTAACACTAAAAACTTAAAAAAAATGGCATTAGACATTAACGCAATCCGTGCTAGATTAGGCAAATTGCAAAACACACAAAAGAAATCCGATGCGTTGTGGAAACCCACACCCGGTAAACACCAAGTTCGTATTGTTCCTTACAAATTCAACAAAGACAATCCTTTTATCGAACTTTACTTTCACTACAACATTAACAACAAAACTTATCTTTCACCAATTTCGTTTGGAAGACCTGACCCTATTGTAGAGTTTGCTGACAAACTTAAAAGAATGGGTGATAAGGAAGATTGGAAAGCGGCTAAGGCTATGGAGCCAAAGTTGAGAACTTTCGTACCTATTGTTGTACGAGGTGAAGAAGGTGATGGAGTTCGTTTTTGGGGATTTGGTAAGACAGTATATCAAGAAATCTTAGGATATATTGCAGACCCTGATTATGGTGATATTACCGATGCATTAGAAGGTAGAGATTTAACTGTTGAGTATATCTCTGCAGAGGATGCGGGTACTTCGTATCCTACAACTACACTTAGAGTAAAACCAAATCCAACACCAGTTTCAGAAGATTCTACAAGAGCTAAAGCATTCTTAGATGACCAAACTGCAATTACCGAATTGTATCAAGAGTTATCTTACGATGAATTGAAAAATGTATTGGAAAGTTGGTTAGACCCGACTAAATCATCACAAGAGAGTACAACTGAAAAAACAGTAACTCAAGAAACTTTGACACCTAAATCAGTATCTCACGATATGGGTGGTTCAGTAGAAACTCCAAAGGTTTCTAAATCAACCTCTGATGTAGAGGCAGCATTTGATGATTTATTCAACTCTTAATTAAAAAAACAATTTTATGGCAAAAAAAGAAATGGATTTGGCAGACATCCTAGCGGATGAACTGAACAAATATTCCAAAGACCAGAAGGTAGCCTTCTTTCTCGATGGAGATGAAGCACCAACTAATGTTGATGGTTGGGTATCTACCGGATGTGCAATGTTGGATGTAGCAATTTCTAACCGCCCTTATGGTGGATTGCCAGTAGGTAGAATTGTTGAAGTAACCGGATTAGAACAAAGTGGTAAATCACTTTTATCAGCTCACCTCCTAGCAGAAACACAAAAGCTAGGTGGTGTTGCTGTGTTGATTGATACTGAAACTGCAGTAAGTAGAGAATTTTTAGAGGCAATCGGTGTGGACGTTTCTAAATTACTTTATGTATCAGCAGATTCGGTAGAACAAATATTCGATTTTACTGAAACAATCATTGAAAAAGTAAGGGCAACCGATAAGAATAGGTTGGTAACAATTGTAACTGACTCAGTTGCAGCTGCTTCAACCAAAACCGAATTGGCAGCCGATTATGGTAAAGATGGATATGCTACTGATAAAGCAATCATCATTTCAAAGGCGATGAGAAAGATTACCAATATGATTGGTAGACAAAAAATCCTTTTAGTTTATACAAACCAACTTCGTCAGAAAATGAATGCAATGGCATTTGCTGACCCTTGGACAACGAGTGGTGGTAAGGCCTTGGCATTCCACGCTTCGGTTAGGTTAAGATTAAAAGGTATGGGTCAAATTAAAACCAAAGTTGGTGGAAACGATAAAATTGTGGGAATGAAAGTTCGTGCACAAGTTATCAAAAACCGAATGGGCCCACCATTAAGAGCAGCAGATTTCGATATCTACTTCGATAGAGGAATCGATAACTATGGTTCTTGGTTGGGAGTAATGAAAGACCTAAAGATGGTTAAACAAGCAGGTGCTTGGTACACTTATGTTGATACTGAAACCGGAGAAGAAATTAAATTCCAATCTAAAGATTTCATTGGTCTGATGGAAGAACGAGAAGATGTTAGAGAGCAAATCTATAAAAAGATTTGTGAAGATACAATCTTACAATACAGATCAGATACATTGGATATTGATAACATGGAAATAACTTCGGGTGGTGAAGGTATGGACGACTAATTTAAATTAAATGAAAGAACTTTACAAAAACATATTGAATTCGGTTGAGGTAGAACGAACCCAAAATATCGATAAACACAAAAATTCTCGTGTTCTTATTATCGATGGGCTAAACACATTCATCAGATGTTGGACATCCATTCCCACTATGAATGATGATGGAGACCATGTTGGTGGTGTAGTTGGTGTTCTAAAATCAATTGGATATGCAATCCGAATGGTTCAACCAACAAGATGTATTGTAGTGTTCGATGGTAAGGGTGGCTCTCAAACTCGAAAAAAACAATATGAGGGGTATAAGGCACAACGAGATGGTAATCAACTCAGAGTAAATCGGGCATACGCAGGTATGATGAATGATGAAGATGAAAAGGAATCAATGAAACGCCAATTCGTTTGGTTAAATGAGATTCTGAATTATCTTCCGGTTACAACAATGATTTATGATGGTGTTGAAGCCGATGATGTTATGGCTTATGTTGCAACTCAATTGTTGAAAGAGGATGAACAGGCGGTGGTCATGTCAACTGATAAGGATTTCCTACAATTAGTTGATGATAAGACCATCGTTTGGTCACCAACCAAAAAGAAAATTTACAACAAAAAAACCGTAAAGGAAGAATATGGGATTGAATCAGAAAATATTCTTTTATATAGAATACTTGATGGAGATTCATCCGATAACATACCTGGTGTATATGGATGTGGTATTAAAACTTTAATTAAAAGATTTCCGGAAATTACTGAAGAAAAAAATCTATCAGTAAATGATTTGTTTAAACTTTGTGAAGAAAAAAATATAGAATCTAAAGGTAAAATTAAATTATATAAAGAAATTCTTGAAGCAAAAGAACAAATCCTCATGAACGAAAAACTTATGCAATTAAAAGACCCTGATATTAGCGGTGTTCTTAAAATGCAAGTTTTAGATAGATTTAATGGAGAAATTAAACCTTTAAATAAATTAGATTTTTTAAAAGTTCTTTTGAAATACAAAGTTGTAAATAATTTTGGTGATATAAATGATTGGTTGAAAATAACTTTTGGAAACTTTGTAACTGATTAACTATGCAATTAAATTTATTAGATATATTAGATGCAGCAGATTCTGCTGGTGCATTGAAACCCGATGGACCTGATGGTAATCCCGATTTTTACGATAATGCAATTATTGGAATTACTGATGAGGGTAGGTTAGTTTATGGAAAAGAACTAATGACCTTTGAACTCGAAGAATTCGGTGAAATGGATTATAACGAGGCATTTGAATTTTTAGAATTCAATACATTTTGTGCTCACCTTGGTGAAATGACACCATTATTTATAAACCAATACCTTTAATGGATATAAAAGAATACTTTAAGAAGTTTTATGGAATGACACCATATCTTTCAATCGAAGAAGATGAGTGGATTTGGATTAAGAAAACTTGGGAGAAGGAAGAAGTTGTAGAAGCAATTTCAGATGTTCTTCACACTTATCCATACCCATTACCCGATATCTCAGATGAAGATGTGTTAGATGATTATCGAAAATTAAAAGGAACTTGGTGGCATGATATTCTTATAGATGGTGAGTGGTTTCCACGAAATAGTAGAAGTTCTAAATATGAACTTACATTTGATGGTAAACCTATGTATTTTCGAAAAATAAGTACGGGAAATCGTGCTTCAAATAAATTTCATTTAGAAAATAGACATAAAGTTGATTGGGTACGAATGCCATCTGGTTGGAGAACTTGGCAAACACCAAAGGGAATTAGAACAGTGGTTCGTGCATTTTACACTTTAGAAGCAAATCTACCAAATGTTAACAAAAAAACAATAATGTTAGCAGTTCAAATGAGAAAATATGTTGCTTCTCAATTTAAACCCGTTATTGCAAAGGCATTCTACGATTATTTTAAATCAGAGAATGTATTGGATTTTTCAGCAGGTTGGGGAGACCGTTTCTGTGGGTTCTACGCAGGTGAAACTACTAAACACTATGTTGGTATAGACCCAAACCTAAACAACCATCAGAACTACTTAAAACAAGAAAAATATTATAGTAAGTACCGAACTTGGTTTGAGGATATAAAAAAGGCAACATTTATACCACAAGCAGCAGAAGATGTAGATTATACTCAGTACGAAAATTACTTTGACACTATATTTACATCTCCACCATATTTCAATACTGAAAGATATTCAGAGGATGAAGGACAATCTTATTTGAGATACAAACAAATTGATGATTGGAATACCAATTTCTTACACAAGGCTTTGGATAAGATGATTCCAACACTTAAAAAAGGTGGTATCTTGGCAGTTAATATTGCCGATGTATATTCATCACCTGATAAGGGATATGTTGATATAGTAAATCCAATGAATGAATTTTTAGAAT
>Ga0222713_10005633_pt1 | contig 12116 bp, 13 predicted proteins | sample C33_649DmetaG_FD_165061 | JGI IMG/M metagenome (GOLD analysis project Ga0222713, IMG submission 165061) | Estuarine water microbial communities from San Francisco Bay, California, United States - C33_649D | ecosystem: Environmental > Aquatic > Marine > Unclassified | place: USA: California...
ATGCAGATAGGTGAAGAGCACGAGGTCGCGACGCATGTAGCCGAACTCCTCGACTTTCGGCTCTTTCACCTTCACGACCATGTCGCATGCCCACGCATCGGCGGCTGCGGGCACGATGTCGGCACCGGCGGCCACGTAGTCGGCATCGGTGATCGATGCGCCTGCGCCCGCGTTCGTCTCGACGTACACGTTGATGCCGAGACGTTCGAGTTCGCGGACGCCGTCGGGCGTGAGGGCGACCCGTCCCTCGGATTCCTTGATCTCGCGAGGAACGCCGACGGTCTTGATCGCCTGTGTCATGACCTATTTATACACACGTATTGCTGTGGCAGGATGACGACATGCAGTCCTTCAGGAACTTCATCAACGGTCAATTTGTCGATGCAAAGAACGGCGAGACGACGGACGTCATCAATCCCGCCACGGGCAAGGCGTACGCGAAGGCCGCGCTTTCGCGTGAAGCGGACGTCGATGCGGCGATGGCCGCCGCCGAGGCCGGTTTCGAGGTGTGGCGCGACTCGACGCCGTCGGAGCGCTCGCTTGCCTTGTTCCGGATTGCCGACGCGATCGAGGCACGTGCGGGCGACCTGATCGCCGCGGAAGTCGAGAACACGGGCAAGCCCGTGAGTCTGACCACGAGCGAGGAGATTCCGCCGATGGTCGACCAGATCCGTTTCTTTGCCGGCGCGGCCCGTCACCTCGAGGGCAAGAGCACCGGTGAGTACATGCGCAACATGACGTCGATGATCCGCCGCGAGCCAGTTGGCGTGTGCGCGCAGGTGGCGCCGTGGAACTACCCGATGATGATGGCGGTGTGGAAGTTCGCACCGGCGATCGCGGCGGGAAACAGCATCGTGCTGAAGCCGTCGGACACCACACCCGCCACGACGACGATCCTCGCCGAGATTGCAGCGGAGTTCCTGCCGCCAGGTGTCTTCAACGTCATCTGCGGTGACCGCGACACGGGTCGTTCGATGGTGTCGCATCCGACGCCGAGCCTCGTGTCGGTGACGGGCAGCGTCCGCGCCGGTATGGAAGTCGCGCAGGCTGCTGCGGCCAGCCTCAAGCGTGTGCACCTCGAACTCGGTGGCAAGGCCCCCGTCGTGGTGTTCGACGACGCCGACATCGAGGCGGCTGCCGCGGGCATCGCAACCGCGGGTCTTTTCAATGCGGGGCAGGACTGCACGGCCGCGACGCGCGTGCTTGCCGCGCCGCGGGTGTACTCGGACTTCGTCGCGGCACTCACCGAGGCCGTTGCTGCATCGAAGACCGGCCAGCCCACCGACGACGTTCTCTACGGCCCGCTCAACAACGTGAACCAACTCGCGCGCGTCGCCGGCTTCGTCGAACGCGCACCCTCGCATGCGCGAGTCACCACGGGTGGCAGCAAGGTGTCGGGTGACGGTTACTTCTACTCGCCGACCGTCGTCGCGGACCTGAAGCAGAACGACGAAATGATCCAGAACGAAATCTTCGGGCCGGTGCTGACCGTGCAGCAGTTCAGCGACGAAGACGAAGCCGTGCGCTGGGCGAATGGGGTCGAGTACGGCCTTGCGTCGTCGGTGTGGACGAAGGACTTCGGTCGCGCGATGCGGATGGCCAAGCGGCTCGACTTCGGCTGTGTGTGGATCAACACCCACATTCCCGTGGTCGCAGAGATGCCGCACGGGGGCTTCAAGAAGTCGGGATACGGCAAGGATCTCTCGGCTTACTCGCTCGAGGACTACACGCGCGTGAAGCACGTGATGGCAAACCTCGACAGCTGAGACGCCGTACCCCGGATTCGGGCGTTCAGTGAACGCCGTATGTATACGTCTGCTTGGCGATGTCGAGATAGACGAAGGTCTCGGTCGTGACGACACCGTGAACGGCACGTATCGCGTTGGTGACCGAAAGAAGTTCCGACTCGTCACGCACGACGACTTCGGCGAGGAAGTCGTATTTCCCCGCGGTGACCACCAGGTACTCGATCGTGTCGATCGCACGCAGCGTGCCAGCGATGCCGTCGGTGGGCCCCGTCGTGGAGATGCCGATCAACGCCATGCGGCGGCGGCCAACCATCAACGGGTTGGTGACCGCTGCAACCTGGATGACGCCGCTCGTGATGAGACGCTGAACCCGCTGGCGCACTGCCGCCTCCGACAAGCCGACGGCGGCACCGAGCTGCGTGTAGGGGAGACGTCCGTCGGCCTGAAGTTGTTCGATGATGCGCTGGTCGGTGGCATCGAGGCGCACCGGTCCGCTCTGCGGCGTGGACGCTGACGAATCTGTCATCACGGGTGATCGTACGCCCGGTGTTACGCTCGACCCAATGTCTGGGGAGAGGGACACGAGGTGAGCGGCGACGCTTCGCCGGCCACGGATGGGGCGACGGGCAACGTCATTCGCCTCGACCAGGTGCGCAAGCAATACGGATCGTTCGTCGCCGTCGACAATGCCGACTTCTCCATCGGGCGCGGTGAGTTCTTCGCGATGCTGGGCCCGTCGGGCTGCGGCAAAACCACCACCTTGAAGATGATCGCCGGCTTCGAGCAGCCGTCGTCGGGCAGGGTGCTCCTCGAGGGCGTCGACGTCTCGACGGTGCCGCCCTACAAGCGCAATGTCAACACGGTCTTTCAGCAGTACGCGCTGTTCCCGCACATGACCGTCGCCGACAACATCGCCTTCGGGCCGCGCAGCAGGAAACTCGGCGAGGCTGAAATCAAGAAGCGCGTCGGCGACATGCTCGACGTCGTGCGTCTGTCCGAATTCGCGAACCGCCGTCCGGCGCAACTGTCGGGTGGTCAGCAGCAACGCGTCGCACTGGCCCGCGCGCTCGTCAACTACCCGAGCGCCCTGCTCCTCGACGAGCCGCTTGCGGCGCTCGACCTGAAGCTGCGCGAGGCGATGCAGATCGAATTGAAGCGCATCCAGCGCGAGGTCGAGATCACTTTCGTCTTCGTCACCCACGACCAGGGCGAGGCACTGACGATGAGCGACCGCATCGCCGTCATGAGCCAGGGCGTCGTGGAACAGATCGGCACCGCCACCGACATCTACAAGCGCCCCCAGTCGCTGTTCGTCGCCGGCTTCATCGGCTCGGCGAATCTTCTGCCCGCTGTCGTGGCACAGGGCGATTCCACGGGTGCGTCGTTCGATTTCTGGGGTGGTGGTCGGATCACGGTCAAGTCCGACCATGTGAACGCCGACGTCGCGTTGACGCCCGGCGAGCAGGTCACCGTCATGCTGCGTCCCGAACATTTGCACGTCTCGGCGACCCAACCCGCTGGCGAGTCGCTCGCCGCGACGGTCACCGACATCGTGTTCCAGGGTGCCTCGGTGCGCGTGGTGGCGCGACTGGCGAACGACACCGAGGTCACCGCCTTGGTGTCGGGCGAGGCCGACCTCCCGTTCCTGCGACCCGACTCGACCGTTTGGTTGTCGTGGAACGGCGATGCTCCGTTCGTGCTCGACGGCTGGCCGAGCGTCGCCGGAGCCACCACCACCAACGTCGACTCGATCGAGGCGTCGCTCTAGGCGCCGTCCAACCCGAATAATCTCTCAACAACCCGCAAGAAAGGCAGAACCATGGCAGGCAAGTTGAATCGTCGTCAGTTCCTCATCCGTTCCGGCATGGCCGGTGCCGGTGCACTGTCCCTTCCGGCGCTTCTCGCCGCTTGCGGTGGTGACGACGGTGGCTCGGGTGGTTCCGGCGGTGGCGGCAACTCGCTCTTCTTCGAGAACTGGCCCCTCTACATCGACGAAGAGACTGTCAAGCTCTTCCAAGAGGCGAGTGGCGTGTCGTTGAAGTACACCGAGGCCTACAACGACAACAACGAATACTTCGCGAAAGTGCAGCCGTTGCTGTCGAAGGGCGACAAGATCGATCCCGACATCATCGCCCCCACGTTCTGGATGGCGGCGCGCTTCGTGCAGTTGGGCTGGGCACAGAAGCTGCCCGTCGACAAGATCCCGAACATCGCCAACCTGCGCGACGACTTGAAGGGCCAACCCTGGGACAAGGATCAGGAATACAACCTGCCGTGGCAGACGGGTGTTGCAGGAATCGCCTACAACATGAAGACGACCGGACGTGAGCTGAAGAGCGTCGAGGACCTCTTCGCCCCCGAATTCAAGGGCAAGATCGGCATGCTCACCGAGATGCGCGACACGATGGGCCTCGTCCTTATGGGCCTGGGCAAGAACATCTCGCAGATCACCACGTTCGACGAGGCCGCCGAGGCCTTTGACAAGGTCGAGAAGGCCAAGAACGACGGCCAGATCCGCGCCTTCACCGGCAACGACTACGTCGACGACCTGAGCGCGGGCAACTTCGCAGCCTGTGTCGCGTGGTCGGGTGACGTGCTCCAGTTGACGAAGGACAACCCCGACGTGAAGTTCATCGTTCCCGAAGAAGGTGCGACCAGCTGGTTCGACACCATGATCTGGGTCAAGGGCTCGGAGAACGCCGACGCCGTCGCCAAGTGGATGGACTACGTGTACGACCCAGTGAACGCGGCGAAGATCACCGCCTACGTGCAGTACATGTCGCCGGTCAAGGGCGTCCAGGACGAACTCGTGAAGATGGGCGGCGAAGCCGCGGCGCTTGCCGAGGATCCGCTGTTGTTCCCCGACGAGGCGACGGTCGCACGTCTGCAGAGTTGGGGTGCGCTCGCCGAAGAAGAAGAAGCCAAGTTCGACGAGGCCTTCGCCGCAATCACCGGCGCCTGATCGGGATTCCGCGAACCAAGTGAACGCATCGGCCCGGGTCGCCACGGTCGCGTCGCGACCCGAGCGGGTCGGGCTGGGCGTCATGTTCGCCCTGTCGCTCGGCGCGATCGCCCTCGGCGCGGGTTGGGTGACGGGACCGTCAGCAGCCGTCGTCGCGGCTGCGATGTTGGCATCGGTCATCGGCCTCGTGCTGGTGGCATTCGTCGGCGGACTCGAGACGCGGCGGGCCCTCGCGCCATACGGCCTTCTGAAGCCCGGAATCCTGTGGCTGAGTCTGTTCTTCCTCGCGCCGCTGTGGTCGATGGTCGTCATGTCGCTCTCCAGCAAGGAGAGTCGATTCGACTTCTTCCCGTCGTTCACGTGGGAATGGGACAACTACCGCGTCGCGCTCACCGACTTTCGCCCGCAGTTCCTGCGCAGTTTTGGTTACGCGGCGATCGCCACCTTGTTGACGATTCTCATCGGCTTCCCGCTGGCCTACGTGATCGCGTTTCGCGGGGGCAAGTACCGCAACATCCTGCTCGGACTCGTCGTGATTCCGTTCTTCACGTCGTACCTCATCAGAACTCTCGCGTGGGGCAACATCCTCGCCGACGAAGGCCCCGTCGTGTCGATCATTGACAACCTCGGCCTCACGGGCGTACTCGAGTCGTTGAGCATCATGGACAATGGAAAGTTGCTGAACACGCCCGCCGCCGTGATCGGTGGTCTCACCTACAACTTCCTGCCGTTCATGGTGTTGCCCATCTACGTCAGCCTCGAAAAGATCGACCCGCGCCTCGTCGACGCGGCGATGGACCTCTACTCCTCGGCCTCCGCCGCGTTCCGCAAGATCGTCGTGCCCCTCGCACTGCCGGGCATTTTCGCGGGAAGCCTTCTCGTGTTCATCCCTGCGGCCGGCGACTTCGTGAACGCACAGTTTCTCGGCAACCCCCAGACGACGATGATCGGCAACTCGATCCAGGACCAGTTCCTGCGCCAGTTGAACTACCCGGTCGCTTCCGCAATGTCGTTCGTCTTGATGTTCATCATCACGATCGCCGTGCTCGTCTACACCAAGTTCATGGGGACAGAGGATCTGGCGTGAGACAGATCCTCAATGAGCGGAGTCTGGCGTGAGACAGATCCTCGATGAGCGGAGTCTGGCGTGACGGCCTTCTCGCGGCGGCAGCGCATCGGTCAACGGCTGATCAACGGAGTGGCGGGGCTCGGCCTCTTCTACATCTTCTTGCCGATCCTCGTGATCGTGATCTTCTCGTTCAACGCGCCGAAGGGCAAGTACAACATCAAGTGGCAGGGCTTCACGTTTGACAACTGGGCCAAGCCGTTCGCCGAGTCCGAGCTGACGAGTGCCCTCTGGGTCAGCCTGCGTATCGCACTCATCTCCACGTTCTGCGCGACGATTCTCGGTTCCCTGATCGCGCTCGCCCTCAGTCGTTACAAGTTCAAGGGCAGCGGTGGAATCAACCTCTTCCTCGTGCTGCCGCTCACGTCGCCCGAGATCGTTCTCGGTTCGTCGCTCGCCACTTTGTTCCTGAACAGGGGAGTCGACTTCGGGTACGTCACAGTCATCATCGCCCACATCATGTTCCAGATCTCGTTCGTCGCGGTCACGGTTCGGGCGCGCATCCGCGGTTTCGACTGGACACTCGAGCAGGCGGCGATGGATCTCGGTGCCACACCCTCCCGTGCGTTCTGGAAGATCACGTTCCCACTGATCCTGCCCGGCATTCTTGCTGCGGCCTTGTTGTCGTTCGCGTTGTCGATCGACGACTTCATCATCACGTTCTTCAATGCGGGTTCGCTCGTCACGTTCCCGCTGCAGATCTTCGGTGCGTCGCGCGTGAAGATTCCGCCGCAGATCAATGTCCTTGCGACGATGCTCCTCGTCGTCAGCGTCAGCCTCATGGTGGCGGGAACCGTGATCGGTAATCGCCGGCAGCGCAAGCTCACCGGCAATTAGAGAAAAGCCTGAATGCCCGTATCACCCGCCATATCCGTTGGACCCGCCTCGGCGCCCGACTGGGTGCGAGATGCCGTCGTTGCGGGCGGGGGAGAGCTCGTCGACGTGTCGCAGGCGAAGGGGTTGGTGTGGGCATCGCCGACGGCGGCACAGGAACTGGGTGACGTGCTCGATGCACACCCGCACGTCGAATGGGTGCAACTGCCCTGGGCGGGTGTCGAGCGGTTCGTGCACTTGGTCGACGACACTCGGCGGTGGACCTGCGGCAAGGGTGTCTATGCCGAACCGGTTGCCGAGCACGCATTGTCGCTGTTGCTGGCGGGGATGCGCAATGTTGCCGACTACGCGCGGCAAGGCGAGTGGACCGGGCCCGTCGGGCGCAATCTCCTCGGCGCCAACGTGACCATCCTCGGCGCGGGTGGCATCACCGCCTCGCTCGTGAGACTGCTCGAACCTTTCGGTTGCCACATCACGGTCGTGCGCAACATGCCCGAGCATTTCCCGGGAGCCGACACCGTGATGACGAGCGTCAATCTCATCGACGCGCTCGTCGGGGCCGATGCCGTTGTCGTGGCGCTTGCTCTCACGCCCGACACGGACGGGATCCTGAGCCGTGGCGAATTCGAACACATGGAGAGCCACGCGTGGGTCGTGAACGTGGGTCGCGGTCGACACATCGTCACCGACGATCTCGTGTGGGCCCTGCGTGAGGGAGTCATCGGCGGGGCGGCGCTCGATGTCACGGATCCCGAGCCACTGCCGGCGGGTCACCCGCTGTGGTCGATGTCGAACTGCATCATCACGCCCCACGTCGGCAACACCCCGGAGATGGCGGTGCCGTTGCTGTCCGAACGCATCAGCGACAACGTGCGCCGTTTTGCGGCGGGCATCGAGCTGATTGGTGCGATTCACCCCGAACTCGGCTATTGATGTTCGGGTGAACCGACGCCCAGACCACTACGACGTTCTCGGGGTGTCCCGAAGCGCGAGTGCAAAAGCGATCAAGGCCGCGTACAGGCGTCGCATGCGCGAACTTCACCCCGACACCGCACGCACGGCAACCGACACCGAGGCGATCGCAGCGGTGTCCCGAGCCTGGAGCGTTCTCTCGGACCCGAAGAAACGAGCCGCCTATGACGGCGAGGGCGACGTGTCGGCACCCATCGACAGACCCGTGGCGCCCGTCAGGTTCGACGTTGCTCCGGCAAGGTTTCCGTGGCGATTCGTGCTCACGCTCATTGCCATCGGCACTGCGGCGATTCTCATCGTCGCCGCTTTCACCGAACCGACCGAACCGGGCGGCCCCGACAACCTGTTGCAGTCCGGGTCGTGCGTCGACATCGGAGCCGACGGTGCCGCCAGCGAAGTGCGTTGCGATGGACCACACGACGCGGTGGTGCGCAGCCTCGTTGCATTCGATGCCACATGCCCCTCGGACACCGAGTCGCACCTCGATCGTCAGGGAATGGGTCGTGCCTGCGTGGTGCGGGCCACCGACCCGGTCACTTCGGGCGGCTGAACCGCTAGCCTTCGGGCTCACCCGAAAAGGGGCGATTAGCTCAGTTGGCAGAGCGCCACGTTCACACCGTGGAGGTCATCGGTTCGAGCCCGGTATCGCCCACCATCGCATCACGGTACAGACGGGGCGTGTCACTGCAGGATGGCGCGCCGCGGCGGCGCACCCCACTAATTTTCTGGTGTGCCACGACTGTGCGAGCGACCCGGATGTTCCGCGCCCGCCACCGTGACGTACGGCTTCGACACGGCCGACCTGCTGGTGTGGCTGAGTCCTTTCGAGCCCGAGGAAAAGGCCCGCCCCTACGGCACGGGAATCCTGTGCCGTCGCCATGCCGATGCTCTCGTGGTGCCCCGTGGCTGGCACGTCGACGACCGGCGCGAGGCCGTGCCGCGGCTGTTCAAGACGGCAGCGCTCGAAGAGCCCGCTGAACCCGTGAAGGCCAACGTGCGACCGATTCGCGAGAAGCAGGTTCGTGAGAAAACGAAACCAGCTGCCGAACTGTTCGACGCGGCAGTGGCCGTGGATGCCGTCGGCGAACCCGAGCCGGTACTCGACGAAACGCAGGCGATGCCGTGGTCGCCGAAATTGATCGAAGACGTCGTCGACGGCACGGCCGATGACGAACCGACCCGAGGCGGGTTGTTGGCGCGCGCGTTCGGCAACAAAGACCGCCGCGAAAGGCACTGAGGACGTGCGCACGGAGGCAACCCTCGAGGCGCCGACTTCGCTCACGCGTCTGCGTCCGTTCGTGGTCGACCTCGGTGAATACCCCAAGTGGATGCCACTCGTGCACCGCGCGACGGTGGCGGGGCCGGGCGCTTGGGACGTGGAATTACGCGCAAAGGTGGGGCCGTTCGCCCGGTCAAAGAGGCTGCGGATGGAGCGCACCACCGACTCACCGCAGTTGATCGTGTTCGAGCGCAAAGAACACGACGGCCGTGAGCATGCGCCGTGGCGCATGACGTGCACGATGGTGGAAAAGGGCGAGTCAGTCGTGATGCGTGTCGAGCTGTACTACGGCGGGTCCCTGTGGACGGGCGGAATTCTCGAACGGGTGTTGGCCGACCACATCGAACGCGGTCGCGAGAACCTGCGCGCGCTCGTCAGCCCGGCCGGGCACTGAAGCGACCGTCGTCGCGGCGTTCCACGCGCAGAGGAAAATCGAACGTCGCCGACAGCAGTTCGTCAGTGAGTGTCGTGGCGATGGGTCCGTTGGTGATTGCCTTGCCCCGCTTCAGCGCAAGAAGGTGAGTTGCTTTCGTGGGGATTTCGTCGACGTGGTGGGTGACGATCGCGGTGGCGAGAGCGGGGTCGGATGCAATGGTGTCGTCGATGGCGCGGACCAGTTGCTCGCGTCCGCCGAGGTCGAGGCGGCCGCTCGGTTCGTCGAGCAGAACGACGGCGGGGTCGTTCATGCGAGTGCGGGCGAGAAAGACCCGCTGCTGTTCACCGGAAGAGAGAGTAGAAATTTCCCGCTCCGAGAGATGCGCGACGCCGAGTTGTTCGAGACAGGCGACGGCCCGGTTGCGGTCGGCGTCGTCGTAGGTGTGCCACCACGGTTCGAGAGCGGCGTGCTTGGCCGTCATCACCACCTCGAAGGCGCGAAGTTGGGGACGCAGTTCGGTTGCGAAGGCGGCCGACATGTAGGCCACGCGACGGCGCAGCGACCGGACATCGGTGTTGCCCAGGCGTTCGCCGGCAACGACGACTTCTCCGGCGCTGGGATGCAGGTACAGCGCGGCGATGCGCATCAGCGAGGTTTTCCCCGAGCCGTTGGCCCCCAGGATGATCCAGTGCTCGCCCGGTCTCGCCGTCCACGTGACGTCGTCGAGGATGACGGTCGTGTCGCGATGAAGCGCGATGTTGCGTAGTTCGAGAGCGGGCGACACCGAGTGTGAAGGGTAACGTTTCGCCGTGGCGCAATCGTCTGACTCGGCACTGCGGGACACGCTGCACGATGTCATGCGCGGCGCGGGGATCCCGGGAGATGTCGCATCGCTCGAACGCCTGACGGGTGGTGCTTCGCGTGAGACGTGGCGCTTCGCCGCGGGTCATGAGTCGTTCGTGTTGCAGCGCCAGCGGCCGGGCTCACCGCGTGACATGCACGTCGAGGTGGCCGTGCTCGAGGCGGCGCACGCGTTGGGGGTGCCGACGGCGCAGGTGGTGACGAGCTCTCGGGGAATGTCGACGAACCCGCTGGGCGAGCCGTTCATGGTGATGCGCGCGGTCGAAGGCGAGACGATCGCACGCAAGATCCTGCGTGACGGCGACTTCGCGGACGCGCGGCCCGTGTTGGCGGCGCAGATCGGCCGGGCAATGGCGCAGATTCACCGCATCGATCACACTGCGATCGAGGGTCTCGATGGCGAGGACCAGGTGGCGAAGTACGTGCAGTTGATGGACGAATCGGGTCAGGCGCATCCGGCCTTCGAGATCGCGTTCCGCTGGCTCGAAGCGAACCGTCCCGCGCCACGCGATTGGTGCCTCGTGCACGGCGACTTTCGTCTGGGCAACGTGATCATCGGCGGCGACGGCCTACGCGCGGTTCTCGACTGGGAACTGGCGCACATCGGCAATCCGGCCGAGGATCTCGGTTGGGTGTGCGTGCGGGCGTGGCGGTTCGGTGGCAGCAAGCCGGTCGCCGGTGTGGGTGACTACGCGGCGCTCCTCGATGCCTACGAAGCCGAGTCGGGTGTGCACATCAGCGAACGGGAACTGCGTTGGTGGGAACTCCTCGGGACCGTGAAGTGGGGGCTCATGTGCATTTCGCAGGCGGCGTACCACCTGAACGGCGTGGTGCGCAGCCACGAACTTGCGGCCATCGGTCGTCGCGTGTGCGAGAACGAATACGACGCGTTGATGACGATTCGTGAACTGTCGGCGGGTGCACAGTGACGGCCCCGCACGATCCACCCACCGCGGCACAGTTGACCGAGGCGGTGCGCGAGTGGCTGGAGAGCCAGGTGATGCCGAACGTTTCGGGGGCGATGCAGTTCCACGCGCGTGTCGCCGTGAACGTTCTGGCAATGGTGGAACGCGAGATCGAGTTCGGTCCCGCGCAGGCGGAACGGCACAGGGCGGGCCTTGTCGATCTGGGTTGTGCCGATGACGCGGAACTCGCGCGCCGAATTCGCGATGGTGCGTTCGATGCCGGCGGGGTCGAATCGGCCGGCGTTGTGCGAGCCGACGTCGAGGCGTTCGTCTTCGATTCGGTCGTCGACAAACTGCGCGTGGCGAACCCGAAGTACCTGCGCTGAGGCGACTCAGTCGTCGGCGCGGCCGAACCGCACCGGGGTGATGGTTTGACCTGCGGCAAGCTGGCCACATGCGGCGTCGATGTCGGTGCCGCGGTTGCGGCGCACGGTCGCATTGACGCCGAGGCCAATCAGAGTGTCGGCGAATTCGCGCACGCGCTGGGGTGACGAACCGCGCGTCGGCCAACCCGGCGTGGGGTTGAGTGGAATCAGATTCACGTGGGCGTTCGGCCGCAGTCGTTTGCACAGCCGGGCGAGTTCGTTCGCGTCGCGCTGAGTGTCGTTCACGCGGTCGATGAGGGCCCATTCGAAGCTCACGCGGCGGCGACGCTCGATGAGGTAGTCGTTGCATGCGGCGACGAGGTCGTCGATCGGGTAGCGCTTGTTGATCGGGACGAGTTCGTTGCGCAGCTCGTCGCGCGCGGCGTGAAGCGACACGGCAAGGTTGACGGGAAGTGGCCACTCGGCCAATTGGCGAATCCCGGGGATGATGCCGACCGTGCTCACCGTCAGGTGGCGCGCCGAGATGCCGATGTCATCATGAATGCGTTCGACGGCGGAGCGAGTGGCGGCCTCGTTGGCAAGGGGCTCACCCATTCCCATGAAGACGATGTTCGAAACGCGACGGCCGATTTCCCTGGCGCGTCGCGCCGCTTTCACGACCTGCTCC
>Ga0222713_10005636_pt1 | contig 12111 bp, 2 predicted proteins | sample C33_649DmetaG_FD_165061 | JGI IMG/M metagenome (GOLD analysis project Ga0222713, IMG submission 165061) | Estuarine water microbial communities from San Francisco Bay, California, United States - C33_649D | ecosystem: Environmental > Aquatic > Marine > Unclassified | place: USA: California...
AATATTAATAGTAAAAATTTTAGTTAGTGGCTTAAACTTGTCCATAACTGTAAGTTGTCCAGCTATGTCATATTTTTTTCTTATCTCAGAAAGATTTGAAATAATTGAATATTTTTGATTAATTCCCTCAATTGTGTCATGCCTTTCAACAATTGACAGCTCTACTGCAGAAAGGTTTTCAAATAATATTTTTTGAATATATTCTGCATCATATTGTGGAACAAGTGATGATATGTCTGTAACATTTCTTGTTGGAGTTTTTACTACAACTGGTTCTTGAGTAGTAGTGGTGGTAGGAGTTGGATTTGGGTTCATAGAAGAATTTTTTTCTTCAAAAGTATCACCATTTCCACTAGAATTTCCTGCACCAGTATTCCCGTCTCCAGAAGTTCCTGCACTACTTTTTATGTTGGTTCCTGTATTAACAGAAGAAACGTTTCCATTTTTGTCTAAGTATGGAGTGGCTCCAACACCTTTAAAATTCGAGGTTAGGCTTGGCAAAGATTTTTTATACGCATCTTCATTTATTTTTTGAGAAGCTTTTATTCCAGCTGCTTGTTTTCGTGCTGCTTGAACAGACTCACTTTGTGGCTTTGGCTTATCGTGAGCATCTCTTACTGGAGGCTTAATTTTTTGCTTTGGTTTGTCGTGAGCATCTCTTATTACTGAAGACTTTACTTTTCCAATTGGTTCTCTTGGCATATCACTAAACCTCCATCACTCTTAATTGACTTTTAACATTTGAAGAAGATCTTCCATACTGGGCAGATATTACAACAAACTTTTTATCTTCATCTACCATTTTAACACCTTCTGGCAAATCAAAATTAATTTTAACAATATCTCCAAGTTGAATATGTGCAGTTCCAAAAGTGTCCAACTCATAAACCTTTCTTGGTCTAATTGTTTTATCTAAAATCCATTTCATAATATCTTTTGCAGAGTCTTCATTTTGAATATATACAGAATCAATTGAAAAGGACTTATTTCCATATATTGCTCTGCTATTTTTAATACTATCATAAATCTTTTCAGATCTTCCTGGAGAAACAATTAAATTGCTACTTGTAATAACTGGATCAGAGAAGTTCGATAGCTCTCTAAAATAATCATTAACTGTTAAAACATTAGAAATATTTTGGGTGAATGTAATTCCCTGAATCATAATTCTATTTGTTGAGCTTTCGCTTAAGTCAATAGCCTTATCTGTAGTATTAAATATTAAAAATTCAGCACCATAGGATCCTGGCAAGAATCCAGAAACTTCGTAAGACTTTTCAGAAGTAAACGGTGGTACAATTTTTGCAACAAGGGCTGGATAGGCTTGATCATATTTAATGTTAAAATATGCACACTCACGAAGGATTGTTCCAAACTCTTCAAAATAAAAATCTACAGTTGGCTTTGTTTCAGTTCCAATAGCGGATAGATATGTTCTTTGAATAGCAGCTGGAACAGAATATTTTCTTAAAGACTCTGCAGAAATTGCATTTTCTATTTTTTCATTTATTGGAACATCGTTTTCTTTTTTGTTTTTTAATGCATAAATATTTTCAAACATACATTTAGTTGATCCTCTAGTAAATAGCCCAGTTTTTAATCCAGCTTCTGGCATTTGTAAAGGATTGTCGTCAGTAACTTTTCCAATTAATCTATTATTTAAATATATAGAAAAGTCTATTCTAGTTATAGTAGAGCCATTTTTTGATATTTCTGCATCTAAAGCTAAATCATATACTGGAATTTCTTGAGAAGTTAGCCTATCAGATCCAACAAACTTTCCTTCGTCTACAAGAATTCTTGCAAGAGAACCCCATAATTTTCTAGGAACTGCAATATTTTGTTTTCCAGTTATTTGAGTAGAGTATGGAGTTTTTTCAACTTTATAAAAAATAATATTTTCAATAACTTTATCTAAAGAAACAGATGCAGAGTTTGTACTTGCTGTTGATCCATAGTACTCTAAAACATCTGAAGATAAAGATGCTATCTCAAGATAGTATCCAGAATTTGTTACTGGATCAAGCATATATCCAATTCCTCCAGCTCCTCCAGATAGGATTTTTAAACTTGAATTTTGAACACTTTTGTCAATTATAAAAAGATCTACTGAATTTAAAGCAGACTGATTTTTATCATCTTTTTGTTTTCCAATAATTCTCATTCTAGTTCCAACATGCTTATAATCTTTATCTAAATCTTTATAAATATAGTTTACTAAATCTGTTGCTGATGTTCCAGAAAGTCCTCCTTGTAAAGCTGGAACTGGATATGGTCCATTAAAAATTAATGCAGAAGATTGAATTCCTGCCGTATCTGTTTGTTTATAGCTAGAAAATCCTTCTGACCTTGTAGACTTTTTCATAAAATTAGCAATTTTACTAGTTACAGAAGACTGGTTTCTAGAAACTGAATCACTTCCAAGAGGGTAGACTGAAGCTGATGCAACTGATGCTGACACAGGATCATTCACTAATTTTTCTATTGGAGTTGTGCTAAATATTTTACTTGAGTCCATTCTAAATGATCTTCTATTATCAATATTTGCCCAATAATCTTCATTTAATCCTGCAAAATGTTTTGTAATGCTAGTTCCAAACTGTCCTCTTCCATGAGATTTTACTGGACCATTTTTATATCTAACATTTTCTTCCAGTCCTTCAAAATCTGCACCTGAAGCATTTTCATAATATGGCTCTGTATATATTCTAAGTAGTCCAGTTAGCGTCATTTTTCCATTGAATATTAGCTGAGAAAAATATTTTTGATATTCGTTATTATTTGTTATCCAAACAAGACCATTTGTAGCAGATGCAGATGGTGAGTCAACTTGATATTGTTGTGCATCGTATCTTATAATTTCTCCATTTGCATATAAATATCCTTGGAATCTTGGAAGCCAGAAAGCACTTTCTCCAACGTCTATTGTGTTATTTATAATTTCATGATTTACAACTGTTGGAACTAAGCTTCCAAGACTAGTTCCTAGTGGCACTGCTCCAAGTGCGTACCCAACATCTGCAGTTGGTTGATTAATAGTTCTTAGCTCTTTTTGATCTCCAAGCTCCCAAAGAATAGCACTCTTGTATCCATAGGTTCTTTCGCTTAAGCTTAAACTTGCCTGTTCTAACTTTGATACTTCTCTTTGAATATACCTTGTTGTATAGTTTATCTGTCCATCATTTAAAATTTTTGTTTCAAATCCACCAATACTTTCAATATTTGGAACTATACTTCCAGTTTTTTGCCCATAGAGAGTTATTAATCTTTCAGAAATTGCAGGATTATCATCTCTTATTGAGATTTCTGGCATTAAATATTCTTTTGGCATTACTACAAAGTTATTGTATTCATCAAAGAACATTGCTGTTTGAGTTGCCTGTGCAAGTCTTTGTAAAACTTCTGCAACTGAAGCATCTGGCTCAATAAAGAAAAATGGAACCACTGGATCGTTTGCAGTATTAATGTTTTTAAATACATAGTTGCTAAATCCAATATTATCTAATAGGAGTGCTACTGCCATTGTCAGTGTGCAGTTCTGTAAAAATATTGGGGCAGCACTGTTTGATTCTAAAATAAAGTATGCATCTCTCAAGTTTAAAGATACATCCTGTATACCACTTGTTGCAACTGCAGCATTTTCTGAATAAAAAGTTTTTAATGGAATAAATTTATCATAACCATTTACATCTAAAACAGACTCATAAAATTCAAATTTAATTTGTGGCTTAAGATTATTTGCAATAATGCTTCCAGTCTTACTGGTCTTATCAAATGTATTTAATTCTGTAAATACGCCATCATGATTAGACAGATTAATTCCACCAGTAGAAGCTACTAATCCTCCAACTGGTAATCCAAAATCTGTTGCCATAAGGTTTTTATTAATTTCATAATCTAAAACATAGTCTGTTATGTCAACTTTTAATCTTGGAGATAGCTCAATTAGGTCAAACGCTCTATTTGGAGCATACATTGTTTCTACAACAACTCTAATTCCTTTAATAAAAACAAAGTCTCTATATGTATTAATACCTTCTACAACAAAATAATCTGGATTTAATATTTTTTTAATCAAACCAACTCTTTTTGTATCATCATCTTCTAATAATGAAAATCCATATTCTACGTTGTGAGTAGTCCATTCTTGATCGTCTTGACTCCAAATATATAAAGTTCCTGCTTCAGTAGTTGAACTTCCAACAATATAGGCATCTCCACTTACAATATTTCTGTTAACATAAATAGCATCTGGTAGCTGATCAACGGTATCTAAATATCCGTAAAGATGAAAATTAGTTTTATAGGCTTCAGGTATTTTTACACCATAATAAATTTCTACATGACCATCCCAAGGAACAATTCTTGACCCATCTCTTCTTGTAGAAGTTTCGTTAAATAAAGCTGCGTCTGTCCAGTTATTATTTGAATCAAGATATTGTATTTTCCATCTTTTTGGAATAGAAGATCTTTTTATATCTTGAAGTGGGTCTGTAATTAAATTATTATTACTTCTAATTGTTCCAGGAACCAGGAATTCTCCATTAATGCCTACTGCATCTGGATCTGCTAAATTAGTTTGCATCTTTACAACTATTCTATTTGTTGCAACATCATTTTTATAAACAACAAATGGAGCACAGTCATTTATTTTATATGAAGCATCCCCTGTAATAAAAGCAGTTGAGGCAGTGCTTGATATTCCAAACATTTCTCCAGATTCGTTTCTAAAAGAGTTCCAATATTTAAATTTATCAAATCTTGATGAAAAATAGTATCTTGGTCTTTTTCCAGATCTAATGCTATCAACAAACTGCTCATAATTGATATTTTCATTTCTTCCAAAATATATCATTTTATTAATTCCAGATCTTGGTCTAAATGGCTTAATGCAATCTTTCAAAGAATAGTAAAGCTCTCTATTAGTTTCTGTTGTGAGAAATGTAAGTGGCTCGTTTGGATCTTCTGTTTTATATTCAGAAATATAAGTTGATTCTAAAGCGTCAGTATAAACATTTGAAGTGTCTTGAGAGTCATACTCTGGATATAAGTTTCTATAAATAACGCTTGCACTGTCTGGTCTATATCTATAATTTCCATAGTTGTCAAGATTTAAAAGATCGTTTTGATTCCATTCAGCAATAATTAAAGAATCAACATCAATGCTATTTTTTGTTTGAAGATGATTTATTAATTCGCTATCTGAAAACATTATACTTCCTCAAGAGAAATAGAAATATCCCAAAGATCGTGGTTAGTTCCGCCTCTTTTAACAACATTGTAACTAAAATCTGAAACAAAAACTTCTAAAACGTCTGAGTACTTATCAAGCTTATCGTATACACCTACAGAAAAATTTTGTGGAATGTCATAAGATAGAAACATATAGAAAGATCCAGGATTGGAATTATACCAATCTAAAAGCTCTGCACCACCAGCACCACCATCTGCTGTATATTCTGACAGACCTGCAACTGTTGCAATACCATTGCTATCAAAGTCTGGATCTCCATCAAAAGATCTTGAAGGCAGCATATTATAAGAAAAAGAAACATTCATTTTATCTGCAATGTGATAAGAACGCATGTGACCATTTACCATTCTTTTTCTATTTTCAAGTCTATTAGTGCTAAAGGCAATGTCACTTCTATTATGATCAGAAAGAATAATAAAGTCTTCTCTTTCAGTTCCAGAAATTTGTGGAACACCATCTAAAATTCCTCCAGAATTATTAGAGAAAATAATTGCTTGTGGTCTTATCCACTTTTTTCTAGCACTTAAATATGCACTACTAACCATTAATATCTACTGCTCCTTAGATTTCCTCTATTTTGTTGAGAAAGTTTTGCCATAACTACATTTGCAATATCATCTGGGGATGCATTTGTTCCAGACACATTTACATTTACGTTATATGTACTATTATACATTGGTGCAGAGGTTGAAACAACACTTGTATTTGCAACTGGAATATCAGACACTGGGCTTGTTGGTATTGAATATCTTGGAGAGCCAATTCCATCTAAGAAGTTATTTGTAGGAACAGAATTTCTTCCACCAAGTCCAGGGAATACTTGACCGTTTAATTGATTTAAGAACCCTCCATACTGTTGTGCAACAGACTTTCTAACCACAAACTCTCCTGGAGTCAGCATTGCAGGAACCTTATCAGTCATTCCAATTCCTGGAACAGTATTTCCATATTGCATTCTTAGTGCTGGAGGAGATTCTGTTGAACCCTTATAAGCAACTCCTCCAAAAGCCATCTTTGCAATACTTCCACCATACTGCTTATATTGATTATAGTCAACTCCAGCAAGATTTTTAAAGTCTAGCATTAATGTACTTAGATAACCCTTTTGTGCTTTTGTTAATTCTCCATTAATTTCTTTTAACTTTAATGCTTCGATTGTTTGTTTTTGTTGCAATAAGAAAGTTCTAAGTTCTGCATCAGCACGTTTTTCTGCCAAAGTTAGTCTTTCTGTTTCAAGATTGTACATCTTATCTTGAATAACTTCAACTTCTTGTTGGATAGCTTTATTTGCAGCCTCAAGTTCATTTCTTGTCATAAGTTTTCCATTTACAGAAACTGTCAAAGATTCTAGATCTCTTTGCCTTTGTTCTTCAAGGGCTGCTCTTGTATCTTCAATTTGATATTGAGCATTCTGTTGTTGCATTTCACTTGCTGCATTTGCTGCTGCTGCAATATCTCCAGAGGCAAGAGCACTAGCAAGACTTATTCTTGAACGATCTTGTTCTGCAATCCTATCGTTTGCTTCAGAAACCTTGTCCAAAGCTTCAAATCTTGCGTCATATGCTTTATTTACGGCATCTTCTTTTTCAGCAAGATCTTCAAGTGCTCTATCGTTAAGCTCCATCTCTCTTTGCTTTGCCCTTAAAGCTTTATCTTCTTTAGCTGCTTTTTTATCTAAAGCCTTTTCTTGCATATCCAAGCTTAGTAAAGTTTTTTCTTCTGCAGTAAGAGCTAGGAATGCAGTCGCTCTTTGAATATCTAATTGTTTTTCTGCAAGTTTTAGCAACTGCTTTCTTTGATCTTTATTAGCTTTTAAGTACATTTCAGTATCAATTAAAGCAAGAGCTTCTTGTTTTTCTGTTCCAAGAAGGTGGTTGGTTGCTTTAAAGTAATCCATCTTTGCTTTTGTTGCAGCTTTAAATTCTTTAATATATTGGGCAAGAGTCTGTTTACCAGATCCCCCTCCACTGCCACTAGAACCAGATCCAGATCCAGAACTACTGCTACTAGAACCTGCAGTAAATGAACCAGTGATGGATTGAATTAGTTTGCTAACTTGGGCTGCATAGTCTGCTCTAGAACCTTGATCCAAATCCATATTTCCATTTAATGTAAGTCTAACGTCTGCTAAGACTTCCATTTTTGCAAGAACTACTCTTTTTTCAAGATCTGGCAGGGCTGCAAATTGATCATAAGTTACACCTATTTGTTGCATAACCCCTGTAAAATTATCTTTTGCATAAACCCCTAATTCTTTATCTGGCATTTCATCAAACTTTACCATTGCATCATAAAGTTGTGTAATCTCTGCTTGACTTGTAGTTTTAACATTTATTAAAGTATCAATGTCTGGAATTCTTTTTAAGGCTTGTAGCTTATCATTTACGCCTTCAATCTCTTTTTCACTTAATCCACCATCTTTAAGTTTTACTAAAATATTTACATCTGCAAGATTTAATCTGCCAGAAAGAATGTCGCCAAAAGCTCCTTGTCCAAGCTTTGCAATACTTCCTGAAATTTTTGCTACTGTATCTTCTGTTTGACCAGGAATAGCTAATAGGAAATCTTCAACTTCTTTCTTTTGTGCATCAAGAACTGCCTTTGCTTGTTTTTGTTGTTCTGTTCCTGTTTGTCCTGGAGCAGCTCCTCTACCAGTTCCTATCATTACAGTTTTAACTTGTGAAGCAGCAGCAACAAGATCGCTTTGATTTTGGAATCCAAGAGCAGATGCTGCTAGATTTTGATTAGCTTCAGAGGATTGAGTAATTGCAGCAGACTGTTTTTGATATTCTTTTAACGATATGGTTCCTTCTTGATAGGCTAGATTTAGAAGCTCTCTTGCCTGAGCCTCTTTTGCAAAGGCTGCAGAGTTGGATGCACTTATTTCATTAAGCTTATAATTCTTTACAAAGTCTGCTTCTCCACCTTGGAAAGATTGGATAAATCTTTCTCCAACATTCATTTTTCGATATGCCGCTGTTGCATCTTCAGCAAGTTTTGTAGCATCTATTTTAGGACTAATTTCAGCAGTTATTGATGAAAGATTTTTTAACAAATCTCCACCATCTGGACCCATTAACTTTGTTAATTCTCCAGAAACTCCTACTGCTATAGACTGATCTCCAAGGGCTGTTCCAACTTCAACGGCAATAGCTCTTGCTTCTTCTGTTCCAATAGCACCAGAAATAATAGCAGCTGATAGTTGATTTCTTAAAGCCTCTACAGCATTTCCTCCACCAGCCTTAACTGTTCCAACATCTTTAAGCATTTGTTGACCAGCTGTTGACTCAACAAACTTAGCAGACTGTGCCTGTGCCTCTTCTCCAATAGCTTGCCCACCAATTCTTTCAGCTGCAGCAACTCTTGCTGTTTGAGCAAATGTTTGAGTTCCAAACTGTTCAGCAATTCCTTCAATTGTTTTTGAAGTTCCGTACATTGCATTTGTAAACTCTGCACCAGACTTTTCTGCTTCTCCAATTTGTTTATTTAGTTTATAAATTGCAAATCCTGCAAGAGCTAAGGGTGCTGCAATACCAACAAAGGCTGCAGTAGAGACCCCCATAGCTGCAGCAGCAGCTGTTGCAGCTTTTGGAAGAACTGAAGGAATTATTGAACCTATTATTCCACCAATCATACTTCCACCAGTCAGAGCTGATCCAGCCTCGTATCCACCAATACCAGCTACTGTTGATCCAACCATTTTTCCAGTTCTAGATTTTGCTAAAGCTTTAGCACCAGCAACAATTCCTCCAAGTGCATATCCTTTAACATTTCCACCATTCATCATTTCAAGAAGTTGTTGATTTTGACTTGCTGCTTTTTTATTTACAACAAACTCTCCTGGAGTGAGCATTGCAGGAACTGTATCTGTATTTCCAGTTCCTGGAACAGGTCCTCCAGAATTAAATTCAGTAGACCCAGCAAATTGATTATATATGCCAGTTCTTCTTCCACCAGGCTTGTCTAGCATATAGATTTCTTTAGTTCCTGAAGCCTCAAGTGGTATATTATTATTTTTAAAATATGTATTTGCTAGTGCGTTAAAGTTTTTATCTCTTGGACCACTTGCTCCAATTACTGATGCTAAATCTCCCTTTGTTGGAATTCTAATTCCAGTTATTTTTGCAGCATTTTGCATTTTAGGAAAAGCATCATTTCTAACACTAGTTAAAATATCATCTGTTATATTTACATTGTTATTTTTCTTAGCATAGTCTGCAAGAGATGCTACAATCCTTGTTCTAAATTCATCATTTGTTATATTTGGATAAACTCTTTCAAATGCAGTATTTTTTCCAATACTTACTAATGATGGATTTTTTTCTATACTAATTATGGCATCGCTAATTGACATTGGAGTATTTGTATTTCTTCTAGAAGCTTGATTTATTGATCTTAAAAAGTTTGACCAATCATCAGTTAATCCACTTACTGGAATTCCACCCTTTACAAGTTCTTTTGCAATTTTAACCTTAACAAGATCTTCTGATAATTTTGGAGACTTTGAAACAATTTCATCAAATTGATCTAATGAACCTATGTTTGCAGAACTAAAATGTGTTTTTTGTGATACACCTTTTGCTGTTTTTAAATTTGAAGAAACTTGAGAGTTAAATTTGTTAGCACTTAAAATAGCAGCTAACTCTTCTTCGTCAGTCATTGGTTTTTTGATTGATGGTATTTTAGATATAGATATTGATGTGCTAAATGGACTTGCTTGAGATGGTATTTTTCCTGGTATATATTTTTTACCAAGAACTCTTGACAAAAACTTTGCAACTAATCCTCCAAAAAGAAATTTTTGAACTCCTTCAGTAGATACATTATTACCTATTTTTTTTCCACCATTAATAGCTTTAAGCAATCCAAGATTTTGGCTAGTAGCTTCTTTATTAACAACAAACTCGCCAGGGGTCAGCATTGCTGGAACAGTATCTGTGTTTCCTACTCCAGGGACTCCACCACCAGCATTTCTTCTAATTCCTCTTATTCTAATTCCACCAGTCTTAACACCCTTTGCAGCATTTGTACCAGCAGCACTAGCAACTCCAAATGATGGTAGACCTCCTGCTGCACCTTGCGTTGCAGCCATTGCACTGTATGCTTTTGTTAAATTAGCAATAGCTGCTGCTGCTGCATTTGCAGTACCAACTTGTTCAATAAGTGTTGCATTCAAAACTTGACTTGCACCAGATAGCTGTTGGGCAGCCATTGCTGCATCCATTTCAGCAAGACTTAAATATTTAGAACTCTGACTTAGTGCTTTAAATGCTCCAATTGGACCACCAGTAATAAATCCTTTACTGAATAGTGCCATGCCTTGTGTCATTTTTGCAAGAGTTCCAACAAGGTTTAAAAATAGACCAGCTAACATTGTTACTGCTGGAACTACAACACCAACAATAACTGCAGCAATAGCAGTAAATTTCTTTTGACCTTCTGAAAGACTATTAAATCCGTCAACAATTTTTGTAATAAAGTTTACAACTGGAATTGCAAGTTGAACAAATAGTTGACCAATAGGGGCAATTGCTAATTTAAATCTTTCTACTGCACCAGTCAATTGCACACCAAAAGACTCTTCAATTGTTTTTAATTCTTTGTCTGCAGTTGCACCAAGTTGTTCTGTAGAGTATCCCATTGTTGCAATAACTTGTTGTGCCTGAGATCCTTTTCTAGAAATATTATCAAATAATGCCCCAAGTTTTGCATACTGGAATTTGCCAAACACCTGTTCTAATGCCTGTTGTCTTGTAAACTGGTCAAGTGAGGAAAGTGCTTGCGAGAAAGCCATTACTGTTCCCATTAAATCTCCACGATTTGCCTGAATAATTGTTTCAAGATTAATTCCCATACCATTCAACATTTCAGTTGCTTGTTTTGTTGGGTTAATTAAAGAAGCAAGACCAGACTTTAAAGCGTTAGCACCTTCAGCAGCATCTACACCACCTTCTTGCATTGCTGCAAGAAATACTGTAAGATCTTTTACGTCTCCACCAAGACCTTGAATAACTGGGGCTACTCTAGGAATTGCTGCAGCAATATCTTGCAAGGATACAACAGTTTGGTTTTCAACCATATTTAAGAAGTTAATAGTATCTGCAAGATCTTTTCCAGATAATCTAAATGCAGACTGTAAAGATATAGTAGTTTCAAGTGCTGCATTTTGATCCATTTGACCAAGTGTTGCAAGTCTGGTTGCTTGTGACACAGCATCTGTTAGATCAGCATTTTGTCTACCAGCAGCAGCAGCCTGAGCAGCAAGTCCAATTGTATCTTTTACGGCAATACCATATTTTGTATATTCAGCAGCAAGACCTTTTACAGCTTCTAAATTCTTATCTAATTCTGCTGGGGTTGTAAAAATATCTCCATATACTTTTTTAAATGCAACAGCTTGCTTTTCAAGTTCCATAAAAGTTTTTCCAGCAACAGAACCAAAGATAGTAAGTGGGACTGTAAAACCAACCATAAGCTGACGACCAGCCCATTGAACATTCTTACCAAAGTTAATAAGCTGAGTTGTTCCTTGCTTAAACATATTAGAAAGAATTTGAGTTCTTTGAGCAGCAACCGCAGCTTCAGAGGAGAATGCAGCAAGTGGTCTAACTGCTATGGCTTCTTGAAAACCATTTGCAGCACCAGAGGTTGCTATAAATTGTGTTTGAAGTCTCTTAGCACGTTCTGCAGCAAGTGCCATTGTTTCTGCTGCAATTGCACTATCTTTGTTAAACTTTGCACTAAAAAATTGCCCAAGAGTTGTTTTACCCTTGGACAAAGTTTTATCTAAAGTGGCAGCAGCAGTTGATAGCCTAATAGTCTCTGCTGTAAATAGTCCAGTCTTATTAATTGCATTT
>Ga0222713_10005640_pt1 | contig 12108 bp, 10 predicted proteins | sample C33_649DmetaG_FD_165061 | JGI IMG/M metagenome (GOLD analysis project Ga0222713, IMG submission 165061) | Estuarine water microbial communities from San Francisco Bay, California, United States - C33_649D | ecosystem: Environmental > Aquatic > Marine > Unclassified | place: USA: California...
GCGATACTCCACTGCACCGTCGTCGAACGACATGCAGTGCAACATGCCGTCACCGTCGAAGGGGTGATATCGCTCGAGATTGGGGTGAAGCGGATTCTCGGTGTTGCGGATGTACACACCGTTCAGATCGTCGGGTACACGCCCGATTGTCGGCATGTGTGTCGCGGTGTACTCGGCCGACTGAGGGCGCCAGGCACCGGTGCGATACGGGTGGTCGTCGTCGGGCGGCAATGTTGAGTGCAAACGCTCGTTGATCACGATCCCCATGCGTCGCGACTGTACTGTCGCCTCCGCATCATGTGGTCCGCTCTCGTTCTGTCTTTCGGTGTCATCTTCGTGGCCGAGCTCGGCGACAAGAGCCAGCTCATGGCCATGGCCTTCGCTGCTCGTTTCAAGGCTCTACCGGTGCTGGTGGGCATCACGATCGCTACTGCTGCCACACACGCGATCAGTGTTGGCCTCGGATCGGTACTCGGCGCGCAGTTGCCCACCGACACCATTGCCGTGATCGCCGGCGTGGCCTTTTTGTTGTTCGCGGCCTGGACTCTTCGTGGCGATTCCCTCGATGACGACGAGAAGTCAGCCGCCGAACGCTCCACTCGGAACGCCGTGGTCGCGGCGAGCGCCGCGTTCTTTCTGGCTGAACTGGGTGACAAGACCATGCTCGCCACGATCACGTTGGCCACCAAGGAAGATCCGTGGGGCACCTTCATCGGGTCCACCCTTGGCATGGTCGCCGCTGACGCTCTCGCGATACTCGTCGGTCAGATCCTGGGCGCTCGTCTACCCGAACGGGCCATTCGAGTCGGTGCCACCGTCGCCTTCGTGGTGTTCGGGATCGTCTTGATCGTCGAAGGAATCAGCTGACGTCGTTCAGCCGAGGAGGTCTTCGGCGGCCTGCCGAACCTGCCAGTCGCGATCGTCGAGCGCCTTGGTGAGTGCTGCCTTGACCTCGTCGCCGTCGAACGGAGCGAGGGCGAGAACAGCGCGTCGACGAACCGTCGGCTTGTCGTCACACGCCTTGAGGATGGCGTTCAGACCTCGTTCGTCGCCGATGGCACCGAGCGCGGCGACGGCGGCCTCACGTACCAGCGCTTCATCGTGTGAAGTGCACAGTTCGACAAGGCGCGGCACGATGTGCGGCAGAGGAGATTCATGCTCTCCGCACGACCAAGCCGCCATCTCGACCACCATCGGATCGTCGTCGTGCAGCAGTGGTGCGAGGTCGAAGTCGGGCAACTCGGCACACAGTTCGGCGACTCGACAGCGAACACGTGCGTGGGGATCGTCGATCCCTTGGGCGGCCACCTCGGCAGTGAAGAGTCCGAGACGGGCCAGGGCACCGAACGCGGCCTCGCGCACACCAGGTTCGTCATGGGCGAGCGCGCGCTCGACCGTACCGACATCCCCCGTATGACCAGCGATGACTACGTCGCGGCGCAGCTCGGCTGCGTCGCCGTCACCCATGTTCCCCTCCGACTTCCTTCCTACAAGCCCTCGATCACGTTCGTGACGACCCACGAGATGACGAGTGCGATGGCGATCGCTACGACGAACGCCACCCCTACTGCTATCCCACCGAGAGCAACCAGATCAAGAATTCTTCGCCGAAACTGGTTGCCGAGGCCCGGCAGTGCGTCGACAGGTGCCTCACGACCGGCCACGTCGCGTGGGTTCTGACGAGGACTTCTGGCAGGCTTGCGCCATCCCACAGCCACCAGCGCAGACAGCGCCAGACCTGCGAGAAGAGCGACCCGAAGAGTGATGTCAGTAAGCGACATGACGACCGACACCGTACCGGCCCCACCTGGTCGTGCCGTGCGCACCCGGCCGGTGTGGGGTATTCCTCTCGTGACGGTGGCTTACCTCGTGATCGCTGCCGTTCTGGTGGCCATGGTGTGGCCGATGGAGCGATACGAAACCGCACCGGGAACCGCGAGTTACGTGTCGTCGCGTCTGACCATTACGGGAGGCGAAGCATCAGGTGATGCGGTCCAGGTGTTCGACCCCGATGGTGGCGTGCGATTCGTGACTGCACTCGGGAGCGAGCTCACTCCGTTGCAGGCCTTCATGGGTTGGGTTGATCCCTACGTGAACGTGCAGACCTGTGAAGAGCGCTTCGGCGAGTGCGAGCCGTCGATCAGCAAGCAGATTCAGTTGGGTGCAATGGCTACGGCCAAAGAAGTAGCGGCCTTCGTCGCGCTGTCATTCCTGGGTTTCGACGCCACGTTCGAGGAAGGTCCGGCCCAAGTCGGAGGATTCGATCCCGAACTGTGCCCGACCGACGCACCCGAGTTGCGTGCCTGCCGAGTGCTGCAAGTAGGTGACGTATTGCTCTCGGTCGACGTGGACGGACGTGACGGTGCACCGTCGGTGACGAAAGATATCGATGTGCTCTCGGATGTGAGCGAGGCACTGACAGGCGCCGAAGTGGGCGACGTCGTCAGCCTCACTGTTCGGTCGATCGGTGCGCCCGACGAGCAAGAGCGCGTCGTCGAAGTTGCGCTCATGGAAAGCCCGTCGGAACCTGGTCGGGTGATCATCGGGTTCAACCCCCGCGACACCAGGACCGTTCTGTTGCCAGTCGAGATCGATATCGACACCGATTCGATCGGTGGACCCTCGGCCGGTCTTGCCTTCACTTTGGCCCTGATCGACGCTCTCACTCCGGGTGAGCTCAGTCCGCCTGGCGGGGTTGCGGTCACGGGCACCATGTCCGGTGACGGTGAGGTGGGCCCCATCGGGGCCTTGGTTCAAAAGGCGGTGGCCGTGCGACGGTCGGGGGCCGAGCTCTTTCTGGTCCCGAGTGCTCAGAGTGTGAACGATCTGGCGGCGGCCCGTTCGGCAGCGGGTCCAGGGGTGGAAATCGTCCCGGTGGCCACCTTGGAGGAGGCTGTGGCGGCCCTGGCCGCACGGGGTGGAACCCCGGTTGAGCAGGGCTGACGTTCGCACGTCACGGGGGATTGCCACCCTTCGTCCACAGGCATTCCGTACTCTCCCTGCGTGGCTATCTCGTTTTCGCGTCCCGATCCGTCGTCTCCGTCCGCCGTGGCGGGAGCGTCGTTCCCGACCACCCGTCGAGGATTCGACCAGTCCGAAGTGCGTGATTTTCTCCGCATGGTGTCGGCCGAATTGTCCCGTTTGCAGGAGCGGGAGCGTTTTCTCGAGCGGGAACTCACCAATCAGCAGGGCGTATCGCTCGTCCCCGGTGACCTCGACGAGGACCGTCTGGCCGAACTGCTCGGTGAAGAGACTGCGCGCATCATCCAGGCTGCCCGCGAGGCCGGGGCGAAGCTACGCCATCGGGCCGAAGAGACGGCTCAGCGTCTGATCCGCGACGCCACCGAGGATTCCGCCCGCATTCGGGAGGAAGCCGACCTCGAGGCCGCCAGAGTCCGTCAGGACGCCATGGCCGATGCCGAGAGCGAGATCAAGATGGCTAAGCAGCAAGGCCGTGACATGGTGGACGAGGCTCGTGCCTACCGCGAACGAGTGCTGGCCGACATCTCGCGTCGTCGTGAGTTGGCCCGTGAGCAGATCGAAGACCTCTACCACGGCCGTGAACGACTGATTCAAGCGTTCGAACGGGCCCGAGTGGCCACTGATGACGTGTTGAGCGATCTCGAGGACGCCGCCGACGAGCCGAGTGGTTTCGTGAACTTGGCCAACTCGACCGGTCCGGTTCCGCTCGTGGTTCAGGACGATCCTGTTGTGTACGACCAGGACAGTGACGACGAAGGCGATTCGCGCGTGATTCGCCATCCGTCGATCGATCAACCAGAAGTCGCCGACGCTGTCGTCGAAGAAACCGTCGCCGACAGTCCCGTTGTCGACACCATCGTCGACGAAGTAGCCGACGAAGCAACTGAGGAGTCGTCGGTTGAGGTCGTTGTCGACCAGGTGGTCGACAACGTGGTCGAGACTCCCGAGCCGGTCTCGAACGTGGTGCAGTTGTTTGGTAAGGCCGAGCCGATCGTCGACGAAGTCGACGACCATGACGTCGCTGATCTGGACGATGTCGACGAGCCGATCGTCGACGAACCCGTCCGCGCGCCTCGGGCCGCTCGACCGACGGCCAGCACCGACGACATCTTCGCCAAGTTGCGCCGAGCGAGCGCCGAGATGGTGGCCAAAGATGCGAACAGGGGAGCTTCGAAGAAGGCCGCTCCCTCCGAGGCAAAAGAACCCAAGACTCCGTCGGTACCGGTGGCCCGTTCGATCGCCGAGACCGTGGGTACGGTCAGCACGTTCGAGAGTCGGGACGAAATTCTCGTTCCTCTTATCTTGACCATGGGTCGCAAGGCCAAGCGAGTACTCGCCGACGAACAGAACCAGATTCTCGACGTGTTGCGAGCCAAGAAGCCCGTGAAAACTCTCGATGCGATCGTGGGGCCGAAGACCGATCACACCAAGCGCTATTGCACAGCTCTCTCGGCGTCGATCAAGTCGGCTGCGGTAGCTGGTGCGCGGTCGATGCAGACATCCGAGAGCAAGGCGACCGATCGTGAATTGGGCGAGATGGTCAAGGGTCAGTTGAAGGCAGTCGACGAGATCGTGGTGACGTCGATCGTCGAACCATTGCGCGAACGCCTGAGTCGCTCCATCTCGCAGTCGTCCGACAATGCCGAATTGTCGAAGTTGGTTCGTGCCTTGTTCCGTGAATGGAAGACCCAATTCATCGACGAGCAGATCGATGATCTTGCCTACGCCGCGTACGGACGTGGTGCTCTTGCTGCTCTCACGCCGGGCACCAAGGTGTGTTGGAAGTACGACCCGGCCGGTCCGGCTTGTCCGGATGCCGAAGACAATTCCTTGGCGGGTGCAATCGATGCCGGTGAAGCTTTCCCCACCGGTCACACTCATGCGCCGGCACACTCGGGTTGCCGATGTGTGATCGTGCCGACGCACAACTAATCTGACTGCGTGCGCATTCCTTCGGACCTTCCTGGCGGTCCGCGTCGTCGTGGTCCGCGAGGTCCGCGAGGAAACCGTCCGGCTTGGGCGTCGAAAGGTCGATTGATCCTCGTAGCGATCGCCGTCGTTCTCGTCGTTCTGTTCTTGTCGGCACGAACTCTTGCCAACTTTTACGTCGATCTTCTCTGGTTCGACTCGGTCGAGCGCACCGACGTGTTCTGGACCACGTTCCTGTCGAAGGTAGTGCTCGGCCTGGTGTTCGCGGTCGGCTTCGCCGTACTGTGCTTCGTCAGTCTCACCATCGCGCAGCGTCTTGCACCATCCGATTTGCCGACCGGCCCCGAGCGCGAGATCGTCGAGCGCTATCGCACCGTTGTGCAGCCGCGTTCACGGCTACTTCGTATCGGCGTGGCGATCCTGTTCGGATTGTTCGTCGGTCTACCAGCCATGTCGCAGTGGAGCGAGTGGCTCCTCTTCCGTAATTCGCAGTCCTTCGGTATCGACGATCCGCAGTTCGGTGTCGACGTGGGTTTCTACGTGTTCCGCCTTCCGTTCCTCACCTACGTGGTCGACTGGGCGTTTGCGGCGCTCATTCTCATCACCATTCTCAGTGCGATCATGCACTTCCTCAATGGTGCGATCCGGGTGCAAGATCCGAAGGAACGCGTGGCGAAGGGTGCGCGTGTTCATCTGAGCGTGATGTTCGCGTTGTTGGCGGTCATCAAGGCTGTCGATTACTGGTTGCAGCGATTCGAGCTCACAGCATCGACTCGTGGTGTGGTCAAAGGTGCCACCTACACCGATGTCAATGCACAGTTACCGGCCATCAATTTGCTGATCATGGTGAGCCTGCTCGTGGCAGCTCTCTTCTTGGCCGGCGTGCGATGGGGTGGTTGGCGACTCCCGCTCCTGTCGATGGCACTCTGGGCGCTCGTAGCCGTCATCGCTGGTGCGATCTACCCGGCGATCATTCAGCGTTTCGTGGTGCAGCCCAACGTGACCACCCGTGAGCGCCCGTACATCGCACGCAACATCGAGGCCACGCAGGCCGCCATGGGTCTCGACAATGTGCGGGTCGAGCAGGTCGATTTCAACGGTGTCACGAGTGCCGACGTGGCGCAGGACGCGGCGGTACTGGCCGATGCTCGCCTTCTCGACATCTCCGAAATGCGCGACCGGTTCTTCCTCGACGAGGGTCTCTTCGCCTTCTATGCGATCAACGATCTCGACGTCGATCGTTACTCGATCAACGGTCAAATGCAGCAGACGTTCGTTGCGGCTCGCGAACTCAATTCCGACGGCATCCCCAACCGAACATGGGTGTCTCGTCATCTGATCTACACCCACGGTTGTGGAGTGGTGGCGGCTTCGGCGAGCAAGATCACGCCGGATGGTCGTCCCATCTACACCCCACTCGACGTCGACCGCCCCGAGCTGTACGTGGGCACCAATCAGCCCGGTTATGCCATCGTGAAGACCGATCAGGTCGAGCAAGCCTGTCCGGGACTCGAAGCGGGCCCGTACGACGGCGATGCTGGCATTCGACTGAATTCGACGTTGCGCCGACTGGCGTTCGCCGTCCATTTCGGCGAGTTCAATCTCTTCGGCTCGAGTCTCATTCAGGATGACTCTCGACTCATTCACGTGCGTGACGTTCGCGACCGGGTGTCGAAATTGGCACCGTTCCTTCGACTCGATGCCGATCCGTATCCGGCGGTCGTCGACGGCAAAGTGCTCTGGATTCTCGACGCCTTCACCACGACCTCGCGCTACCCGTATGCGCAGCAGGCCAATACCTCGCAGTTGACTCCCGGTTCGGGTCTCAATACCAACTTCAACTACGTGCGCAACAGTGTGAAGGCTGTGGTCGACGCGTACACCGGTGACGTCACGTTGTACGTGATCGATCCCACCGATCCGATCGTGAATGCCTGGGCCAAGGCCTTCCCCGATCTGTTCACACCGGGTGATCAGGTGTCGACTGAACTACGTGAGCACTTCCGGTATCCCGAAGATCTTTTCCGGGCCCAGACAAATTTGTACGGTCGCTATCAGTTCGCCGATGTCGACCAGTTCTTCAATCGTGACGCGGCGTGGAGTGTGGCTCAGGCCGCACCGCGTGATCCGGAGGTCTCGAACGTCGTGACCGGCGTTGCGGTGACCGACGCGGTGTCAGAGGCCAACACCGGTGACGTGGCCGACGCCAACGTGAATCGCTTCGAGCCCTACTACTCGTACTTCCGTGCACCGGGCGACTCCGAGTCGAAGTTCTCGCTTCTTCGACCGTTCGTCCCGTTCTCGGCCGATGACACCCGTAAGGAATTGCGAGCCTTCATGACGGTGTCGAACGACCCCGACACCTACGGTCAGCTCACCGTGTATCGGGTGGATGGGTCGTTGCCCGAGGGCCCGGCCACCGTGGCGGCTGAACTCACGAGTGACACCGAGATCGCACCGGTCATCACCTTGCTCGACCAGCGCGGTTCGCGTGTCGTGTTCGGTCAGTTGCAGTTCTTCCCGGTGGGCGATGGTCTCGTGTGGATGCGTCCCTTGTACGTGCGCCCTGACGATCCGGGTTCGAAGCAGGTGTTCGTACGTCGCATCCTTGCGTGGTACGACGGTCGTTCGGTGATCGGTGACAACTTGAGCGACGCCATGAACCGTTTGTTCCCAGGAGCCAACGTCGACCTCGGTGAGATCGCTGGCGAAGCGAGCACCGATACCGATGTGATCGACGAACTCGATCCGGGTACCGACACCGGTACCGACACGGGCACGGGTGGCGGCACTGGCACCGACACCACGGTCGACCCCGACACCACCGATCCGGTGGCATTGCTCGAAGCGGCCGAGTCGGTGTTCGACGAAGCCGATGCGGCTCTGCGGGCCGGCGACTTGGGCGAGTATCAGGCCAAGGTGCGTGAAGCCGAAGATCTGTTGGCTCGGGCGCTCGACCTGCTCGGCGCCTGAGTTTCGATCGACGTCTCAGCCGTTCGGACGTTGACGTTGCAGTCGTTCGGCGAGTTCGGCCAAGTCCTGCCGAAAAGCGATCTCGTAGCGCGCCTGTTCGTTGGCCAAGCGAGCCTGATCGGTGCGGACTTCGTCGACGATCGTCGGTACATCGCCGAGATGTGAGATCTCGGCACCCATCGCCGTGGTGCGCTGGGCCAGTGAGTCGATGTCGCCCGAGAGTTCGCCGAGTTGATGGGTGACTTCGGTTCCCACCTGGGCGATGCGGGCATCGAGTGATCCGAGACGGGTGACGAGCTCGTCGATCTGGCCCGATGATGCGGCCTGTGATGAGGTGAGGGCGGCGAGTTGTGACGTGAGATCGCGAAGTTGGTTACGCATCTCGTCGAGTTCGGCTTGACGAGCCTTCTTCGACTTCTTGAACAGGGCCACGGCCGTACGGTAGTCGTCGCCGGTGGTGGCGACGTGCGCATCTACCATGGAAACGTGCGTCGAATTGCGGTGGTGATGGCGATGGCGGCCGAAGCCGCACCCATCTTGTCGACCCTCGATGCACGTTCGGTGACCAGTGCGAGTCCATTGGTGATGCGCTGGTTCGGTGCCGAGCGCCACGGTGCCGAGGTGCGGGTGGCGATCAACGGTCGGGATCGCCGCTTCGGCGTCGATTCGATCGGAACCGAAGCGGCCGCTCTGACGACGTATTCCACGATCACCGCGTTCGCACCCGAACTCGTGATCTCAGCCGGTACGGCCGGCGGCTGGCAGCGATGTGGGGGAGAGGTGGGTGACGTGTACGTGAGCGACGGGCAGGTTGTGCATCACGATCGGCGGATCGCCCTCGAAGGTTTCGAGGCCTACGGCATCGGCGCCTATCCGGTGGTGAGTGCCCGCACGATGGCGCAGTCGCTTGGGTTGAAGACCGGTGTGGTGACCACCAGCAATTCGCTCGACGAGAACGACGACGACCGGTCGATGATTGCAGCGTCGGGCGCGTGCGTGAAGGACATGGAAGCCGCCGCCGTGGGGTACGTCTGTGAACAGATGTCGGTGCCGTTTATGGCGGTGAAAGCGATCACCGACCTGGTCGATCATCACACGGCGACTGCCGAACAGTTCACCGCCAACCTGAAAGTGGCCTCGGCGCGTCTGGCCGACACACTGGTGAGTGTTCTCGACTGGTGCATCGCCCGCGAGATTGCCGAACTGACCTGACAGCTGGGAACTCTGTCGGGTTGGTCGGGTCGATTTTGACCCCTACACTCCCAAGTCTTCGCCGCGGGGTGGAGCAGCCAGGTAGCTCGTCGGGCTCATAACCCGAAGGTCGCAGGTTCAAATCCTGCCCCCGCCACCAAGGCTCAGAGGCCCTTTCCGAGAAATCGGGAGGGGCCTCTGACGTTGTCGGAAGTGCTCGACGCGAACAGAACGCGAACAGAAGTGACCTCCGGGATGGAACCCGAAGGTCCAGCGAGGCGACGTCGGTTCGGGTGACGGGATGCGGCATCGACAAGCGGGTGCCCACGTCGCAGAGATCTGCGGCCCGAAAGCATCAATCCAGGTCGACGATGCTCGAACCGCCGAACGCGCTCTCGTGGCGCGTCACTTCACACGGTGCATTCGTTCTCGGCGAACGCCGGGGCCGCTACGAGAGCGACGTGGTGGACGCAGCCGACCTTGGTCCGCCCAGTCGGTCAGCAGACTTGGATCGTGCCGGTGTTTCCGTCGACTTCGAGCCAGGTGCCATCGGCAATCGCCGTGACGTCGGCGACGCTCATGACCGCAGGGATCCCGAGCTCGCGGGCGACGATGGCGGCGTGGCTCTGCATCGCCCCGGTGTCGCACACGACCGCCGCGGCAACAAGGAACAGTGGTGTCCAGCTCGGGTCGGTGATCGCACAGACGAGGATCTCGCCTGCCTCCAGCCCCCGTGGGTCGCCTGGATCGGTGATCACCCTGGCTGGTCCGGCCGCGACTCCGCCACTGACCGCGATGCCGTGCAGTGAGCTGCCGGACCGTGGCGCGACGCGGACTGTGGCGGTCGCTCGCCGTAGCGGCCAGGTATCCGGCTGGGGGATGCGGCCCTCGAACCACATCGGTGGTTCACGATCGTTGAGGTAGCGCTCCAATGCTGCCCGCTCGGCGATGATGTCCTTGAACGCGAGCGGGTCGGCGATGAAGTGCGGGAGCTCGTCGATGGTGACGCAGAACGCCAGCCGGGGGTCGGCCGGCCCGCCGTGCTCGGCAGCGCGGCGGACCAGTTCGTGCAGCGCCCGACGGACCCCCAAGTTCTCCAGCACCAGGATGTCCTTGGCACGCTCACGACCGACCGACCCGGCACGAGAGACCGCGGCAGCGCGCAGTGCCAGGTTGCGCTGGGGCCACCGCAGAAGCTTCTTCGTCTCGATTTCGGCGGCGGCACGATCCGCAGTCAGTCGCGCCATGGCGAGGTCGGGTGCCCGATCGTCGGGGACGTGGCGCAGTCGGTCGATCGCTGCGAGCACTGGGCGAGGATCCATCACCCATGCCGGGGTGGCCAGCTCGTACTCGTCATTTCCGCGGTGACCGAATCTGTCCAGGAATCGCTGTAGGGGTGCGTCGAGCGCTGTCCCGTCGATGCGGTTGCCGACTGCGTCGAGACCCTCGTCGAAGATGGCAGTGAGTGCCGCATCGCGGGCGACGACTCGCCCCAATGCCCACTGCTCCTGTGCGATGCGAGCCGAGTCGACGTCATCGATGCCGCTCACGAGTCGATTGGCGAGCCCGGCGGGCATCTTGGGCCGGTCGGCCACCTTGTCGAGCAGGGCTCGCGGCCCGCCAGCGATCATGCTGAAGCGCAGCAGTCGCTTCATGCTCTCGGCGAGGCGGTGGGGATATTCGGCGACAAAGGCAAGCAACGTGTCGTTCGTCGCGATCGCGGGGTCGGGCATCGAATCCACCCAAGACTGGGCGTCGGCGCGCGCATGGTCCAGCGGTGTCAGGTCTGGATTGCGCAGGATCTTCATCAAGAATCTGGTCAGGCGTGCCGTCGCCAACAGATTGCGGTCGCCCGTCGCGGGCCGGTACGGAGGGATTCCCTCGACCTTGCCGAAGACCTGCTCATCGCTCGTCGAGGCACTCATGCCGGGAGTGCGCACACCCATGATCCGAGCGAGTGAGCCGCTGCTGTACAAGTAGCCGCCGAACACGCCGGTGCCGAGCCTGATGCCCTCGAGATCGCGGGGGGTCACGAACCCGATCTCACGGAACACCTCCATCTGCGCCCGCCCAACGTCGTCGCCCATCAGCGTGCCGCCCAGCGCCGACAGCACGTGAGGGAACACTTCTCCGGTGTTGCCACGCGTGTAGAGCGGATAGCGCTCACTCGGCTCCATGTCTGCGACCCAGATCCGATCGCCGGCGTTCCAACTTCGTTCCATCACGATCTCCCTGCCTCATCGAACGCATCCACTTGACTATCGACATACGATATATCATACTTCGAGCATGAGGCGGAGGAATGAGCACCAAAAGTCGCTGCCGGCCGCGTCGCTGCACGTCGTGTTGGCGTTGCTCGACGGTGAGCTGCACGGCTACGCGGTGATGCAGCGAGTCGGGGAGCTGAGCGACGGTGCGGTCAAGATGGGGCCGGGCACGCTCTACGGAACGCTGAACCGTCTCGTGGACGACGGCCTCGTGGTCGAGACCACCGATCGGGTCGACCGGGATGAGAGTGAGCGGCGCCGCTACTACGAGTTGAGCGCTAGCGGGAGGTCGGTCGCCCTGGTCGAGTTGTCCCGCCTGCGCACTCTGGTTGATCGGGTGACCCGCACGCTCGACGGCGGAGCGATGGCATGAACGCGGACCCCGAAAGAGGCTTCCTGCGGGCGTACGGGGCGCTGGTTGCCTTGTACCCGCGCGAGTTTCGCGATGAGTACGGCGCAGACATGGTCCAACTCGCCCGGGACGCCTGCCGCGATGATCCGACATGGTTGGTCGCTGGTCGTGTCCTGGTCGATCTCGCAGTTTCGATTCCCACCCAACACCTGTTGGCTCTCGCGGCCGCCGCCGACGCCTCCTCTCACCACAACACCGCTCATAACCACCCACCGGGCACAGGACACGGGTATGACGGACGCAACAGAGGGATGGGGGCGCTCCGCTAAGTAAATCAAGCAGTGCTTGGTAGGGTTTGAGGCATGAAGACACTTTCCCGCACCACCGTCATCGAGCGCATCGAGCGCAACAACG
>Ga0222713_10005643_pt1 | contig 12104 bp, 9 predicted proteins | sample C33_649DmetaG_FD_165061 | JGI IMG/M metagenome (GOLD analysis project Ga0222713, IMG submission 165061) | Estuarine water microbial communities from San Francisco Bay, California, United States - C33_649D | ecosystem: Environmental > Aquatic > Marine > Unclassified | place: USA: California...
AGGCTGGCCAGATAAGATCCCCGCCGTCTTGGGCGGAACAAACCCTGTCGCCTCGTCACACTTCGTCTTCACCATCCCTGAGCCAACGGGTGTTGTGGCGATCGTTGCGCCAGAGCGTTCGCCACTGCTCGGACTTGTGACGCGACTCGCAGGTGTGCTGGCAGGCGGAAACGTTGCGATCCTGCTTGCGAGCGAGGCGTCGCCGCTCCCCGCCGTCACACTCGCCGAGACACTCGCCGTCAGCGACGTGCCCGCCGGCGTGGTTAACATCCTGACCGGTCGTCGCTCCGAGCTGATGCCGCATCTGGCGCGCCATGCAGACATTGATGGCGTTGACCTATGGGGCTGCCCAGACGATCTGCTCGCAGACGCGGAGCGCGGCGCGGCGGAGCATGTGGCACGCATCGCTCGTCGCCCACATGGCGAGAAGGATCGTGCGAGCGCCTTTGAGGGCGAGCGCGGCGAACGTATTGACGGGATGACCGCCTTCCTAGAGATGAAGACCGTCTGGCATCCGATCGGTTCGTAGCTCGCGCTAGTCGAGGGTGAAGTTGTCGGGATCGGCGTATGCGCCGGTCGCCTCTTTCTCCAACTGCATCAGCAGGTCGTTAACGAGACTCGATGCGCCGAAACGGAATCGGTCGGGGGTGAGCCAGTCGGGTCCGAGCGTCTCATGGACGACCACGAGGTATTGGATCGCCTCTTTCGCACTCTTGATGCCGCCGGCCGGCTTCATCCCAACGACGCGTCCGGTGCGGTTCCAGTGTTCGCGAATCGCTTCAAGCATCACGAGCGTGACGGGGAGTGTGGCGGCTGGCGTCACCTTCCCAGTAGAGGTCTTGATGAAGTCAGCGCCGGCTGCAATCGCAAGGACCGATGCGCGACGCACATCGTCGTAGCTCCCAAGTTCGCCCGTCTCAAGGATGACCTTTAGATGTGCTGGACCGCAGGCATCCTTCACGGCCACGATCTCGTCCCAGACCTTTGCGAAGTCTCCGGAGAGGAAGGCGCCACGGTCGATCACCATGTCAATCTCATCCGCCCCCGCAGCAACGGCGTGCTTCGTCTCAGCGATCTTCAGGTCAAGCCAGGAGCGTCCGCTTGGGAATGCGGTGGCAACGGAGGCAACCTTCACGGAACTTCCGGCGAGTGCCTCCTTCGCGATCGCGACCATGTCGGGGTAGCAGCAGAGTGCCGCCACAGATGGAACGTCGCTGTTGCCCGGCTGTGGGCGCATCGCCTTGGCGGCGAGCTGCCTGATCTTCCCCGGAGTGTCCTTCCCCTCCAGCGTGGTGAGGTCGCACATGCTGATCGCCAGGCGGAGCGCCCAGACCTTGGTCGACTTCTTGATTGAGCGAGTCTTCAGCGCCGCCACACGCTCTTCAATTCCAACGCGATCAACAGGGGTGACGTCACGCAGCCATCCGGCCAGCGCGCGCGAATCTGTTGCGGTGGGGAGTGGGAGGCTCATGGGGAGAGTATCCTCTGCGCACGAAGTTGAGGCAAGGGGAGGGGTGGCGCAATGAGTAGAGGCGAGCAGAGGGGCGACGAGCCACGCTTCGCGCACGCCGACGACGACCTTCGTTTCTTGACGGAGATGCCGAAGGCGGAGTTGCACCTTCATCTTGATGGCTCGCTTGATCCGAGCCTTGCGCTCGAGCTTGCGAAGACGCGCGGTGTTGAGGCGCCGCGTGATTGGGCGGGGATGCGCGCCGCACTCGTGGCGCCTGAGCGTTGCGCTGACCAGGCCGACCTGCTGCGCGCCTTTGATCTACCGATCGCGCTGCTCCAAGACGCTGAAGCGCTGGAGCGTGCTACGGATCAGCTCGTGCGCGCGAAGGCGGCAGAGAACGTCGTTTACATGGAGCTGCGTTGGGGTCCTCATCTGCACACGGCGAAAGGGTTGACGCAGTCGCAGGTGATCGCCGCAGTTGCAAAGGGGGCAAACGCCGCCGCCGCCGCGTGTGACGTTGAGGTGCGCCTCATTGTCACGGCACTCCGATCGCACAGCGTGGAAGAGAATCGCGCGCTCGCCGCCGCCGCTGTTGCCGCACAAGATCTCGGCGTGGTCGGCTTCGATCTCGCTGGGCGTGAGGCGGCATTCCCGGATCCGCTCACCTTCAAATCAGCATTTGATATTGCGCGCGACGGTGGCCTTGCGATCACCCTGCATGCTGGTGAGTGGGGTGGTGCGGCGCAGGTACGCCGCGCACTCGCTGTCAACCCTGCCCGTATTGCACATGGCGCAGTTGCCGTTGAAGATCCTGCACTCTGCGATGAGCTGATCGCCCGTGGCGTGGTGCTCGACCTCTGCCCATCAAGCAACGTGCAGGCGGCGATCGTCTCGGGGTACGGCGACTTTCCACTCCTCACCCTCCACCGTCGTGGCCTCCGCGTCACCCTCAACACGGACGATCTGGTTGTCAGCGACCTGACGTTGAGTGAGGAGTACGGTCGCGTTCGACGCCGGCTCGGCGCCTCTGTTACAGAGTTGCTTGAGATCGCCCATGCGGGCTACGAGGCGGCCTTTGTGCCTGACCCACTACGGAAGGCGCTTTTGAATCGGCTCACAGACTGGCGCCGCACCCGCCTCGCCTCGCACGAATAACCTCGGCTGCACGTCCCCTTCATGGGCGGATGGAACCTGAGCGCAAATCAGGGAGGAATGAGGCAGAATGCCGACAGCGGCCAGCGCTGTGCTGGCCCGCTGAGACGCGTGCGTCTCGGCTAGGAAAATAGCGGAGGGCTACATAAAGATGAAGACGCGAATGTTCGCGCTCCTCAGCATGCTGGTGCTCGTCGTTGCCGCCTGCGGCGGTTCGACGCCAGCGGCTTCAGAGTCGGCAGCGGCTGACTATAAGGCCTGCGCCTCGTTCGACACCGGTGGCTTGGGCGACAAGGGCTTCAATGACTTGGCGAAGAAGGGTCTCGAAGATGCTGCAGCGGCCGGTTTTGATACCGCCTACGCAGAGAACGCGGGCGCTTCTGACTACGAGTCAAACATCCAGCGCCTGATCGATGAGGGTTGCCAGTCAATCGTCGTGGTTGGCTTCACCCAGGCGGGTGCAGCAGTTGCTGCGACGAAGGCAAACCCAGAGGTTGCGTTCGCGCTGATTGACGGCACGTGGAACCCACTCGGTGACGATTACACCGAGGGAACCGCAGATGACAACGGCGCATACCCTGCGAACTTCACTGGCATCACATTCAATGTGAACGAGTCAGGGATGCTCGCCGGCTACCTCGCCGCAGGAATGTCCAAGACCGGCACGGTCTGCACCTACGGTGGTGGACAGTTCGCAGGCGTCACCTACTTCATGGACGGCCTTGATGCAGGTATCGCCTATTACAACGAGAAGAACAGCGCCAGCGTGGAACTGCTCGGCTGGTCCGCAAAGGACCAGGTGGGCACCTTCATCAATGGCGACAACCCATGGGGCGACCCAGCGAAGGGCGCAGAGCTCGCAAAGAGCTTCTACGACCAGGGTTGCGACGTTGCGCATCCTGTCTCCGGGGCAACCGGCAACGGGACGTACGAGTTCATGAAGGAGAAGGGTGTCTACTCGATCGGTGTTGACACTGATCAGTCGCTTTCGCTTTCGCAGTACGCGCCAACACTCTTGACCTCGAACCAGAAGGGTATTGATATTGCCGTGCTTGATACGTTGAAGAAGAATCGGGGGGGCGACCTCGGTGGTGAGGACGTCGTCGGAACGCTTGCCAATGGCGGCGTGCTGATTTCCCCGTATCACGATCTTGATTCGGCAATCTCTGCAGAGCTGAAGGCCGCGATCGACCAGCTCAAGGCAGACATCATTGCCGGAACAATCGTTGTTGCGGATTACTACAAGTGAGATAAATCCCTTCGGGGATTCACTCCTGTAGGCGGTTGGCCCCTCTGGCGAAAGTTGGAGGGGCCAACCGTAAAATCTAGCCAGAGCGTGAGGTTGAATGAAACTCGAACTGCGTGAGATCACAAAGCAGTTCCCTGGGGTGCTCGCAAATGACCGCGTGAGCATCAGCGTGGATCGTGGCGAGGTGCTCGGACTTCTCGGCGAGAACGGGGCCGGCAAGTCAACGCTCATGAATATCCTCTCGGGCCTCTACCGCCCCGACTCAGGCCAGGTCCTGATCGACGGGGTACAGGTTCACTTCAAGGACCCTGCAGAGGCGATTGCCGCCGGGATCGGCATGATCCATCAGCACTTCATGCTCGTCCCTGTCTTTGACGTTGTTGAAGCGATCGCCCTTGGGGCTGAGACGAGTCACGGACCGCTTGGGACGTTTGATAAGTCTGCCGCTCGTGCGCGCATCGACGTGCTTGCCAAAGAGTACGGCCTTCACGTTGATCTTGACGCTCGCATTGAAGATCTTCCTGTTGGCGTTCGCCAGCGCGTAGAGATCCTTAAGGCTCTTTATAGGAAGAGCGACATCCTCGTCCTTGATGAGCCTTCCGCAGTGCTTACGCCGCAAGAGACCGAGGAGCTCTTCCAGATTATTCGTAGCCTCGCAAAGGCTGGGACGAGCATCATCTTCATCACCCATAAGCTGCACGAAGTACTTGAGGTTGCTGACCGCATTACGGTCCTCCGGCGCGGCCAGGTTGCTGGCAACACCACGCCAAAGGCTACAAACGATGAGCATCTCGCAGAGATGATGGTTGGCCGTGATGTGCAGCTCACCGTCGCCAGGGGGAAATCAAAGCCTGCACGAAACGTCCTTCACGTTGCGAACCTCTCTGTGCGCGATGAGCGTGGGCGACTCGCCGTTGACGGTGTTGATCTTGATGTTCGCGCGGGAGAGATCGTTGCGATCGCAGGCGTTCAAGGGAACGGGCAGACAGAGCTTGTTGAGGCCCTCACCGGCTTACGCACGGTTGAGGCGGGGAGCGCCTCACTCGATGGTGAGCCGCTCGACCTCGGCTCACCTCGCAAGATCGCCGATGCTGGCGTTGCGCATATTCCTGAAGACCGTAACCGTGACGGCATGATCAAGGGGATGACGATTGCTGAGAACTTAATGATGAACGCTTACCATCGTGCACCATTTAGCAAGAACGGTCGTCTTGACCTTCAAGCGATATCCGCCAATGCCAGTCGCGCCATTGATGATTTCGATGTGCGCACCCCTTCCGCCCAGGCATTCATTGGAACACTCTCGGGAGGTAATCAGCAGAAGGTTATCGTTGCGCGAGAGTTTTCGCGTGACGTTAAGCTGGTCATTGCGGCGCAGCCAACCCGAGGTCTGGATGTTGGCTCTATTGAATACATTCATAAGAAGATTGTTGAGCGACGTGATGCGGGTGCTGCAGTGCTCATTGTGAGCACTGAACTTGACGAGGTTATGGCTCTCGGCGATCGTATCGCCGTGATGTATCAGGGTCGCTTAATGGGCATCCTTGAAGGGGCTGAGGCAACGCGTGAGCGCATTGGCCTCCTGATGGGCGGAGTCTCCTGATGGCGCGCCTGCTGAGTATTCTTGGAGCGCTCCGCCGACCAGTCCTTGCGCTCGCTGCCGCCTTTGCGGTCGGAGCCGTCTTCATCGTTCTGACAGACATAGAGGTGATTACGACGGCCGGGAAGGATCCGCTTGCTGCCGCTGGGATTGCAGTGAGCCGCATCGTCACGGCGTATCTCTCGTTGATTGAAGGAGCTTTTGGAGACCCGGCAAAGATTCAGGCCGCCCTTGGTTCTGGGAGCGTGCAGAAGATTTCTGCTGCGCTTCGACCGATCACTGAGACGCTGGTGAATACAACGCCACTCATCTTTACTGGCCTTGCGATCTCTGTCGCCTTCAGGACTGGCGTCTTCAACGTGGGCGCCGAGGGTCAGTTCATTCTTGGCGGACTCGGCTCCACGGTTGTTGCAATCCTCATGGGGCCGCTCGGCATCCCTGCACCGCTCTTCATGCTGATCGTCCTCGCGGCGGGCATGCTCGTCGGCGGCCTCTGGGGATTCATTCCAGGCGTGCTGAAGGCGCGGTTTGGTGCGAACGAGGTGATTACCACGATCATGCTGAATTACGTTGCCTTCCAGGTCATCTTCTTTGTCTTGCAGTGGGATGCCATCCGCATCGTTGGTAACTCGCAACCGATCTCCCGAGAGCTCCAAAACTTTGTCACCATCCCTCGGCTGCTCCCAATGTTGCCGAGCATTCGACTGCACATCGGTCTCTTCGTTGCCCTTGGGGCGGCGGCACTCGTTTCTTGGTTCCTCTTCCGCACGACACGTGGCTTTGAGCTTCGCGCCTCTGGGCTCAACGCTTCTGCGGCGCGTTACAGTGGCATCGGTGCCGTTGGCGCCGTCATCACGGCAATGACGATCTCTGGCGCGCTCGCTGGCCTCGGTGGCGCCTTCCAGGTGGTTGGCACGATCGGGCAGATGTCGACCAGTATCTCTTCTGGTTACGGATTCACTGCGATTGCGTTGGCGCTGCTCGGACGGACAAAGCCGTCTGGGGTCGTCGCCGCAGCCTTCCTCTTCGGCGCGCTGCAGACCGGTGGCGCACTGATGCAGGTGCGCACTGAGATTCCAATGGACTTGCTGAAGTTTGTACAGGCGCTTGTCATCATCTTCATCGCTGCGCCTGAGTTGGTGGATAGAATCTTCCGCAATCCGTTCAAGCGCACGAAGGAGGTAGCAGCATGACCAGTACGCCTCACGTTGCGGGGGCTGCGGAGATAAAGGCGGCTCGCTCTGCACGCATCACGGCGATCCTTTTCGCCCTCTTTGCCGTTGCTTCAGCTGCCGCCTCGCGTGCAGTAGGAGACGAGCACGCGCGCTTCTCGCTCTGGATTGCAGAGTCTGGCGGTGATTCGGTCAGCCTTGACCTTCCCGTCGCAATCGGGTGGATCGTCTCAGCCCTTATCGCGGTCGTTTCAGCAGCTCGCATCTGGATCGGTGGCGCGAAGGTGCAGTGGCGCCGCTATCTTGCCGTAGTCCTGCCAATCCTCATCCTTTCGATCCTCGCAACGCTGCTCAATGGCGTACCTGCGAACCTGAACCGGCTCGTGACCGGCTCACTTGCCTACGCAGGACCAGTTGCAATCGGTGCGCTTGCCGGCATCATCTCTGAGCGAAGCGGCGTGCTCAACATTGCGATCGAAGGGAAGTTCTTGATGGGGGCCGCGGCTGGCACGCTCGCATCAAGCATCTTCGGCGTTGCGATCGCTGGGCCGATCGCAGGGGCACTGATGGGCGCAGGGATGGGCCTCCTCCTTGCCTGGTTCGGCCTTCGATTCAAGGTGGATCAGATCATCGTTGGCGTTGTGATCAACATTGCAGCCGCTGGCATCACTGACTTCCTCTTCTTGCGTGTCTTCTCTCGCTACCAAGAGTTGAATCTCCCCATCTCGATTAACGATATCCGCATCCCGTTCCTAGCCGACCTTCCGGTGCTTGGGTCACTCATCTTCGTAGGCAGCCCATACCTCTACGGAAGCATCGTGCTGGTGATCTTTTTCACCTACATGCTTTACCGAACGACATGGGGCCTTCAACTGCGCGCTGCTGGGGAGCAGCCGAGCGCTGCAGGGACGGTGGGCGTTGACGTGATCAAGCTGCGCTATCGCGCAATGCTGATCGCCGGTGCTCTCGCTGGGCTTGCTGGTTCTGCGCTCGCGTTGAGCGGTACCGGTGGTTTTGCCATGGGGATTAGTGCTGGACGCGGATTCATCGCGCTCGCCGCTGTGATCTTCGGTGCGTGGAACCCGATCGCTGCGTTTGGCGCTGCACTTGTCTTTGCCTTCGCAGATTCTGCGCAGTCGCTCTTGTCTATCCTCGGCGTTCCAGTTCCCCCACAATTCCTTGCCTCAGTTCCGTACATTGTCACCATCGTGGTGGTTGCTGGCCTTGTTGGCCGAGTCCGTGGTCCTGCTGCGGCCGGCCAGCCGTATGAGCAGGGCTGAGCCTGGTGGCCGCTGAGTCGAAGGGTTCCGATCCGAAGATTGGTTGGCCGACCTTTCACCACGCTGCACTGACACAACGGACAGCGCCATTTGGAAGCGTGGCGAAACCGCTTCCGATTGTCATTGATAGCGATCCTGGGCTTGATGATGCGTTGGCGATCGCGCTTGCCGTGGCGCGGCCAGAGCTGAACCTTCTGGGGGTGACGAGTGTTGGAGGGAATGCCGACGTCCATCACTGCACGGAAAACGCACTACGCCTATTGCATCTTTATGGCGCAGACCAAGTCCCAGTTGCTGAAGGGGCGGTGGGACCGCTAGCGGGGCCGCTCGAGCGAGCATCAGAGGTGCACGGAGAGAGTGGCTTGGGGACCACAAAACTTCCTGTCGCATCGCGGAAGGCCGAGCCGGAGGGTGCAGTTGCCCTCATGGTGCGTCTCCTTACTGCGTCACCTGTGCCTGTTGCGCTGGTACCGATTGGTCCGCTCACAAACATCGCGCTCTTGATTCGGAGCCACCCCCACCTTGCGTCAAAGATCTCCCACATCTGTCTGATGGGTGGATCGGTGGGAGAGGGGAACTCTTCAGCTTCTGCAGAGTTCAACATCTTTGCTGACCCAACCGCAGCGGAGATCGTCTTTTCCAGCGGTCTTCCGATCACAATGATTGGACTCGATGTGACGCATCACGCCATCTTTGACCGTGGAATCCTGGCACGCCTGACGGCGCTCCCTGGCAAGTCAGCGAAGATCGCTGCTGAACTGCTGCAGTTCGCCTTTGAGCGCTCGGCAGCGTGGGGTCAGGGTGAGAAGATGGCGATCCATGATGCGGTCGCCGTGCTGCACCTTGCGATCCCAGATCTGGTCGGTGTAGCGCGCTATCGCGTCACGATTGATGCGACCTCCGGCCCAGCTCGTGGCCGAACGATTGGTGACGCCTCACCCTACCGACTGAAGCGCGACCACCTTGAGCCGAATTGTGATGTTGGCCTGACGATTGATCCTGTACGTTTCGCCGATCTTGTCGTTGAGGCGTACGCACAACTTCCATGAGTCCGCTCATGCCAAATCCGATGCCACTCTCCACTCCGTATCCTGACTCGCCGCGTCGCGCCCCTATTGGTACGCGTGAAAAGCCGTTGCCGCTCATCATTGATTGCGACCCGGGGCATGATGACGCGATGGCAATCGCGATTGCGCTTGCTCGACCTGAACTCAAGCTGCTTGGCATCACGACGGTTGCGGGGAACTCCACTTTGCCGAACACCTTCCTCAATGCTCGTCGTGTGCTTGCACTCCTCGGCGCTAGCAATATGCCTGTAGCAGCTGGTGCTGCCGTACCTCTCGTTCGACCGCTCTTTACGGCGGCGTATGTTCATGGGGAATCAGGGCTGGAGGGGGCAGACCTTCCAGAGCCTGCTGGACGCGTTCACGAAGCGGGTGCAGTCGATCTGATTGCAGCGCTTGTTGCCGCTTCGGCTGAGCGAGTTGTCCTTGCGCCGCTCGGACCACTTACAAATATCGCTCTATTTATCCAGACGCACCCCAACCTGATTCCGAAGATCGCGCACATCTCGTGGATGGGAGGGGCGGTTGGTGAAGGGAACGTTACGAGTGCTGCAGAGTTCAACGCTTATGTTGATCCTGATGCTGCCAGTGTCGTGTTTGCAAGTGGCATTCCAATCACGATGGTTGGCCTTGATGCAACACACCTTGCCAAGATGGGATCCGCGGAGAGATTACGCCTTGAGGTAGTTGGGAACCAAGCCGGACGCATCTTTTCCGAACTGCTTCGCTTCTTTGAAAGTTTCTATCGTGAGCGATATGGGTGGGATTATTGCGCTATCCATGACGCAGTAGCAGTTGCTCACCTTGTAGATCCAGACCTTGTTGCCGTGGTGCACGCGGCGGTTGACATCGAGCTTGGCGATCTCCAACGTGGTAGGACCGTTGTTGACTGGTTTCCCGATCGACTTCGTGAGCGTGGGCGTCACGCCTCGGTAGACGTTGCAGTAGGGGTGGACTCGGAACGTTTTGCGAACTTACTTGTGGATGCGATCGGGCACTTTGACTAACTGATACTGCTGGTCAGCATCTTCAAGATGCCAGGAATCGCTGAGCTGATCTCCAGCGCGGCACGTTCGTAGGCGGCTGTCGGTTTCCCCCAAGGATCATCGAGGTCCCTACCCAGCGCGCTTGCATCAAAGTCCCGTATGAGGCGGACTGTTGGACTCTTTTCTGTCGCCGCCGCAATCAGTTTTCCCTCACGAAGATTCCAGCGGTCTGCGGCGAGAATGAGGTCTTGTTGGGCAGCGAGATCAATCGTGAGGCGCCTCGCGCAGTGGCGGTTACGTAAGCCGCGGGAGGCCAAGAGGCGGGCAGTCTCTGCATGCATCCCCTCACCCTCATGCTCGTCGGAGGTGCCGGCACTTGAGACGCTCACCCGGCCAGCGAGTTCAGGGTCGGCGGCGATCGCCGCTTCAAGGAGCACCTCGGCGAGCGGCGAGCGGCAGATATTGCCGTGGCAGAGGATCAGTACGTGCAGCATGCGTGGAGACTACCTGAGCCGAGGAGGGGTGTTGCGTGGGGAAGTGCGCCGCGGGCGTGGGTTCGGTATCCTGTACGAGCGTGTATGGCGGGGTAGCTCACCGGTAGAGCAGGGGATTCATAAGCCCTTGGTAGCAGGTTCGATTCCTGCCCTCGCTACCAACGTCACGCGCAGTCGGAGAGCAGAGGAGGTTCTAGTGATCCCGAAGTCCTTCCGTAATGGTGCCGTGATGCTGATGCTCCTCCTTGGAACGGTGCTGCTCCTTGGCAGCGTCCTCCTCTCTCCAACCCCCGCGCCAAGCAAGGGCTACTCCGCCTTCCTCAGCGACGTGAAGTCCGGGCGCGTTGACGCCGTGGTGCAGCAGGATCAGACCCTGACGATCACGCTCAGCGGCACGCCACCCGAGAACTACCAGGTGCAGGTGCCTACGCAGCTGACTGATGTCTACAACGATCTGCTTGCCGCCGCCTCCGCGGGCGGACAGAGCCCCGAGAGCATCACCTTCGGCGCAAAGGCGCCAGATGAGTCCGGGCAGCTGATGGGCCTCCTCTTGAGCGCCTTCCTTCCGGTCCTCCTCATCGGCGGGCTCTTCATCTTCATGATGCGCAGCGCGCAGGGGCAGAACAACCAGGCGATGAGCTTCGGCAAGAGCAAGGCGAAGATGTTCGTGGCGAATAAGACGCCCGTCACCTTTGCCGAAGTTGCTGGCGTGGAAGAGGCGAAGGCTGAACTCGCCGAAGTGGTTGAATTCCTGAAGTTCCCAGAGCGCTTTGAGGCGCTCGGCGCAAAGATTCCGAAAGGGGTCCTCCTGATCGGTTCGCCAGGAACCGGGAAGACACTTCTTGCGCGCGCCGTTGCTGGTGAGGCCGGGGTGCCCTTCTTCAGCATCTCTGGATCAGAATTCGTTGAGATGTTCGTTGGCGTTGGCGCCTCGCGCGTGCGCGACCTCTTTGAGCAGGCGAAGCGCAACTCGCCATGCATTGTCTTCATTGACGAAATTGATGCGGTCGGTCGACAGCGCGGTGCCGGTCTCGGTGGCTCACACGATGAGCGCGAGCAGACGCTGAACCAGATCCTTGTGGAGATGGACGGCTTTGAGACGGGGACCAACGTGATCATCATCGCCGCAACAAACCGACCAGATGTGCTTGATCCAGCGCTGCTGCGACCGGGTCGATTCGATCGCCAGGTGATCCTTGATCGCCCAGACCTTAAGGGGCGACTCGCCATCCTGAAGGTGCACGTGAAGGGGAAGCCGCTCGACAAGACGGTGAACCTTGAAGAGATCGCACGCCGATCGCCAGGATTCTCTGGCGCTGACCTTGCAAACCTGATGAACGAGGCGGCGATCTTGGCCGCGCGTCGCAGTAAGCGCGTCGTTGGGATGGATGAGTTTGCCGAGGCGCTCGATCGCGTCATGGCCGGACCACAGCGGAAGAGCCGCCTGATCACGGAGCCTGAGAAGCAGATCATTGCGTATCACGAGGGTGGCCACGCAGTGGTTGGACGCATCCTTGAGAAGTGCGATCCGGTGAGCAAGGTGACCATCATCAGCCGCGGCATGGCGCTCGGCTACACGATGAACCTGCCAACAGAGGATCGCTACCTGCAGAGCAAGAGCGAGTTTGAAGACAAGATTGCCGCCATGCTCGGT
>Ga0222713_10005647_pt1 | contig 12101 bp, 6 predicted proteins | sample C33_649DmetaG_FD_165061 | JGI IMG/M metagenome (GOLD analysis project Ga0222713, IMG submission 165061) | Estuarine water microbial communities from San Francisco Bay, California, United States - C33_649D | ecosystem: Environmental > Aquatic > Marine > Unclassified | place: USA: California...
CAGCAGACAAAGCGTGGACAGGAACAGCGAGCCACCGAAGACATCGCGCTTGCCGTAGCGATCGGCCAACCGACGCGAGAAACAGATGCCGCCGATCATGCACAGCACGCCGCCGGCACTGAACACGCTGAAGGCCGAGGTAGGCGCGTCCTGTGGCCAGTGGAAACCGGCCAGTCCCATGCCGATCAAACCACGGTTGAGGCCCGCGATGGCGCGATTGACACCGACCGCATCGACGAAATGGGCCAGCGCCCCGGCATCCAGGTAGTACTTGAAGTAGTAGACGTACATGCCCCCCTTCAACGCCAGGGTGACAAACACCAGGATGGTCAACAGCAACATGACGCGCCATGGACGGTTGCGCACCAGGTCGGTCAGGTCCTGGCGAATGCTCGACCCTTCCCCTGACACCGGCACCACGCGCTCGCGGGTGGTGAAGAAGGTGATCAAGAAGAACACCGTGCCGATCACGGCAAACAGGGCCATCGTGTACTCGAAGCCCCGCGCCTTGTCGCCATCACCCAGGATCAGCACCAGTGGCAGCAGCAGGACCTGGATGATGAACTGGGCAATCATCACCGCCACGAAGCGATACGAGGACAAGCTGTTGCGCTGATCCATGTTGCCGGTCAGCACGCCACTGAGCGCCGAGTACGGCAGGTTGTTGGCCACATACACCAGCATCAGCAAGGTGTAGGTGGCCAGCGCGTACGCCGTCTTGCCAGCGTGGCCTAGGTCCGGCGTGGTAAAGGCCGACAGCGACAGCACCCCGAACGGGATCGCGGTCCACAGGATCCAGGGCCGGAATTTGCCCCAGCGCGTGCTAGTGCGGTCAGCCAACACGCCGATGACGGGGGTGAAAACGAACGCCCCCAGCAGGCCGACCACGAAGATCACCTTGGCCGCGCTGGCCGCCGGGATGCGATAGACGTCGGTGTAGAAGAACGCGAGGAAGGTCACCAGGGTCTGGAAGATCAGGTTGGCTGCCAGATCGCCCAGGCTGTAGCCAATCTTCTCGCGGACCGAGAGCTTGCCCGTGGCGTCGGTCATGCGCATCTATCCCTCAAGGCCAGCGTAGGTCGATCGACTGGATCGCGTCGCATGTCCCCTTTCAACGCCATTGTTTGCGCCACATCACCGCTCCTGTGTTGGCGAATCCGCAGCAGGATTGCGCGCTTTGGCGGTCCCCGCATCTCGCTGCGCGCAAATTATGATAGCGCTATCATTTGTGGGTCACGCTGCGCAGCAGCAATCCCTTGTGCCTCGCAAACGTTGTCCCCATGGACGATGCCCTGCCCTTGCTTTCGGCTCCGTCCCTATCGTGGTGCAAACGCCCGGGCACCTGCGGTGCTCTTGATCGAATGATCCATCCAGCCATGGAGCTTGCCGAATGCTGCAACCCTCCCAGTCCGCCCTGCCCCGCTGCATCGTGCGGCCTGCCGCCAGCGCAGCCAGGACCCTGACCTCGACGCGATCGCGCCTGGGCCGCCCTCGTCTGGCCGTGCTGTCCGCCACCCTGATCGCGCTCGCCAGTATCACGGCCAACGCGGCCCAGCCCCAGAGTCCTCAGACCTTGAAAGACGCCTATCGTGGTGATTTCAACGTGGGTGTCGCCATCGGCGATGGCGTGGTCAGCGGGAAAGACACCTGTGCCCGGCAGTTGGTGCTCTCGCAGTTCGACAGCATCAGCCCGGAAAACACGCTCAAGCCCGAGGTGCTGCATCCCAAGCCCGGCGTCTACGACTTCAGTAAGGGTGACGCGTATGTGGACTTTGGGCGCGCACATGGCATGTTCGTGGTCGGGCATACGCTGCTGTGGCACATCCAGACCCCGGCATGGATGTTCACCGATGCGCAAGGCGCCTCACTCGATGCCGATGCCCAACTCGCTCGCTTGCGCGACTACATCCAACGTGTTGCCGGCCACTACGCGGGCCGCGTGCAAGGCTGGGACGTGGCCAACGAAGTCATCGACGCGCGTGGCGTTTACCGGGAGAGTCCGTGGCTGAAGAATGTCGGCGACGGTGATCGCCTCCTGCGCGAAGCCTTCCAGGCCGCCGCCCGCCATGCGCCGCAGACCGAGCTGTACTACAACGACTTCGATACCTACAAGCCGGACAAGCGCGCCGGGATCGTGCGCCTGGTCAAGATGCTGCAGGCGGCGGGATTGCGCATCGACGGCGTCGGCATGCAGGGCCACTGGGGCCTGGATCGCCCCTCGATCGCGGAAATTGAACAGACCATCGACACCTTCTCCGCGCTTGGGGTCAAGGTCATGATCACCGAGCTGGATATCGACGTCCTGCCGCAGCCTGCCCAGACCGAAGGCATGCCCGCGGACCAGCGACTGGCGCTTCCCACCGACCCGGTCGCGCGCCGCAAGCTGGACCCTTACCCGGATGGCCTGCCCGAGGACATGCAACGCCGCCTGGCGCAGCGTTACGCCGACCTGTTTGCGCTATTCCATCGCAAGCGCGCGGCCATCTCCCGGGTGACCTTCTGGGGCGTGCAGGACGGTGGCTCCTGGAAGAACGATTACCCCGTGCAGGGCCGCAGCAACTATCCCTTGCTGTTCGACCGCCAGTGCAAGCCCAAGCCCGCGCTCGACGCGGTCCTGCGCGTGCCGACACAGCTCACCCCCTAGATCCCTGGCGCGGGCGCGAAGGCTGCCGCGCCGTAGAGAAAATGCGGAGGCGACGATGCCGGCGTCCCGGGGAGGAACCCGCCGACATCGCCGCACCCGCGCCGGTCATCGCGCATGCGCGGTGACCGGCCAAACGGCGTGATGGTTCAGTCGCTTTCCACGATCAAGCCGGTGCGGGCCCGAATGTCGGCGCTGGATGCGCCGACCTGCACCTCGTACGCACCCGGTGTCACCACATAGCCCGCAGCGCTTTCGTCATAGTGGCGCAGGTCCTTGGCCGGCGTGAGTGCAAAGCGGACTTTGCGCGTCTGGCCAGGCTGCAGGTGGACGCGCTCGAAGCCACGCAGGTCCTTCAGCGCCCGTCCCGGCGTTGCCTGGCGTGGACGCAGGTACAACTGCACCACTTCGTCGCCCGCACGCTCGCCTTGGTTGGTGACCTTGACCGTGGCGGTGAACGTCTCGCGCTGGCCCACGCGATCGTGGTCCAGCGACAGCTCGGAATACCCGAACTGCGTATAGCTGAGCCCGAACCCGAATGGGTACAGCGGCTCGCCGTCGAAGTACCTGTAGGTGCGCCCTGCCATGGCGTAATCGTCGAACGCAGGCAGCGTTTCCTCGGCCTTGTAGAAGGTCACCGGCAGGCGACCTGCCGGGTTGGTCTTGCCGAACAGCACGTCGGCCACCGCGTTGCCGCCGTCCTGGCCGGGATACCAGGCCACCAGGATCGCCGGGAGATGCGCCTTGGCCCAATCAACGCCCAGCGCCGACCCCGTGGTCAGGACCATCACCACCGGCTTGCCGGTGGCCTGCAGCGCTTCGAGCAGCGCCTGCTGGGTAGCTGGCAGGCGGATGTCGGTGCGGTCGCCGCCGGCAAAGCCCGGATAATCGACCTTCATCTCCTCACCTTCCACGTCACCGGTCAGGCCGCCGACGAACACCACCACCTCCGCGTCGCGCGCCGCGTCCAAGGCCTGCTGCAAGGCAGGCTTGGCGCCCGGCATCGCCCAGCCCAGGCGCACGCCGGCATCGCGTTGCCCGTCGTAGTACTCGAGCTTGATCGCGTAGGCGCGACCGGCTTCCAGGGCAAGCGTGGTGCTCTGCGCCTGCATCCGGTCACTGTCCTGCCAGTGGTCCAGCACCAGCTTGCCGTCCAGCCACAGCCGCACGCCGTCGTCGGCGGCCGCCTCGATCCGGTAATCGCCGGACACCGGGGGCAGCAGTTGTCCGGTCCAGCGGATGCTGAAGTCGTCATTGGGCAGCGCCTGTTCGCCGCTGGCCTCGCCACGTGCCATCAAGGTGTCCGTCGGCGAGCCGCGGTCCCAGCGGAAGCCGATCTGGGTATCGGTCCGCACCAATGCCGGCGTGCCGGACAGCGTCCGGTTGCGGAAGTACTCACCGCGCAAGCCGCGCTCGCTGGAATCCTCCGATGGACGTAGATACTGCGGTTCGATCAGCGGCGTGGCCGAAGGATCATCGCGGCCCGGCACCAGATCGGCGCCGCGTGCATAGACCACCTGTGCCTGCGGCGCCGCCGCGCGGATGCCCTGCAGAATGGTCACCGGGTTGGCCGGGGTGCCGTAGTAGTTGCCCAGCAAGGCCATGGTGTCGTCGGCGGTCGGGCCGATCACCGCGATGCGGCGCGTCGCCGGCGACAGCGGCAACACGCCCTCGTTCTTCAACAGCACGATGGATTCCTGCGCCGCCTTGCGCGCCAGCGCGTCGTGCGCCGGCGAGTGGACCACCGAGTAAGGGATCGCGTTCCAGCGCACCTGCTGCGGCGGGTCGAACATGCCAAGTCGCATGCGTGCGGTGAACAGCAAGGTGGCGGCGGCGTCGAGCTCGGATTCGGGAATCAATCCCTTGCGCACCGCCACCGGCAGCGCCTTCGCGTAGGTGCTGCCGCAGTTGAGCTCATCGCCGTTCTTGACCGCCAGCGCGGCGGCCTCTTCGGGCGTCGCGACGATCTTGTGGTTTTCCCAGATATCGCGAATGGCCCAGCAGTCGGACATCACGTACCCGGTAAAGCCCCAGTCCTTGCGCAAAGTGTCGCGTAGCAGGAACTGGCTGGCGCTGGCCGACTCGCCATAGACCCGGTTGTAGGCGCCCATCACCGCATCGACCTGGCCTTCCTTGACCAGGGCTTCGAACGCCGGCAGGTAGGTCTCGTAAAGATCGCGCCTGGACGGATGCACATCGAAGTGGTGGCGGTCGGCTTCGGGCCCGCTATGCACCGCGAAGTGCTTGGCGGTGGCATCGAGCTTGCGGTACACCGGGTCGTTGCCCTGCAGGCCGCGCACGAAGGACACCCCCATGCGCGCGGTCAGGTACGGGTCTTCGCCATAGGTTTCCTGGCCGCGGCCCCAGCGCGGGTCGCGGAAGATGTTGATGTTGGGCGACCAGAAGGTCAGACCTTGATAGCGGCCGCGCTCACCCCGGGCGCTGAAGCGGCTGTACTTGGCCCGCGCCTCGTCGCTGATCGCGCTGGAGACCTGGTCCATCAGCGGGATGTCGAACGTCGCCGCCATGCCAATGGCCTGTGGGAACACGGTGGCGCTGCCTGCGCGCGCCACGCCATGCAGCGCTTCGTTCCACCAGTCGTAAGCCGGCACGCCCAGGCGTTCGATGGCCGGTGCACCGTTCTGCATCTGCGCGGCTTTTTCTTCTAGCGTCATCGCCTTGACCAGCAACGCGGCGCGCTGCTCGAAACCCTTGCTGGTGTCCATCCAGGGCCGCTCGGCGTTGGCCTGCGCGTGCACGAGCGATGGCAATGCCAGCAACGTCAAGGCCAGCGCACCCGCGCGCAGCCGTGGGTGGCCCCGCCCTTTCGCTGAAAGCCTCGATGTCGTGGGCGCGCCAAGGCGGACGAAGTATGGGTTGTGCATGTCAGAGATCCTTTCCGCTGGATGGGCGCGGACGTTCGTCGCGGGCGTAAGGCCCGATCATGGCGCCGACAAAACCGCCGGCGACCTCGGTGCTGAGCAGGGTTCCGTCTGCGTCCTGGACCAGCCACTGCAGGCCGTGCCCGTCGTCGTATCCAAAGCCATAGGCGCCGCCGTCGGCCTGGATCTTCAATTGCACGCGCTCGTTGACTGGCCGAAGTCGGTGGCTGGCCACCACCGTGGCCGGCGCATCGCCGCCGCGCTTCTCCAGGAACACCTCGGCATGTGCGCCCGTGCGGCGCACGCCCAGGAAATACCAGAAGCGCTCGTTCTGGAACGCCGCGATTCCCGCAGCGGTGCCGGGCCGCGGCAGCGCCAGCGCGGTGCTGGATTCGAACATCAGGTGCTGCTGGCGACGGGCCAGGAATGAGGGATTGCCCAGCGTGTCCAGGCCTGCGGCGAGCGGATGGATGGTCAGGCATCCCGGCTGCTTGCGCAGATCGAACCACGGCGCCTTGGGCATCCGCACCTGCAGCCATGCGCGCCCCAGTGTTGGTTCATCGAAGTCGTCGCGCCAGCTGAAGTTGCCGGTATTGGGTGCCTGATCCTGGTCGCCCGCCATGAAGGCAGGCCCAGGCACGACGTAGGGAATGGCCTTGCCGTGCGCCAGGATCCGCGGCCAGCCGTCGGTCCAGGTCACCGGCAGCAGATAGGTCTCGCGACCGGTGTTGTAGTGCACGCCGGCATAGTTGCGGCTGGCCAGGAACACCGCCCACCAGCTTTCATCGCGCCCCTGCACCAGATCGGCATGCGCGGCGTTGGTGATCGGCAGGGCGCGCCCGGGCGGCAGGTCGCGCTGGGTCAGGATCGGGTTGTCCGGATTGGGCTGATACGGCCCCCATACCTGGCGGCTGCGCAGCACCACCTGCGAGTGCTGCGGGCCGGTGCCGCCTTCGGCCGCGGACAGGTAATACCAACCATCGCGCTTGTACAGATGCGGACCCTCGATCCAGATCGGCTGCTTGGCGGGCTCGACGCCACCATCGATCAGCACCTTGCGTGGACCGAACGGGGTCCGCGTGGTGAGGTCGATCTGCTGCATCCAGATGGCGCGATGCCCCTCATAGCGCGGCGTGCCCTCGGGCGCATCGTTGTTGATCACGTAGACCTTGCCGTCATCGTCGAAGAACAGCGACGGATCGATCCCCTCGATCGACTTGAGCCAGATCGGATCGGACCATGGCCCTGCCGGGTCGGTCGCGGTGGCGATGAAGTTGCCCCCACTGTCCACCGCGGTGGTGATCACGTAGAAGGTGCCGTCGTGGTAGGAGATGGCCGGCGCGAAGATGCCGCGCGACACGCTGAGCCCATCGAAGTCCAGCTGTGAGGGGCGTTCGATCACGTTGCCGATCTGGGTCCAGTGCACCAGGTCATCGCTTTGGAAGACCGGAATGCCGGGGAAAAAGGTGAAGCTGGAATTGACCAGGTAGAACTTGCCCCTGGCCGCCACCACGCTGGGATCGGCATGGAACCCGGCCAGGACCGGGTTGCGGAAGCTGCCGGGCGGCACCGTGCCTTCGAAGGCCACGTCACGGCCGGTGTACGCAAACCAATCGAACACCGCATCCGGCTCTGGCGGATCGGACGATGGCGCGCCGGCCCAGGCAGCGCCGAGCGCCGAGACAAGCATGACGCCCAGCACGCGCGCGGCCCATCGGCGAGGTCGCGATGATCGTCTGGTGGCGCGTGGCCCCGCCGCGCCATGCCGGGCTGCAGGCACGATGAAGCCAGTCGATTGGGCGATCGGGGTTGCGTTGATGGTCATGGCAGCGCGGCAGGCCCTCATGGGATGGGAAGTTCGAACGGCCCGGCCGGCAGGCCGTTTCCGTCGTAAAGGGTGACCACCGGGCTGTCGGCCCAGCCATAGCGCACGCGGGTGGCCTGGGCAGCCTGTTCGGCTCGCAGCAGCACCTGGTCGCCCTCGATCCGGGCACTGGCATAGCGGCAACTGGCCTGGGTGGCGCCGCAAAGCTCGAACCCCACCGGGCCCAGACCGCCATAAGCGACCAGTCTGGCTTCCACCTGGCCAAAGCGCACCGACACCGCATCGCCTTCGTGCCGAGCCGTCAGCGGCACCGGGCCGGACGCCGGCATCGCTTCGCCATAGACCATGTGCCGCGCCGCGCGGGCCAGCCGTCGGCCCAACTCCTGTTTGTTGGCGGGATGGATGTCACCACGCTCGCCAATGTCGATGGTCACGGCCAGCGCCGAATGCGCGTCCTGCGCCACCGTTGCGCGCTGCGCCTCGCGCAGTTGTGCCCAATCGCTGGCGCCAGGACGGGTCGGCGCCGGGCCGAAATTGGCCAGCTGTACGACCAGCAGCGGCAAGTCCTTGCCGAAGTGGGCGCGCAGGTCGCTGCGATAGTGGTCCAGCAACCCGGCATAGCGCGACGCTTCGCCCGTATTGGACTCGCCCTGGTACCAGAGCGCGCCACGCAGGCCGTAACCCGCCAGGGGCGCGACCATGCCGTTGAACAAGGTGCTCATGCCCGAGGCCGACATCCACGGCGCCGTTGGCGGATTTCCAATCTCTTTGGGAACGGTGCGGTAGTGCCAGTCGGCCAGCGGCACGCGCGTCCCGTCGGCCAGCGCCAGGGCCTGGCGCGCGGCCGGGCCGCCGATCCCGCCCAGTCGATAGGTGTTGACGACGTTGACCACCACCGTGTTCCGGCCCGCATGCAGGGTGCCGCTGGGCAGTGGGTAATGACGGCCGCTATCGGCTCCGTAGCCGCTGCCGGCCACCACCCCCAGGCCAGGTCGATCTCATCGACCGGCCCCAGTTCCAATGACGCCGGCTGCGCGGCCTGGCCGGCATCGAGTTCCACCGTGGCGCGATACCAGGCCACGCCAACTACGTCCGCCAGTGCCGGCGCCAGCCACTGCTGGGAAGGCGTGGCCGCGGTCCACGGCCCTGGCGCATCCGGCTTCCACGGCGCGTCACCGGCCTGGCCGGCAAGGCCTTGCCACCAGTGTTGCCACAGCGCCCCCCAGCGTGCCGTGCCGGTCGCCGGATCGCGCGCGTACAGGGACAGCACGTCCAGCGCCGCCTCGTGGCCGCCCGCCTGACGCAAGGCGTCCTCGCTCATCCAGGCCTCGATTCTCGAGCCTCCCCAGGACGCATTGATCAGCCCCATGGGCACGTCCTGGTGCTGCTGCAGCTCGCGCGCGAAGTAGTAACAGGCCGCGGAGAAGTCCGCCACGCTTTGCGGCGTCACCGGTTTCCAGCTCAGCGGCGCTTCAAACCCAGACTTGGGCACGGGGCTGCTGATCTTGGGAATGGTCAGCAGGCGCATGCGGTCGTTGCCGGCGCCGCCAATTTCCGAAAGCGCATCCAGGCTGCGATTGACCGGCAGCTCCATGTTGGATTGGCCGCTACACAGCCAAACATCGCCGATCAGTAGATCCTCGACGCGCTGCACCTGTCCTGCGGCCTTCACTTCCAGCTCGTAAGGACCACCGGCGGCCAGGGCCGGGAGTTGCGCCTGCCAGGCGCCCTCGCGATCGGCACGCACATGGACCGTGCGATCGGCCATGCGCAGCTGGATGTTTGCGCCAGCCTCCGCTTGACCCCAGACCGGGATGGGTTGGTCGCGCTGCAGGACCGCATGGTCCTGGAAGGGCGCTGCCAACAACGACGCGGCGCTGGCCGGGAGGGTGGCCAGCGCCGCACCGAGGACAACCAGGTGAGCCACAACGCGGCAAGGCAAGGCACGGGGAAAGCCGCTCATTGGGTGTTCCCCGGCGCAAACGGAAAGGACAACGACGTGTAGTAGGACAGCGGGTGCGATGGTGCTGGCTCACCAGGCGGCAGCGGGCGCTGGCTGAGGCTCATGAAGTACGCCACGCAGGCATCGCGCCACCACATGGCCTCGCGCTGCTGGATTGCCAGGAAGGCGGCCACTTCGTCATGGCGCTGCGGATCGATCTGGCCGGAGAGCGATGCCCAGGTCGCGCGCATGGCCTTGACCTCATCCACGCCGTGCCCGTAGCGCTGCACCAGCGCGGCCCACAGGGTCTGGCCGGAGCGCATGCGATAGTCCCAAGGGACGTGGTGAAACCACAGCAGATATTGCTCGGGCACCTGGGACAGGTCGGCAAACCGACGCGCCACAGGCGCGGCGTACTGGGCCACGGCGTTGCTGCCGCTGGCGGTGCGGTCAAAGCCGATCCCCCGCGCGTCGGCCCGGTGGTAGTACACCGGATCCCAGTCGGGCCGCTCGCTGCCCGCGTCCCATGGCGCCGGACCGTAGTGATGACCACGGCCCATCAGGTGCGCCAGCCCCAGCGGCGTCATGTAGTCGACCGCCGCCTCGCGCGATCGCATCATCATCGACACCACCGGCTGCACCACCTGCGGCGCGTTGGAGAAGGTCATGCGCACCCAGTCATCGGCCACCTGGCGCGCGTCGGCCATCGGGTTCCAGGCCATGCGGCCGAACACATACCAGTTGGCCTGGTCGAACTGCGAGCCCGTCCAGTTGCGATCGCTGCCGACGTTGGCTACGCCCGCCATGCCGCTGATGCCGGCCTGCTGCAGCGAGCCGTCGATCACCCGTGCCACCGTCGACCCCCTGCCCTGCGCGTAGGTATCGGCGCGCAGCGTCTCCTGATACAGCGGCCCCAGGTACACCAGGTGCGTGGCGAATCCCAGGTACTCCTTGGTGATCTGGAACTCCATCATCAGTGGCGTCTGTGGCATGGCGCCGAACAGCGGATGAAAGGGCTCGCGCGGCTGGAAATCGATGGGGCCGTTCTTCACCTGCAGCAACACGTTGCGACGGAACTTGCCGTCCAGGGGCACGAACTCGTCGTAAGCCTGTTTGGCACGATCACCGGAGGTTTGGTGCGCATAGACGAACGCACGCCACATCACCACGCCATGGTGCGGCGCCAGTGCTTCGGCCAGCATGTTGGCGCCGTCGGCGTGGCTGCGACCGTAGTCCTGTGGTCCGGGCTGGCCCTCGGAATTGGCCTTGACCAGCAGCCCGCCGAAATCCGGAATGGCGCGATAGATCTCGCTGACCTTGTCACGCCACCAGCGCCGGACCTGCGGGTCCAGCGGATCGGCGGTGGTCAACCCGCCGATCTCCATCGGTGCGCTGAACCTGGCGCTCAGGTAGATGCGGATGCCGTAGGGGCGCAGTACGCCTGCCAACGCCGCGGCCTTGGTCAGGTACTGCGGCGTCAGGCTCTGCGCGCTGGCGTTGACGTTGTTCAGCACCGCGCCGTTGATGCCGATGGACGCATTGGCGCGTGCATAGTCGGTATAGCGAGGATCCAGCCAGTCGGGCAGCTTCTGCCAGTCCCAGAGCGACTGTCCGGCGTAACCGCGCTCGACACTGCGGTCCAGATTGTCCCAGTGGTCGAGCACGCGGAGCTGCAAGTCGGGGCGTTCGCGCACGGCCAGCGTCTGTGAGAGCTGGGTGGTCTGCAGCAACCTCAGCAGGTGGAACACGCCGTAGAGCGTACCGATGTCGTCGTTGGCGGCTACCACGATGGCGGCATGGCCATTGACCTGCTCGGTACGGATCAGATAGCCCTCCCGGCCCAAGTCCTCCAGCGGCAGCTTGAGCGTGGCGATGTCGGGAGAAGACGCCGGTGTGCCCACCACGATGGCGCCATCGGCCTTCACCGCGTCGAGCCGCTCAGGCCCCTGGTCGAGCAGTCCTTCCAGACCGCGCAGCAATTCATCGCGTGCGGCCCGCTGGGTCGCTGTCTCAGCCGGCGCCAGCACGCCACGCGCAAGCGCACGGTATGCAGGCAGGACCGTGGCCGGCAGCGACCGATAGCGTAGCCACAGGTCGTAGCCGTCCTCGGCGTGGGCCGATTGAACCGACATCAGCCAGGCCGCCGCCAACAGGCAGGTGATACGCCAGACGCGTCGGCAGCGACCCTGGATCACGGAGATCCCCCCTCCGCACGGGCCAGGCCGGCCGGGAAACTGTCGCCGCTGAAAGCCGCTCCCGCTACCATGGATTTGCCAGGGACCGACCGGCCGGTCCCCGGCCACCGGCACCGCCTGCCCTCGCCCGTCCCCAACCCCGCAGCTCTGCTGCGCCGGCGCCAACGAACTACCTGGAAGGTCCTGCCTTGAACATTCCCAAGAAATCCGTCCGTCGCAAGGGCCGCGCCACCACCATCGACGAGGTCGCCGTGCTGGCCAAGGTGTCGCCGATGACGGTCTCGCGTGTGGTCAACGGCAAGGGCAATGTCCGCGAGGCCACCCGTGCCCGGGTGCTGCGCGCCGTGGACAAGCTGGGTTACACGCCCAACCTGGCCGCCAGCACGCTCGCGGCTGCTCAGAACACGCGCATCGCGTTGATCTACACCAATCCCAGCGGCGCCTACCTCCGTGAACTGCTGGTGGGCGTGCTGCACGTCGCCTCGCGGACCGCCATCCAGCTGGTCATCGACTACTGGGATGGCCTCGACCCGGAAGGCGAGCGGCTTGCCGCCCGCCGCCTGGCCCGCGGGGTGTCCGGTGTCATCCTGCCGCCGCCGCTGTGCGAGTCCGAGGC
>Ga0222713_10005648_pt1 | contig 12100 bp, 22 predicted proteins | sample C33_649DmetaG_FD_165061 | JGI IMG/M metagenome (GOLD analysis project Ga0222713, IMG submission 165061) | Estuarine water microbial communities from San Francisco Bay, California, United States - C33_649D | ecosystem: Environmental > Aquatic > Marine > Unclassified | place: USA: California...
AAATTGTAACCTCATATGTTCTGCCCTCTTTTTAAATTGTAGTTCTCTAATAGATGCCCGTATAAATTCTGATAAGTGTTTAGCTTTATTTGCACTAGGCATAATTCCAAAACTAGCTAAAGATTTGTGTAGTTCATTGCCGTCTATAACTGTTACATTTGAAACTACAAACTCCTTTACCCCGTCTTTGGGCATATGCACTCTTAGTACTATTACATCCCCTAAAATTGGATCCTTCATACGTTTTACTACATACAAATCATGTTCATATACTAGTATAGGATCTAATTCATCTTTTAATGGGGTTAAAAAAATACCACCTGTCTTTCCCCTAAAAAACGGGTATGGGTATTTAGGAATAGTGTACTCATCTCCTTCTTCGTCTTCTACATTGTTATCCTCTTTAGTTGCTTCTAATATTTCCTTACCTAGTTGTATAGGGGTTTTTATTCTGCCTTTATGGGGGCAACCATCACACCCACCGGGGTTAGATTTCTCAAACTCAATGCAACTATGAGCCCCCCCTATATGTTCTACTTTCTGCTCGGTGACAATAGGGTCATAATCATGATACCCCTCAGATAGCTTATGAATCGCTGTATTTTTATCTATGCAGAACTTAGCAATAGACAAGGCATCAAACCATCGTGGCTCTGATAGCGTTGCTCTGTTCTCGTAGCAATCAAGAAGTTGTGCACACCCCGTACCATTAGCACTACGAACCATAATTTTGCTAAAGCTTGCTACACTACTATCTAGCATAGACTTAGCTAACTCGGTCAGCTCTCGTTTTGGGGGTATTTCAACTAATTTTTTTACTCCAAGTAACTTCTTTAATACTTCATATTCTATAGCTGGAGCATAATTAAGTACCTCTACTAGTCCAGGCGGTTCGTCTTTAAAGTTATAAGTTCCTGGGATTCTAAGTACACGGGCTACTTCAAATACTTTCCCGTCAATATGGAAGTCATGGGTTACACAAAGTTCTCTTAGTCGTTCTGCTACAGGTTCCCACTCTGCTCTTGTAATTTCATTAGTAAGAGGCCAGTACACATGAATGCCCCTACCTGAATTAACTATTACTGGTTTTGGTAACCCAATTAGTTTACAAAAGCGTTGTAGTTCTTTAACCCCTGTTTCTTGGTCTATGTAGCCATCAGGTCTATTAGTTTTAGGGTTAACTTTAGCTTTACTTTTACCACAATCTATGTCTAGCCAAAATGACTGCAACCCCTGAACATTTTCCTTATGTCTATTTTTATTTGTTTTAAACTTAGCTACACCAAAATAGGCATCACGTTTCTGAGATACAAACTTCTCTGCTATAACATCAACTTCCTCCCTCGTCTCTGCAAACTCTTGTCTGACATCTTTGCCCTTTATACCAAGCACCGCAAACCACCCACTGGATGGCTGTACAATACTTAATAGGTCTTCTCTCGTCATAGTGGGTTACTTAGTGGATTGTGTGTATTGAACAATTAACTCTTTAACACTAGGAAGTACAACATTTTGGGGGGAAGTTATGCCAGCGAACCAGTTGTAAATAGTTTGCCGACTAACCCCCAACTTCTTAGATATTGTTATTACAGAGATTTTATTTTTTATGCATACTTTCCCTAAACGTACCCCCATATTAGATTTAACTGCTTCTTTGTTTTGCTTGATAAGCTCAGTACTGTATCCGTAAGTCATAGTTATTCTCCACCCCAAGCAGTAACTACATCTGCTAAGTTTTGTGCTATTTTAGGGCTAGGCTCAACTTTTTTATTCTGACGCTTTACAGGTTCTTCAACTCCATCTTCTTCAGGCTCTTCACGACGCAATATTTTTTTAATTAAGTCTTCCTCTTTAGCTTCTATTGCGACTGGCTGGCTAATAGGTTTGTCGGATTGAAAAACAGTAATCTTAGTGTACGCTTGTGTTTCGGGTTTACCCATTGCCTCCCTAACTAGTTCATCCTCTTCGTCTGTTGTGTTTCTTACAGGGGTAAACAGAAGCTCCATTGAATCAGCATTTGAGTCATAGAATATATTTGTGACTATGTTATCGGGGGATAAGCTATTAGAAGTCAAATATTTCATATAACTTTCAAATGGGTGCACATTACTTACCCCAGTACCAAAAAGGGATTTACCAGGAATATTAAATTGGTACACATCCCCAGACGGATCCCCTTCAAGTAAAATAGAAATACGGCGTTGGTACTTACATGCTTTACCTTTTCCAAGTGCAGCAGAATCTTTAATATTATTTTTACAGTCGGCGCAGTTGGTGTGTTGTTTGTCTGTAACTAAGGCTTCAGGTTTATCCCCTAGATTAGACCAACATGCAGGAGGGGCAGTCTTTTCACCCATCGCATAAGGTTTGTCAAAGTAAACACGGGATATTTTAGGTAGTGCACCTACTATGATTACCTTAAGCTCCCCACGCACTGCATCCCCTGATTGTTCGTTGTTTATTAACTTTTTAAAAGTGCCGTTGGTATTAGTTTGTATACGGCGGGAAGTTCTAACGGATGCAAATGCCTTGCCTAACTCGCTAAGTCCTCGTTTAGTTGGTGCCCCACCTTGTTGAAATACAGATACATTACTCATATTTACTGCTCCTTAAGTTTTAGTTGGTTTACGTACTTGTACAGTATATTTTCGATCAGCTTGCATCCCCATAGGAAAAGACTCGGGGTTGTTCTCTAAAAATTCTTTCATATTACCATTATGTATTCTTTGCTCTAATAAAAAAGGTACCTTATGTTCGTTGATAAACTCATACATTGACTCCCAATCACTTGTCCAATATCGTGTAGCAATCCTACGAGAGACTGTTCCCGCCGGGGTTTTAATACTATCTAAGTTTTGCTCTGTACATACCCCTAACAACTGCTGCCCAACAATGTTAAACTGGTCTTCTAAGGCAGTTATTTCTGCTACATGTGCTTCTTTTCTCTCCGCTATAGTGTTTCTAATTTTAAGATATACAGATACTAGTTGGTTAATATCAATCATACTGCCTCCACAGTTATTAGGTATTCCACTCCATACTTATCAGTAACTTTAACTATTTTTTTGGTAGAATTAAATGCCCCATCTATATCTAAGTCTATTTTTGGCAACCCTACCCACTTAATTAAATTAAGGTCATCACCTAATTTTAACTTCCGACTTATCAAGTCAGCAATATAATCACAATACATTAACTTCATTTGCTACCCCCTATAATTTATACAATAACACAACCTTATACAAAGTCAAATACTTTCTTCTAATATTTCTTGTCGGTATAGATCTATTATTTTTATATGGTTTGTTATATTGCTTTGTAGCATTTTATATAGTCTACGTTCTACTTCACTTCCTACTATGTGCACTATGCTCATACTGTTTTTCTGACCTGGACGGTTAATACGTGCATTAGCTTGTAGATATGTTTCTACACTAGTTACAGGTGCGTACCATATTATTGTATTAGCTGCAGTCAACGTAAGCCCATGTGAAGCAGCTTGTGGTTGGATTATTAACACATGAGGGGCAGTGTCTTCTTGGAATTGCTTTATTATCTCACTTCGTTTATTAACTGAAACCTGCCCGTTGATAACCTCAGATGTTACATTATTCTTATCTAGAAACTCTTTAAGTAGTGTTATAGTATGGGTAAAAGGCACAAAGACTAACACCTTATGAGATGATTCCTCAATTACTTCTAATACTACATTTAACCTGTTAGACACATCAAATTCTATGACTTCTTTAGTATCTGTATAGACCGAGCCACCTGATAACTGAAGTAATTTATTTATGTGTACTGCCGCATTAATTGCCGTGACTGATTCCCCACCCGCAGTTATAGACATTTGCTTTTTAAGCATGTTGTAATACTTTTTTTGCTGTGTAGTTAATGGTGCTTCACGCTCAACAAAGGTTACATCTGGTAGATCAAGGCATTGATCTCTTTCAAACCTAATAGCTGGTTGTAAAACTTTATGTACTATATCCTGTGCTTGTGGTTTGGGAACCCATCTAAACTGAGATGCTTTGTACATTACTTGATCTCGAAAATGACCATAGTATGTGGGGCATTCAGGGCTAATTAGTTTTGCTATACCATAAGCATCTAGAGGAGATTGTGCAGCTGGAGTTCCTGTTAGCATCCATAGCCACTTAGCATTAGCACAAACATCTCTTAATACTTTCCACCTATTAGTTTTTACATTCTTATAGGCATTTGCCTCATCAACCACAATCAGGTCAAACCTACCATCAGCTATAACTTCTTCTTTAACTACAGCAAGCCCATCAAAATTAATTACTACAAACTCAGCACCTGCATCTATAATTTTAGCTCGTGTTTTAGCCTCCCCGTAAGCAATAGAAAAACTACGGTGCATAGCAAACTTAATCATATCTACTTGCCAAGCAGATTTCATTATAGATAGAGGACAGAGGATAAGTACACGGCGTATTGCGCCTATACTAAGTAAGTAGTCTGCTGCCCATATAACAGACGCAGTTTTACCCGTCCCCTGCTCGTTAAAACAGAATGCTTTTTGATGCATGGTTAGAAATGCAGATGTCTCTTTCTGGTGTGCAAAGGGTGTTAGTTTACCTGTCCACTTGTAGTCACGCTTAATAGTTGAGGGTACATCTTTAACCCCTAACTTAGTTAGGGCTTGTACTTCAGATAACCCCCAATGGATTGCCACCTCACATACACCATCTTCTTCCTTATTTACTACTTTACTTTTCTTGATACTTTCTGTTATTAAGTGGGGTCGTTTTGTCCGAACCAATAATATTTTGTCATTTAATATTTTCATTTATTTAACTGAGCTATCAGCTTTCCGTTTAAATGATCGGTTATTGCTTGCAGTTTTTATACTTAAGTTATCATTCTCATTAGACCCACCTTTAGATAAAGGTGTAACGTGGTCTACATCTTTGCCATCACCTTTACTTACTCTGCCATTCTTCATCAATTTATTACGGGCAGCATTACGTGTGGCACGGTTCTTTTTTTGTTCTTCAGTTCCTTGATACTGTTCATATTCTTTCTTATATGGTCTTGGTTTGTTTACGTATGGCATACTACCTCCTGTTATGTTCACAATTATAAACGGGACAAAATTTACATAATGGACTTGACAACGCATTCCATACTCCTGTTTCGTGAGCATTAGCAAGTTGATCTAGCTCAGAACTAAAAGTATTAAAGTATGAATCGCGTAGTTCAGAATAATGTTCTTTATGTATAAAATCTTTACTTACTACAAAAGCTAGAGCGGATTTAATTTTTTTAATCTTAGGAAAGTGTGTAAATATTGCAGCAGCAACTACATCTAATTGTTTGGTGTCTGCATACCTTGCATTCTTACTAGTTTTGTAGTCTACAGAAAAAGCTAGTTCCTCTTGTACAACTACTAAGTCAGCCACTCCACGCCACCATGCATCTTTATCAAAAAAGTTACACGGCTCATAAGTTGTGCCTACTTTCCTTATACCTAATCTAAGCTCACAATGTTTAACCCCCTCTATTGCGTTTAACCTATCTAATAACTCTTGTATAAAGGCAAACTTAAGGTCAATAGCTACCTTGTTTTTTTGGTTGTCCTTTATATAGTTTTCTGCAGCTTTATGTAACTCTTGCCCATATATTGTAGCAGTACTACCCTTATCAATAACATCTTTAGCTACTTTTAAATGGTAGTACTTTCTAGGACACTGTGCAAAAGTTTTGATGCTACTATATGACCATGTAGACCCCGAAACTCCTATACTCCCTGAAACCCCTGTACTCATATTACTCCTTTTGGTGCTCTGTAGTATTTACTCTCGTGGAATGATAGTTCTTCTACTACACCTAGCTTTACATTTTTTTTAAGTAGTGTGGTAACTTTTCCCTTGCTAACAGCAAAGTATCTAGAAAGGAACCGTTGTGAAACCCAGTCCGTACGTCTTGTTAAATACAGCCTAATCTCTTCACTTCTTGGGTCAACTTCTTTTTTAACTCTTTTCATTCCTTTTCCTTGTAGAAATGATGATTACCACAAGTTTTTACCCTTACTAACTTATTCCAACTACTAGGCTTTGGTATTGTTATGCTATGAAAGTATGTGCCTTTAAAAATAGAACCATTTGTAATAGCTTGTCTTGCTGACTTCATTGCGGTTTTCCACTCAATAGATTTCTTATCTGGTACATACTCAGTTTTTAAAACACCATTGACCATTTTAGATTTAACCCATGAAAACTGATGCGGGGCTAAAACTGTTTCAACTACGCTATTATAATGTTTCATGCGGTTCATAACTACTTGGGCTACATTTATTTGGCAATCAACGGGCTCTCCCCTAGCCTCAAAGAATATAACCATACTAAGCCATAAAACTAGGGTCTCCATTAGTTAGAGTAGTACGTAATCAATGTTTTAAATGCTTGGTACAATAATTGGTCATCATAGTTGTCCCACTTCATACACTTCTCTAAATCTGCCTTTAGTATTTGTACAACAGTACTATCTGATATCTCTACTGTAACTTCCATAACGCCCCCTATAAATCATCTTCTATATGTGTATCTTCTCCACGTATGTATTCAAACATATCATCTATGTCTGTAGGAGATTCCTTGCCCATCCCTGTAGGGTTTATAGCATTTTCATATTCCCAAAACTCACTCCATATATGCCTATCCACTCTTATAAACATATAGTCTTGGAACTCCTCTACTACCTCGGAGTCTAATATAATATCCAATGCCAACCCTTTTAATTTGAAGCTATCCTCATCATACTCCATTTTGCCCCCCATTAAGTTCGATTAATTTGTCGAGGTAATGTCTAGCTTTTTCTAAGTCTTTAACTCCTCCTTTATCCCTCCACCTAGTAACATACTTTACTATGTTACCCTCAAAATAACTCAACCCATTAGCAGCTATGTAGTCCCAAGGCTGAATAACTTTGTCTTTATAATGTGTACCATTTACTTGTTTATCATTAGCAGTCATTTAGAAGCCTCTGTTTTTATACATGTTACCCAATTTGGCTTTCTTCTTTTCTTCCACGCAAACATATGTGATTTTTCTCCAAGGTAATAATTCTTATACGATGTAATTGAATCATTTGAAATTTTGTATTGTTCTGGCATTGCTGGCGTAGGCTCTGTAAATTCTTTGTTTATAATATTTGGAACGTGTTTTAGAATTGGTACTAATCTTGCAGTGGCATGAATTTTGCCATATCTGTAACTATATTCATCCAGCAAAGACAACATCATTTTGTAAAGCCATTTATAATTAGCGATTGAATGTCTTGCCCATACAGCAGATGGATGATTGATGTGAGTAGTTTTGTACAGATCATTAGATTGATTATTGTCGATTACTCTATGTGCTGTGCATAATAACTGAGCATATTCAAGAATCATTTTTACGCAATGCTTATCTACGTGCATTTTTGCACAAGACTTTGTATCTTTAGATAGATAAAATATGTTCATTTGCGGCTACTTTGATATCCAGTACGATTACCGTTAGTATCAAAATAGTTTACTCCACCATTTGCTTTAGGTACAGCATATCCTGTAGCATTGCCACTTTCATTCCTAATAATTCTACTACTGCTGTAGTTATTAAGATTGTTTTCGTAGTTATTAGGGTTATTGTTATAGTTGCTAGAGTTGTTATCATAGTTATAAGAGTTATTTTCGTATCTATTTGGACTGTTTTCATACAGTTGTGCAAATGCATTACTAACCATAAAACCAGTTGCAATCATAATTGATACTAGTAATCCCCACATAATAACCGTCTTTGCATTTTTTTTCATCCTATTTTCTCCTTATTTTTAATTTCATAGCTTCTCTGTAATGTCCCAGCACATCTCTCGTCTTGCTCATGTGTTCTTCTCCTTTAATTTGGATTCAATTGTTCTCACAAAGTCTCTCATAGTGGCTGTTCCGCTTTCTGGAAAAATAGAATTAATCTCCTCATCCGTTAGTCCTACCCATTCACGTTTAGCACGTTTTTTGATAGAGATAGGATCACGACCAAGCACCCACGCCACGCAAGCATTGCCATCATTATTTTTTCTAGTCATCAAGTGCGGGTGATGAAGTATCTTGCCTTCCTTCCATAAGTCGGTAAATCTCCTACGGACGGTATTAATCAAACCGTTATTTGTTTCAGCAAATTCGTCGGGAGTTAAGCCTTTTAACGTTCCCGCTCTACCAATCTCAGAAAGGATTTGCAATTTAATGCTATCGGCTGACTTAGACGCTTTTTCAAAAGCATTGGATTCAGTTTCCAATCCGTTTGAATGTGTGTGAGTGCGAAGTTCATTCATGTGTTCTCCTCAAGTCTTTCTATGTAGTATCTGTATCTATTCTGTGAGCCTTTTCTGTATAACTCATCTTCAGCAACAAGTCTTTCTAGTGTTCTTTTAACATTAATTATGGATATAACAAAAGTCCGTGGAAACGCCTTATCCATAACGTCTCTAGCCAGCGATCCATTATGTTTATCTAGGTATGCCAGTACATAAGCAGCTGCTATTTTTTTCCTTGGTTCTGCCACAGTCTTCACTTTCTTTGGTGTTAGTAGTGATTTTACTGTTACCCATGAAAAAGGTAGAAATTTTTTCATTAACTCCTTTACCAATAAAACACAACCCCCCTCATGATGTTTGGAAATACTGTTATACTGTGCTCCAACAGGGTATCCGTATTTAAGCATATTAGCAATCTCCATAAGTTAAACCACTTTCTGTTTTACAATTTAGTGGCAGTCCATGTGCCCAAAGTGGGTTATTTTTCATACAACTTTCAACAAACACTTTACTTTCTTCTACTTCTTTTACGGGTACTAAGCAAGCTATAGCATCGTGTACCGTCATTACTACTTGGTATCTCTTGCTAAGTGCCAACATTTGTTCACCTATGATAATACGTGCAAGTGCTTGAGTAACATTTTCCACGCATTTACCTCCATATATATGGTTAGGCATTACAGACTTACCCTTCTTAGTATCATACACTAATTCTACTTTGCCGTTGTCATTAGTCCTCTTACGTAAGTTTGGGTACTTGAGATACAACCCGTTAGGTAGGCATATACCTATAGTACCCTCAACTGCTAACACCCCTTCAAGACCTAGGGGTGCCGACTGGTCACTTTGTATAGCCTCTAGTGCTTTAGATGCTTGTCGCCATAATGCGGGTATACGTGGGTATGTTTCACGGTATATATGAATAATACTTGTAGCCTGTTCCTCGGTTACATCTACTCCAAATACCTTTAACTGCTTTCTAAACTTAGCGGCACCCATGCCGTACCCCGCACCTAATATAGTCATTTTTCCTACAAATCTTTCACCCTCAGTTATCTCAGCTATAGGCTTATTATATATTGTTGATGCCATGATTGAGTATACATCTTCACCCTGTGCAAACGCCTTCACCAAGTCATCCTGTCCAGCAAGCCAAGCTAAAGTTCTAGCTTCAATTTGACTAGAGTCCGAATCCATAATAACAAAGCCTTTGGGGGCACATATAGCGTGCTTAAGTGGTGACTTGCGTGGCAGGTTTTGAAGGTTTAGTTTGTCGTCTCCTCCCCATCTACCTGTGTGGGCTGCGTAATATCTTAGTGGTACTGGCATTATACCACGGTTAGCTATACCTATAAATCGTTCAGTTCTAGTTTCTTCAAGTGTTGACTTAACCCCTAGCCTAGCAGACACAAGGGCTTGTACATAAGTATTCTCGTGTTCTAGTAGTGCTTTAAACTCCTCATCACTTTTAGCAAATGCATAGGTATCCTTACCATTAGCGGGGCTTACCTTCATTGGGGGCTCTACCCCTAGTAACTTTAGTAACTCGGCAAACTTAGGGTTACTCATTAGGTCTGCTTTAGTTTCCTTAATCCTAGCCATAAGTTTAGCTTTCTTTACTCTTACATTTTCTAAGTGTTCAGTTAGCTTCGACACATCAAGAATTAGTGTCGGTTCAGTAAACATACGGATTGTTAGGTCAATAAGTTGGAGTTCAGGTAATGGAAACCCACCAGATAACACCCCAAACAACTTGTAGGTAAGTTCAGAGTCATTTCTACAGTACTCCCCGTAGCGTGATAGTTCCTCAGCCGTAAAGTCTATACGGTGCTTATTTAGTGCATTTACTACTTCGGTACCCTTAACTCCTAAGTTAAAATGTGTTACTAAAGCACCGAGACTACCCCCAACCTCAGTCCCGTATAGTGCCCTTGCCATTGATAGAGTATCCACAATATGTTTAGGGCGTATATCAAAATGCCAATTAAGTATAGCCATATCAAACATGGCATTATGTGCAACTGCAATACAGTCCCATTTATATCCATTTAGAAACCGCTTGGTCTGCTCCTTAGTACCTGAGAACCAAACGGCGTCTTCATTGTTAAGCTTTACACTAACACCTATAACTTCAAACGAACTATGTCGAATATAGTTTTCAGTAGTAAACTTTCTGAGTCCATAGTCAGAAGCATAATAAGTTTCAAAATCTAGTGTGATAATGTTCATGCGTTATTTTTCTCCTTTAAACATTTTTATTCTGTCGTTGCAAACAGATTTAATAAGTTCAAACTGGGCTTCGTTTATAGTTTCATTTGGGTGAATACCAACTAATTCTCCTAGTTCCTCCAAAGTTAAACCTGCTGCTAAACGTAGTTCTTTAATCATATTAGTTCTCCTAGTTCCTCTGGAGTTAAACTCGTTGCTATTTTTTCTTTAAGCTTTTTTATATTAATAGGACTCCAGTTTACCCGTTTAGATATCATTTCTCTGTACTGCTTTTGTAACACCTTTTTTGCAACTTTTCGTCCCTGTTCACTATATTCTCCTAGTTTTTGATAGAATACAAATTCTTTTCCAGTTGCCTCTGCTTGTTCTTCCTGTATTTTTAGTGCTACTTTATCTCTAATTTTAGTCATGCTTACTTCTCCTTTATTTTAAATCTGCATCAAGTTTTAGAACGGATGTGAGACACCTCTTGCCCCCCTTGCTTATTTCTGTTTTTACTCTTATCACTTCAGCCTCTAAGGATTCATCAATCATGGTTACTATGCTTTGCGTTACATCCTCTTGGTGCTCACGTAGTGCTAATAGTGCGTTGTCACTAATTTTAGCCATACTTACTTCTCCTTAGTTTAAATAAATACTCTAGCAATCATAATTGCTCCGCCTAATACAACAGCTAATATTAATACAGACATTATTTTAATACGTATAGCATCGTCCTTGCTCCAACAACACTTTCTGTATCCTGAGTGCAAACAATTACGTGCGTGTAGATAAGGATAGTTATCCATTGATTGAATATTGTTTAAATTTTGTGCATCTCGTAAAGTACGTGCAACTGTGTTATGTAACATGTGTATCTCCTTTATATTTTAAAAACTGTGCCACCAGTTGTGGCTAACTTAGGGGCTGTTGCCCCGTCATATAGGTAGATATTGCCTCCTACATTTGATAATTCTGGCACACTAGCCCCTTTGTATATATCCGCATCACCACCTACACTAGTTAGAGCGGGTGCACTCGCTCTTTCACGTATATATGCAACTCCACCTACACTTGCTAACATATTAACTATAGCATCTTCATATAAAGATAGCTCACCTCCAACTGTGGTTAAAGCTGGGGCACTAACTTTTTTAGCGATAACAATGTTACCACTAACCTTGGTTAAAGCGGGAGCACTAGTACCTTTACGCAAAGTTATATTGCCTTCTATAAATTCTAGCCCACTTACATCTGCACCCTCGCATACATCTACATTACCCCTTACCCACTTCAGAGTAGGCACACTAGCCCCCTTCCTTATCGTGGTGGCACCGTATATATAGCTAATAGCATTGTCTTTGGTAAAAATGCGTCCACCATCTGCTACATTTAATCCATGACCTTTTGCAAATTCAATGCCTTCTTCGTTTTCTCTATTCTCTACCATTTTTCCTCCTCAATTATAATTTTATACAAAGTGCCGTGTACATCAGTTACCCTTATTGTCTTAGTGAGTGATGCTAACCCACCTTCTTGGTCTAAATCTAATACTACTTCATCCACACGCTCCAAT
>Ga0222713_10005652_pt1 | contig 12096 bp, 10 predicted proteins | sample C33_649DmetaG_FD_165061 | JGI IMG/M metagenome (GOLD analysis project Ga0222713, IMG submission 165061) | Estuarine water microbial communities from San Francisco Bay, California, United States - C33_649D | ecosystem: Environmental > Aquatic > Marine > Unclassified | place: USA: California...
TTTACTATCATTATACCGCAAAGTGAAGTCTGGGTCAATGTCAATTCTTGGAACATACCCACTTAACCTCATCTCTGAAACTAACAATCTTACGTATTCTATTTTTAATCTTCCAAGCAAAGCCTCGTCTTGGATTATGCCACTGATATAAAACCTTTTAAGTGGCTTATGATGATAGAAATCTGGAGGTATGTTCTCCCTAGTTTGTGACATACCATATTATAACTGCTTATCTTCATAGTCTTTATACCTGTAGTATCCCTTGTCAAAATCGCACTGAACTAGGAAGTCCCCCATAAATCCGTTACGATTCTTTCTAAAGGCACATTCAATAATATCGCTATTCGTCCCACGACCAAGTGCTAACACCCAGTCTGCATCGTAGGCAATCTGTCTAGACCATGCTGTCTGGCCCAGTGTAGGGACGGTAGACAAGTCATTGACATCGTCTGGGGTAGCAGAAGAGATAGCAATAATAGGAACCTCTTCGCCGATAGCCATTAGTTTTAGTTCTCTTGAAAGGTTCTTCATTCGTACCGTTTCATTTTCTGACTTCTGATTAGGGGCCATCAACTGAAGGTAGTCAACGATTACAAAGTCTGGCTTGTACTGGTCAATCTTTCCACGAAGAACAGAAGGGTTGATTTCTCCACCCTGATCGTTTGAGATAATGTGAAACTCTGGTTTGCCCTGTAGATTTTTTTCATGCCAATCCTTAAGCATGTCTAACTCTATCTCTCCGTTACTCAACTTTCTGTGTGACCAGCGACCCTCACCCATAATAGTAAAGACACGATTGCGAACTTCCGTTTCGCTCATTTCAAGGCTTATGACCAGTGGGCTACGACCCTGTTTCCAGGCCTGTACAGCGAAATAGAGAGCCAACCACGACTTTCCGATACCTGGGTATGCCAAGAAGACTCCCAACTGCCCTGGCATGATTCCAGAGGGTAAGTAGTTGTCAAATCCTGGCAAGCCAGTTTTGATGCCAACATGTCCTAGGGCTTGTTGCTTCTTTACATTTTCAAAGTAAGCAATCGCAGACTCTAGGTCTGTTACATCAATATCACGAATAGCAGCAGTATTCTTTTTTAGTTCTGAGGTCTTTGTAATAAGACCCTCTAGGGCCTTGCCACCCTCACCCTGTTGAACATCTGTCGCAGCAGACCTTAGTATGTCTTTTAGGCTGTCCCGTAGATACTCTCCTTGCAACTCTTCAAGGTGGTGCTTTGTTGCCCCAACGCCTGGGACTGGATCAAAGTCACGAAACTTTTCTCTTACTAAATCTACAGGAGGCATAGATGAATTGTTTTCAAAATAAAGTCTTACGAAGTTCCATATATCGCCATGAGTTCTAAGAAGGTTATCTACATTTGCCTGTAGCAAAACATGGATCTGCTTATCTTGAAGAACGGCAGTAATTAATTTTGACTCTGTGTTATTCACTTAGCCACTCCTTAGCCATTCTTCTACGCTCTGCTCTCTCTTGACTATCTCTTAGTCTATCTTTTTTTGCTTGTAATATTTTTTCTGCATTATATGCAAAGTAATTCCATGATGGGGTTTCTGAAACAGCAAAGTAATACTCAAGTATATCGTAGCATCCTGGCAAGGTGTAGGACTCAATTAGAGCATCAGATGCCCATTGTTCTACATTTAGGTTCAGAGATGGTTTGGCTTCGTACCTTGCGGTATGATACTTGCTGTATCTTGAGAGCAAAGCCATACGGTCTTTGCGTTCAGCCATTATTTCTCTTCGGCCTCGGTTTGTGCTTCTAAAATCTTGGCAGTTAGTTTGTCTTCAACAAACTTGTAAACACGCTCAAAAGCCTGATCAGTATTTTCTCCGTCACGCTTAGAGTCAACTACTCCAAGGTCAAGTCTTAGTGATTGAAAGTTTCCTAGATTTAATGTGTACCCAAGTGTTACAGATACCTTTGTTGTTTCATTTTCCATACTATACCCTTCGCTAAATAGATTCGCCCCAAATAGGTACAAACCGTCCATCTTCTGTTCTCGTATATGTAAGTATACCATCGCCCATTCTGCGTGTCAACTCTTGCTTACTAGGCGTAATATCATTAGTAATTAATTTATCTTTTCTTGGTCTACCAATATGGTATGTAGCAAGTATATCACGAATCTCTCTTACTTGCGATTCCGAATAATATGATCTTACTTGAAATCCTCTTGCTCCACCTTTTTGAGATCCCGTTGGAAATGGAATGACTCCTCGTTTCATTAATGATGGCATATATTTTTTATGACGATTAACTAAATCAGCAGTCTGACCTACGGTGTAGGCTCGCTCTCTTTTATTTTTAAAATCACTAATTAAACAACTTTCAATCTGGTCTTTTGTTATATTATAAACAGACATTATCCCATTAGACTTGTTGAGATGATGGACTCTTACTAAGTCTCCGTTTAAGAACCAAACTTTTTTATTCCCTGAAATTACAGGGAGGACATTGTAGCCTTCGCTCTCAATTGTTCCCTTTTTAATAGCCACTTGCCCTCCTGAGAATTACTAGGTGGATGGAAAAATGCTCTTGCTCCACAAGACATGCAATACATTTCTAGATTATTGATTTCTGAGTATTGTCGGTCAAGAAACATTCTTCCTTTGCATTTTTTACAAAATATCATTAGTTAGGAATTCCGACTATTATTAAATTAATTCCAACAGTAGTGTCTCCAGCAACATTAAACTTTACTGTTCCCTCTATCTTTGAGGGTGAAACGCTTAGCAAAGTTACTGTTACATCCTTTCCAGCATCTGTATTACCAACGTTTACTGGGGTTGCTGTAACAATTGGAGCAAACTTAAATTCATTAGGCAAAGGATATGTAAATGGCTGAGAAGATCCTGATGTTTGTGATGAGCCAGAAGTGACCTGAACATATCCACCAATAATTCTTGCTTCATTTGTTTTAACACTTTGTTTGCCGTTATTTTTAGTGTCTACTGTTACATACTTATGTGTAGCAGACTCACCAAATTGTCTGGAAAGATCATTAATTGTTTTAACAATATCGTAAAGATAGGTTACATCTAAAGGTTGTCCACGCTCTGGTTCGGGTAAAATTGCCATAATATAATTATACCAGACTAACCGTTCCAGAATCATAAATCTTTAAACTTGAATTTATCGCTGGATTGATTGATGATGCTTGTATAACTACACGAACTGAAGTTGTGCCAGTTTTCAAAAATTGATAGTTCCTTGATGCAGTTGTTTCTTTGTAGGTTGGCGGAAGGGAATCAAAACCAACAAAAATATCATAAAGTATTTGTGTAGAAACCTGTCCTGATGCCCAATTTACAAATATAATATTCCCAACGGGCAAGATAGTTCCAGCACCTATAGAAACTTGTCCAGACTCTGTAACAAATATTTGAGAATATGCAGATTTTCTATTTTTGTCTTCTGAGACTAACCTAAATCTTACTACTAATTGATTAGATCCCGTGACTTTTCCAAGCAGTTCTTTTTTAACAACAACATTTTTAATGTTTTTATCTGGTGTGTTTGACATAGTTAAACATCCAAAGCAAATCTAAACTCTATGTAATTAGTCGTGTTTGCCGACTTTATTACTGGTCTGGAATTTGCATTTTTAATTACAGAATATCCAGTTAAACCATACAAAGAGTTTGTAGCAGTTGTGTTTTCAATTCTTAAAGCATCTAGGCAAACGTAAAAAGCATCTGAACTTAAATTGTTTTTAGTAATATTAGCAAAAACTCTTGCTCTTGATACTTCTGACCATCTAAATCTTAAACTTTTGTCTAACTCTTGAAAAGTTTTAGTTATAACAACATATCTGTTATTTAAAAAATCATGCTTATCTTGAGACACTCCGCCTGTATACCCTATATGATCAAGATCAACTATAAATTTTGCATATTGAATGCTTGAGTCTGATTCGGTGTGAGAAAATTCTATCATTATCTTAACATTGTCTGGAGGAATATTGTAATCTGCAACCCTGCTAACGACAGAGAAAGCAAGTCTAAGTTCGTCTAGTGGACTGTTGGCTGTAAAGTCTACAGAGGTTGGCTCAAGCACAATGTAGTCTGACCCAGTTGCCCCAATCATGCTGCCTTGTGGATTGTAGATAAGGTTTGACGTATCTCCTCTCATTGCAATAATGTTATTTAAAAATCTACACCTTTCATTTCTATTAATTCTGTCTTCATCTGTAAAAATTCTATTGTCAGCATTTGTAGAAAAAACTTTTAGTTCTTGATTATTGCTATCAACTACGTTGATAATTCCATTTTCATTAGATCCATCTAGAGGTCCGTACTGTTCAAAAATATTAGAAGGAGAGCCTCCGTCAACACTATAAGACCAACTATCTGTATCTGTAAAAGAATAAACGACTCGGCTATCTGATGCTCCAGCAACTGGATTAAATCCTGCAGAAAATATTCCTACCTCAGTAATCTCATATCTTTCTTCTGTAGGCATCTCTGCTGTTAGTACTACTTTTGATATTCCTTCTTCGTTTACAAATCCCCTTGAAATAATAGGAACACGAAACATTTCAAACTCTAAAGACTCTTTGTTTTTCATAGAATTTATTTCTGCTGAACTAAAAGTATGATCTGGCAACACGGCATTAGTTCCGCATCCAACTGCAATATAAGAAGCATAAGACGGCGTCTGTCCTACTAGGTATTTTGCTAAAATGTTTTTGCCTGTATTAGTTATCATTGAACACTCCCATAGTATATTGTATCATCAAAAATACTGCCCGCAGTCAGCACTTCAACCTCTGCCTGCTCACCCTCTTTGACATTAACTAAATTAATGACTAGGTCTCCAGTTATTGGATCTATGTATACTGACTTGCAGTTTGGGACCTTGGTCCACTTTGTTTTATCTGTCTCATTTGGGTTCTCAATTAGATCATACCCATTTCCGCACTCTGGAAGGTGATTAAAAATAGACAGGGCCAAGGATTTAAAATAGGAGTCTGACGATTGTAGCCTTAAAATATTATTTGGATTGTATTGTAGGTATAGGTCTGTAAGGTTTTTAATTGGAGCATACACCACCTTTTGTCCATTGACCAAATCATGCCTTGATATTGTTGCAAGTTCAAAACCGCCAATATCTTCAAAGATTAGGTCTGTCATTATTTCAATAGACATCGTGTCTGGACTTTCTAAAATTAAATCTGGCGTAGCAATTTTTACTGAGTCATCGGCATTTTTTGGAGATGGCTTTGGAATTGCTGCAACTGCAGAAAGATATGTTGGATATTTAATATCTTCAGCCATTAGACCACCTCACTTAAAAATAAAGTCATTTCTGGACCATCTGAACTTCTTGAAAACTCAATATTGTATACAACAAATCTATTGTTTGGATTTGAAACCATATTTATATCATTTTCTTTGTAGTCTACGCTAACAATGTCTCCAAGTTGAATAGTGGGTATAGAAAATATTTTAACTCCAAGTGACTTTCTTGGCTTTGTTATTTTTTCAACAAGCCACTTCATTAACCTAGAAGCCTCATCTTGTGACTGTATGTATGTGGTGTCTATAGAAAAATCTTTTTTGCCGTATGTCATTCTGCTGAATTTAATATCTTGGTAATCTTGTTTAAATTTAAATGGATTAGATATGAGTCGGTCTGCAACAAACTGTGGATTAGAAACAAGACTGTTTTTATTAAAATATTCGTCTACTGTAAGATTATTGTCAGATTGCTGAGTAAAAGTAACTCCCTGAATTCTCAAATAGTTACCGCTTGTTTCATCCAGAGTAATTGGGGCATCTGTTGTATTAAATATAAGAAACTCTGCTCCATACGACCCTGCCCTAAAACCAGAAATAGCATAACCTTTAATTTTGTTAAATGTCGGAGAAATTTTTGCAGTTAATGCTGGATATGCTTTGTCATATTTAAAATTAAATGATGCTGCTTCTCTCATAATGCTTCCAAATTCTTCAAAATAAATATCATATTTTGGTGGCTCAGAAGATCCAATTCCAGTTAGATATGTGTTTTGAATTAAACCACTTATAGAATATTTTCTAAAGGACTCGTTTACATCAATTTCAAAATCTCCAAAAACAGAGTTTACTGGGGCACCCAATGAGAATGAAGTGTTTTGAGAATAGTTGTTACACAAAGCATATACATTCTCAAACATTGCTCTAGAAGATCCTCTTGTAAATAATGCTATGTTAGAGTATACTGGCAATGGGTCTGTATCGTCTACAACCTTTATTACGTTTCCATTTAAATATAGGTAAAACCTTCTTGTTTTTCCTATGTCTTCGTATTCCACTGCTAAGTCATATACCGTCGGATTTTCTTCAGCAAAACTTCTAGACTGACCTGTAAAGTTTCCATCATCTACGGTTATTTCACCCAGTCCCTCCCATAGTTTGATTGGAACCGCTTTTCCATTATCAGACTTTATCTTATAGAATAAAACATTGCTAACACTCTGTTTTTCTTTTTGTGACAAGTTTCCTAGACTTAACGCTGCGATTTCAAAATAGTATCCAATATTTGATAATGGATTAAGCATTACTGCTATTCCAGCAGATCCTCCAGAAATATTGATATTCTTGTCTGGAGTAGATCCGTTAATAACAACGTATGTAGAAGAGCCATTTGATGTCTGGCCTCTATCTGGATTATTTTCTATTTTGCCAATAATTCTCATTCTGGTTCCAAAGTGCTTATATTTTTTATTTTCTAAAGACTTGTAGACATAAGAAATAAAATCTCTTGGCTTTTCTTTTGTTGTAAAGTTGGGTCCAGTTAAAGAAAGTGCAGAAGACTGAATAGACCCTGGCTGCTGTTGTGTTGCTGTAGTTATTTCTCCAGTAAGAGTTGTAGAAAGAAAATTTTTAATAAGACCAGTTCTTGAAGATGACCTTGCAATTGAGTCAGAAGAAACTCCAGAGTTTGTCACCTTGCCTGCTGGACCAGTGCCTGTAACTGTTGGAACAGTACTTTTTCCAAACAAGTATTCGGAATCCATATAGCATCCTTTTACAATGTCATCTGATTTCCAATAATCAGATATCCCAGCAGAGTGTGCAACGACTGTTGTTCCAAATTGACCACGCCCATGCTTTACAACGGCACCATTCTTTAATTTAATCGTACCATTTATATCTTCATAAATTGGCTCAGAATAAATTCTTATTAAACCAGTTGGGTATATCTTTCCATTAAATGGTAGTTTGGCAAAATAATCTTGATAGTCTTCAACAGAAGTAATCCAAACATTTCCAAATCCAGAAACATTGTATTGCACTGCATCGTATTTTATAATTTCTCCTTGTGAATAAAAGTACCCATTGTATCTACCAATCCAATATGCTGCTTCTCCAAGACTAAAAGTATTATTAATAACAATTCCATTTTTTACAATCGGAACATCTTCAGATAAATCTGAATTTAATGGAATGGCGCTAAGCAAATAAGAAGACTGCATATTGATTTCATTATTTAAAGACTTTGTATTTTCAGTGCCAGACACCTCCCATAAAAGAACTGGTTTGTAAATATAAAATCTTTCTTCATCCAAAAGGCTTGCCTGCCTTATAGACCCTACAGATCTTTGAATATGTCTTGTTGTATAATTAATAACACCACCATTATAGACATTGTTGGATTGCTCAGATATAGAAATGATATTAGAAAGTTTAGATTTTGCTAATGTTTTATTTTTTATTTCTTTGTCTTGAAACAAATCATTTGTTCCTTTAAGGGCAAAAGTGGTTGGCCGTTCTTCTGCTGTTGGCATAATATAGTTTTTACTCATCATAACAAAATTGTTGTATTCATCAAAAAACATTGCTGTTTGTGATGATATAGCCAAATCTTCTAAAACTTCTGCAACACTTTTATCTGGACCAACAAAGAAATATGGAATTATTATTTCTTTTTCATTCTCTACTCTTTTAAATGTGTAGTTGGAAAAACCTATATAGTCTAATAAAAGACAAACAGCAGAACTAACAGAAACCTCTGTCATTAATATTTGTGGAGCAGTTATTGATTCTAAGTACCAATACAAATCTCTTAAAGTAATTGACACTCTTTTGCTTACTGTATCTGACTTTGGAAATGAGTCAGCATATAGGGTTTTCATTGGAACCCAGTAATCCCAGCCATCTACATCTACTATGACTTCATAAAATTTAAACTGTATATGTCTATCTATATATTTTGATATTATGCTGCCTTTGTTAGTTTCAAAAACGAAAGGATAGTTTTTATTAAATGCTTGATCATGATCAAAAATATTTATGTTTCCATTAGAAGCAACTAATTGTCCTACTGGAAGACCGCTCAAACCTAAATCAGAAGCACTTTTGTTTATTGAATAGTCTAAAGTTTTGTCTGATATATTCATTACAAATCTTGGAGAAATTTCAATTAAATCAAATGTAGAGTCTTTTACTTTCATTGCTTCAACAACAATTCTTATTCCAGAAATGAATTCAAACTCCCTATATTGACGTTTGCCATCAGTAGATTTTATAAAAAAGTTAGGTGAGGTTGCGTCTGTAACAAAGTTAGTTAGCCTATCTACTGTTTCATCTTGAACATACCATCCATACTTTGGCTTTATAATTGAATAATCTGTGCCGTTCCATATATGATACTCTCCCATATCTGTTTCATTTTGTTTAATTAGATAGGCATAACCTATGACAGATTTATTTGGAAGCAAATCTTTGTCTGAATATGTTTCTGCAAAAACAAAATTTGCTCTCCATTCGTCTGGGACAATTAACCCATAAGCAATTTCAACATATCCATCACTTTTAATTATTGCAGAACCATCTTTTCTTCTTTTTGATGGATCAAAAGACATAGCGTCTTGCCAATTGTTATCTTTTAAAAATTGAATTTTCCACTTTGTTGGAGTTTTTTGATTTACTTCTCCATAAAATGGATCAGGGCGTGAGCCTTTTGAAGATGAGAATGGTCCAAGATTTTCTGTTCCTGTATGTGTTTGCATTTTAACAACAACTCTGTTAGTAGGAATTTGTTCTTTATAGACAACAAAGGGACATGCATCTTCAATGTCATATTGAGATCCACGAATTTTTGAGGCAATTCCATACTCAGAAAGAGAGTCAACAGTTCCTAATTTTTGTTTTCCATCTTTGTCTAAAAATATTTGAGATGAGCCGTAGGATACTGAGTTGTCAATATAAGTATACTTATACGTAACTTCTGATCGGTATGATGTCCAGTATTTAAATATATCATTTTTGTCTGCCATATAATATCTTGGCCTATCAGCCATGAACAAATTTGGATGATGAAGTTTTCCATTTTCAAAAAACACTGCCTTATTAATACCAGACCTAGGTCTGAATTGATTAAAACAATCTTCTAAAGAGTATATAGTTTTTAGTTTTTCTTTTTTACTTAGAAAAGCAGTTGGGACACCACTATCGTCAAATGTTCCATCAATTATAACATCTGCATCTGTTGCTCCAGTATAAAAATTTCCATCATCATTAATATCAAAACTTGTTGGCAAAGAAGAATATACGGTTGATGTTTGTGTTGGCCTATACCGATAGTTTCCAATATGCTTTATATTGTTTGGAATGTTCATGTTCCATTCTGCTATAACTACTGACTTATTTCTGACAGTATTTGCAGTCTCTAGGAATGTTTGTAGGTCCTTGTCTTCAAACATTATACCTCTTCCAAACTTACTGATACATTCCAGTAATCAAAGTTTGCTCCTCGTTTTTCAACAGAGTATGAAAAATCACTAATAAACATTTCTATTAACTGGTTATATTGTCCCAGGTGATCATATGGGTCTGGCGTTCCTTTAAATATTCCTTTTCTGTCGTATGCAAGAAATACCCAGAATGAACCCTTATGAGAGTCATACCATTCAAGCATATCTGCTCCACCTGCTCCACCATCTGTTGTATATGATTTAACCGATGATCGTCCAGTAGCAACATCAAAGTTTGGTACGTTTGCATGAGATCTTGATGGAATAAGTTCCCAACTTGTTCTTAACTGAAGTTTATCTGCAATATGGTATGAACGCATGCGGCCATTAATCATTCTTTCCCGCTTTTCAATACGCTCTTGCGAAAACTCAATTGGCTGCCTATTGTCATCTGTAATTAACAAAAACTGATCTAGCAATGTTTCGTCCTCAATATCTGATTCTGGGTCTACGCCAATTTCATATCCATATGGAATGTATAAACCATCCTTTAGAGTTCCAGAGTTTTCTGACCAAAGCATACCGCTAGGTCTATTATATTTTTTACGACCCTGCATGTATACAACTCTAGGGTCTAACTCACCTTCTGCCACTTATTGCCACCCCTCTAACTCTTCTATCGTCAACCTGTTTAATTGTTGCCATAACTGCTTGTGCAATATCATTAGGATTTGCATCAGTCTTAGCATTAACAGTTAATGTATATGTATTATTATACACTGATCCGCCAACTGATTGTCCATTATTTATTGCTTTCATGGTATCAATACCATGGGTATCTACAGCATACTTGCTCATTATAAATTCTCCTGGAGTTAGCATTGCTGGGACTGTATCAGTACCTTTTGCAAAACCGCCAAGTGCAAACTTCATTGGATTTATGAGTCCTCCCTTTGCTTTAACTTGGAAGAATCCTCCACCTCCACCGCCACCACCTACTGTTTCATCATCGCCAGGAAGTTTGACCGTAGTTCCAGACCAAATCATATTTCCACCCTGATACTTAGGATTAGTTTTAAATTTAGGGTTTAGTGCATATAACTCTGCCAAAGAAATGCCATTGTCTGCTGCAATTTCTGATAAAGTATCTCCTGGTTTTACAGTATAAGTTTCTAGTTGAGGTTGTGTTTGTGGAATAACTGCTGCTGGAACTATTGGATCTGTTTCATTTGGCTTGTCTTCGCATACTCCCATTGCATTTTTAATTTGGTTAGGACCACACTGAACTTCAACTGGTTTATCAACACAGATTCCTTGTGAGTTTAGAATTTGGCCTGAAGTACACTCGACTGGCTTGTCAACACATGCTCCATTTATGTTTCTAATTTGACCACCAGAGCATGGATATAAGGATGGCTTGTCTTCACATACTCCCATTGCATTTTTAATTTGGTTAGGACCACATGTAACCTCAACTGGTTTATCAACACAGATGTTCATTGAATTTCTAATTTGATTAGGTCCACATTCTGCTGGTTTAGGAATACACTTTCCATCTGGCCCCATAACCTCGTTAGCCTTACACGTAACTGGATCTTTTTTAGGATCAACACACACTCCCTGTGCGTTTCTAATTTGACCACCAGAGCATGGGACTGGATTTGTTACTGTCTGTTGTGTTTGGTATGCCGATATAAGTTTTGGAACAATTGCTAGAGCATCTTTCATTGCCTGCATAAATTGAGCACTTGCTATTCTTGCCTGATCTACAAGATTTTTTATTTGTTCCCAGGCAGTTTTGGTATATCCTAAAACATCTAGGCCTTTAATTGTATCTTCTAATAAGAGTTCATTAAGTCTTAATGTTTCTCTGTTTGGTAATAGGCTTTCTGTTTCAATCTTATAAATTTCATCTTGCAAGCGCTTTATTTCGTTTTCAATTTCAATTCTACTTTTTCCATCTTTTGATCTTAACTGTGAAAGTTCGTAGTCTCTGGACTGTTCTAAAGCATCTTTTTGTTTTGTAATATTATCTGCAGCCTGCTGGGCTCTCATTTCTTGGGCTGCACGAGCAGCAGCAGCAATGTCTCCAGATGTTAAAGCCTCTGCAAGAGTTAGTTGTCCTTTTTGTTGCTGAGATATTGAAGCATTTGCTTTTTCAATTTCATCAAGAGCGTCAAGTCTTTCATCATATTTTTCATTTACCTTTTCTTCTTGGTCTTCAATTTGCTTTAATCCAACTTCCTCTATTCTTACTTGTTCTTGGAATAAAGCAATTTGTCTTTCGGCTTCTTCAATTTTATCCATTAAAGGTTTGTTGTCAATTTCAAAATCAATTCTAAGTGCTTGTTCTTTTACATCAAAGGCTTCCATTGCATTACTAAACCCAGTATCAAATAT
>Ga0222713_10005654_pt1 | contig 12091 bp, 12 predicted proteins | sample C33_649DmetaG_FD_165061 | JGI IMG/M metagenome (GOLD analysis project Ga0222713, IMG submission 165061) | Estuarine water microbial communities from San Francisco Bay, California, United States - C33_649D | ecosystem: Environmental > Aquatic > Marine > Unclassified | place: USA: California...
GATTCATGATTCATGGTTCACGCGCGATGCGTCGCGAATGCGTCGCCAGGTAATTCTTTGACGTGCGATTGAATTCTTCACCACGCCATGCCGTGCGATTCAATTCAATTTGAATTTTACAATTCCAAGTCGTACTCGTTGTCGTACTCGTACGATTCAAATCAAAATCAAAATCAAAATCAATCCGTCGCGCGCGATGCCAACGCATTCGACTCGACGTCGATTTTGAAAGCATCGCTCGAGCTCGAGATTGGCGAATTTGGACGAAAGCGCCGATTCGGTGCGCGAAAATCGCCGTTTCGTGCACGACTCGCTCCATACATACTGAATACTCATACAAGGAAAACGAGCCGGCGTCGCGCGTGGGCGATGAACGAACCGATCGAGCGAGCGAGCGAGCGAGCGATCGACGGGAAACGATGTCGCGTTCGGCGAGCGCTGCGACGATCGCGAGCGCGCTCGGCGCGTTCGCCGTGACCGGGTACGCGTGTTTCTACGCCACCAACGTCGCGAACGTGTTCGGAGGTACGAAAAGCGAGGAGACGGGGGAGATGACGCGAGGGAAAGATGACGACGACGCGCGCGCGAGGGTAGACGACGACGACGGAGGACGACGGACGATGACTGACGACGTCGTGGATTGGAAATGGAAACGAAGGGAAATTGCCATCGACGATGAATAATCCCGAATGGCGCGAAGCGGAGAAGGCTTTAAGGGCGGCGTCACCGAGAGAAGGGAGCGCGAAACCGATCAAGTTGGACCCGATGTCGTCGTCGTGAGCGGGGACGATCGCTCGAACGATGACGTCGTTGTAGCATAAAACGGAGAGCGATGAGGTAGATGTAATACCGAATATTGGTGTTTTGATGATGACTACGAGTATTGTTTTCGATTACAACAGCGCGATGGTGGCGCGAAGGTTTCAGCCTCGAACGAATTGACGCGTATCCCCCGAATCTTTACGTCCATACGGATTCGTAGCGCTAAAGTTGTGTCCGGTGCCTTTCTGGCGACGGTAATCCGTGCCAGGCCCGGCGTCGCCTCGAGATTTCGTGCGAGATTTACTCGCCTTGGAATCGAGATTCAACGTCACCTTTGGCGGACGATGGAATCCGAAAGACGTCGCCACGGCGTTCATGTCCAACGAGTGCACGTTGTAGACATCCTTCAACGTGTGTGAGTTGTACGCCAAAATGTACGCCCTGTATGCATCTCTCGCGCTCGTGTGCAAGTAATAATTTTTCTCGACCAATTTCTCGAGCTGACTTTGCACGTTGGCGATCTTTTTTGTCGGAAATTCATACTCGTTGAGCGGCACCTTGGCCGCCTTCAAGTACTTTAGGAACGCCAACTCCTCGGGGATTAAAAAGAGTAATGCCCGGCCTTTACCGTCAGTCCCACGCGCCGTACGACCAACGCGATGGATATATTCTTTAGGATCATCTGGAGGGTCGTATTGAATGATCCAATCCACCGCGGGGATGTCCAAACCTCTCGCCGCGACGTCCGTGCAAAGCAAAATTCCACGCTCCGCCTTGCAAAATTCAAAGAACGTCGTCGTGCGGCGCTGCTGCTTCTGTTTGCCGTGAATATCATTAACGGGAATGTCAATATAATTCAAAAGCTCGGCGTGGTACTTCACCGAGTTGCACGACGAGAAGAATACCATGATTTTCTTCTTCAAGTTTTTCTTCAAAAACGTAAACAGGAGCAAAAATCGTTGCTCGCTCGGCACGACGCAATACCCTTGTTCGACGCCAGTCGCGGTCGATACCGCTCGAGCGTCATCAACACCAATGTAAACCGGCGATTTCAGCGATAATCGCGCCAAGTCTTCAACCTTGGTCGTTTGAGTCGCGCTAAATAACATCGTCTGTCGATCCTTTGGCAACATTTTCACAATCGTCTTCATCTCCTCTTCAAATCCAATGTCTAACATTCGGTCGGCTTCATCCATGACGAAAACTTTCAATGAACTGAACGTAAATCCGCGAGTGTTTTGCATGTGATCCAACAAACGCCCCGGAGTGGCGACGAGCAAGTTTACCCCTTTAATCAAACGCTCAGCTTCGGCGCGTCGATTCGCCCCACCGATTATCAACCCGTGCGTTTGCGAATGCTTATCCATCACCTGCTGCGCCACGTTATAAATCTGTAATGCCAATTCGCGTGTGGGCGATAACACCATCACGCCTGTGCCGTTCCGCGGCATAAACTTGGCGTGATACAACAATTCCACCGCCGGAACTAAAAACGCCAGCGTCTTCCCCGACCCCGTGCGCGCCGCTCCGAGCACATCCTTCCCCGCCAAAAGAGGCGGTATGCACCTCGCTTGCACCTCTGTCATCGTTGCGAACCCCATGGCTTCAATCGCTCCCATCGTCGCCTTTGAAAGCTCCAACGATTCGAATTTCGTATCGCTCAAGATACCATCCGCCTTCACCTCCATCCTCGCCTTTCCCGCCGCGTCTTCGTCCTCGTCATCTCTCGCCCTCTCTCCGTTCGTCCCTTCGTCGTCCCTTTCGCGTTCACGAATCCTTTTCTTATCCTTCTTCTTTTTCTTCCCAATCTCTCGTTCGTCATCTCCCTCGCCGTCGCTTCGTTTCACCTTTTTCGCGCGCGCGTCCTCGCCCATCGTCCTCCCGCGCGTCCTCACACCCCTCCTCCCTCGCGCGCGCTCGTGCGTTTGATTCTCCCTCGTCCACGACGATCGCGTGTCGTCCGCCGTCAGTCGTCGTCCACTCGTTCGCTTTTCGATCGCGCGCTTCGATGCGAGGGCGAACTTCATTCGTTCATTCATCGCAATCATTCAGTCATCCATCGGCGGCGGCGGCGGCGCGTCGTCAGTCTCGGGGTCGATCGTGGTGAGTCATGACTCCAGAAATGAGTCCCTCCCGACACCGTCCCACGACGTCGAGCGAGGACGCGACGCGATCGAGCGATCGTCAAAGCGCGAGGACGACGACGGACGAGCGGACGGACGGACGTGAGCATTTCATCGACGAACGATTGGTGTTCGTGGAAACGTCCAAGGCGCGCGATCGGGGAAAGGTGAAACGGTGAACACGTCGCGAACGACCATGAAGAGAAGATGATGACGATGTGCGTACGCGACGAGCGAGAGGGATATCGAACGAGCGCGAAGGAAGCGATCGGGGACGAGCGAAAGGAAAGGAGAACCAGGGTGACGATGATGATTGCATTATTCTGACACCTCTTGTACGAGACTTTGTGGCCATCGTCATTGAACTGAACACGCGATAGACTGAGTCAAACCTGGTTCTTCGTTCGACGCTGGGACGGGAGGATTAATGGAGATTTTTCGGCGATCGCGCGAATGGTTTCAAACGAACGTGAGACGCGAATGACGACACATGACCAAACTTTAATCTATGATCCGAACACTCGTGTGGACATAATTCAGCCTTGTCCGACGCGTCTGACACGTTTGGGATCGATTTGAAACGCTTTGAACGAGCGACGATTATTAAGATGAAGACGACCATGCGATGTTAACCGATGACGATCAATGCACAACAAATCATTCATGCGTGTCAGCTGAGCTCGCCTGTGATCGATAAACCGTAATCCGAGGTTAATGGCGTCCAAGTCGATGATTTTGTCGTTCATTTTTTCTCAACTTGATCAAACGACGCCAACGTCAGACTGACAATACACTCTAACGCCTGCAGAGTTGTGTAATGACGCGCGATATCGGGTAGCATAAACCAAGGTGAGTAGCTTTTGAGCGTTGCGAACGCGCTCGTTCTCGCCACGGCTTGACAATTTCTCCGGGTGGACGCCATCGACTCCGAGATGTCTCGCGGTGGCGCACATTTACTCGTCGATCCGTTGAGTCTCCTTCGCGGAAACAGTCTGCGTTGGAATAATTTAAGTTCGGCACATTTTTCACGTCGTGTTCCGCGCCTACGATGTCACCGATTGGTATGCTTTGTGCTACTTTTCAGACGCCGTTCGCGCTACATTAATGGGGCCATTCTTCCATCTTGTTACGCCTTTGTGACGTAGCGAGCCATAGTTGGTCAAAATTTTTCACCATGGCGCACTTGACTCACCACGGATTTTTGTTCTCATTTTGAACCAACGTAGATGTCACCGATACACTCAGTATATGATCCTCGCGTTGAAACCCCAAATCGTCGTCGAAATCGGGCTGAGGAGGAAGTGAAGGAAGGTTTTGCAAAAGCTGTGGCGAACCTCCAACCAATTCAATCAGAGGTCTTTTACGGCGAAGCGGCAGCAGAAAATGCGGATTATGTGCAGATAAAGACGCCTAAAAAGATGATGCTCGGTGAGGATCAGTGGGTGAAAGCACATCGCCAGCAAGACATGTTCGAAGAGGTTGAAAAGCTAAAGATGACAGATCCTAGGATGGCGGACTCTAACTACACATGGCGATACTTTTGTCGCGAGAATCATAAGTCGGGCAGGCGAGAATATTTCGCGACGACGCACCTCAACTTATGGTATGAATACAAAAACGAGCCCAAGAACGAGCGACATTATTACGAACTCATCGTCGAAAACACACCGTGTTATTTGTATTTTGATTTGGAGTTTTCAACTGTGGCGAATCCTGGAGTTGACGGCGAGACGCTGACTGATTATCTGATTGAACTCGTTGCAGAAGAGTTTGCGATGACAGAAGAAATCGGCGCTTCGGGTTTCAAGCAAAAAGAGCACATTGTAGAGCTCGAAAGCCTGAGCGAGACGAAGTTTAGTCGACATTTGATTTTCAGATTACCGCAAAGGCGAGCATTCGCAAATAATGCGCACTGCGCGCATTTTGTGCGTAAACTTTGGAAGCGCATCGAGGCGGCGAGGGACTCTGATCCGCGCTGCGCCGCGCTATTTGTTCGTAAGAATAAAGACGATGAAAAGCCGATGATGAGTTTCGTTGATCTCGGCGTATACACCCGCAATCGAGTTTTTAGGTTGTATTTTTCGAGCAAGCGAAATAAAGGCGGCGAAAAGCCGATTCTTAAACCGACGCTTCGCTTTTGGAAGAATCCAGACGCCGTGGACGGGGAACCTGATCAGGAAACATTCCTCAGATCGTGCGCTACGCACGTCGGTCCAAACCCAAAACTGATTCAATTTCGTGACGTCACGCATACTTCAGTACTCGTGGGAAAGCAATTTCAAGGCTATCGCAACGGCACGATTGCGTCTCGCAGCCGCGCCGAAGTTGGTGGCAATTCCGTCGGTCCATGTCCGCGAACCGCAGCGTTTGTCTGCCATGACTTTGATAAATGGAGTGGACGCCACGGAGCATCCGTGCGCTCTTGGACGGCATTTCCCGAGTACGGCGTGTTAGTCCTCAACCTGTTCGGCAATCGATATTGCGAAAACGTTGAACGCGCACACAGTAGCAACAACGTCATGTTTGTCGTCGACTTCCGGGAAAGCGCCTACTATCAGCGTTGTCATGATCCAGATTGTCGCGGCACTCGCGGACCGTGGCGTGAGTTGAGTGAGGAAGTCCTCGTTGAGTCTTACAATTTAGCACAAATGCTGACGGAACCGCCGTCATTCGAGGAATTAGATGAAAAAGCGTTGGTTGAGAGCGTCTTAAAGGCTCAGACGCCGACATTTGAGGAATTAGATGACAACTCGCTCGCGAGAGTGCTGTAGAAAAACAAATGTACAAGGCACGTCATGTATAAATAAAGTTGATAGTAAACTGTATTTCAGATAGAATTGCGCTAAATTTAGTAGCCCATGCCGCCACCCATGCCTCCCATACCGCCATCGCCCGGCATGAACGCCGGCTTGTCCTCCTTGATGTCGGTGATCATGCACTCGCTCGTCATCATGAGTGACGATACAGAGGCGGCGTCCGTCAAAGCGGTGCGCACGACCTTGAGCGGATCGATAATACCCGCTTTTACCATGTCGACATATTGATCCATTGCGGCGTCGTAACCCATGCCGATGTCCGACATGCTCAGAACCTTTTCGACGACGACGGAGCCCTCCTTGCCGGCGTTCTTTGCAATTGTGCGCATAGGCACCTTGATTGCTTCACGAATGATTTGAACGCCAATTTTCTGATCGAAAATCGTCATGGAATCTTCAAGTGCCTTGAGAGTTTTGCTGGCGTGCAAGAGAGCGGCTCCACCACCGGCGACGATGCCTTCGTCAACCGCCGCCTTGGTGGCATTGAGCGCGTCGACGACGCGGTCCTTCTTTTCACCAACCTCGACTTCAGACGCGCCACCGACCTTGAGCACGGCGACACCACCGCTGAGTTTGGCGAGACGCTCTTGCATCTTCTCGCGATCGTAATCGCTCGTTGCCTCTGCGATGGCCTCCTTGAGTTGATCGCAACGATCGTCGATGGCGCTTGATTCGCCAGCGCCATCGAGCATGATGGTGTCGTCTTTGCTCACTGTGACCTTCTTGGCGCTACCTAACATGGAGAGGTCGACGTTTTCAAGCTTGTGCCCGAGGTCTTCGCTCACGACGGTACCACCAGTCAAGATGGCGATATCTTGCAAGTTTGATCGACGGTTATCACCGAACCCTGGCGCCTTGACGGCGCAAATCTTGACGCCGCCGCGGAGCTTATTGACTATGAGCGTTGCCAACGCCTCCGACTGCACGTCTTCGGCAATAATCAACAGAGGGCGCTGCGTCTTGAGCACGGCTTCAAGAACCGGCAGAAGTGGAGTGAGGCCGGCGATTTGCTTCTCGACGATGAGAATGTAAGGGTTCTCGAGTTCGCATTTTTGCGTCTTCGGGTTGGTAACAAAGTACGGAGAAATGTAACCGCGGTCAAACTTCATGCCTTCGACGACTTCCAATTCGTTTTCGAGGGTTTTACCATCCTGCGCGCAAATGAAAAGTAACGAAAATATATCACAGTCAGTCGAGGGCGTCGTCGTATACCGCTTTTCGCATCGAGGCAGTCTCGTCAACGTCGGTTGAGTCAGTGTAACTATGACATAATGCCCACAGCAGAAAGTTGAAGACACGAATGCCTCACAAACTTTAGGTTTGATTTGTTATCATCACCCCCAAACGACGCCGAGACGGGAATGAACGCATCGAACGATACTTGTACGTACCGCAACGGTGATGACGCCTTCCTTGCCAACTTTTTCCATCGCGCGCGCGATGAGATCGCCAATTTCCCGCTCGCCATTCGCAGAAATAGTGCCCACTTGCGCGATCTCTTCTGTCGTGGAAATCATCTTGCGGTTCTTCTTCAACTCATCCACAACCTTTTCCACCGCGGCATTGATCCCGCGACGTAAATCCATTGGGTTCATCCCAGCAGCCACGCTCTTGCAACCTTCGCTAAAGATTGCGCGCGCCAAAACCGTCGCCGTCGTCGTCCCGTCCCCAGCCACGTCGTTCGTACTCACGCTCACTTGCTTCACCAGCGACGCTCCGAGGTTCATCATGCGATCGCTGAACTCAATATTTTTCGCCACCGTGACGCCATCCTTGGTGATTTTTGGCGGTCCGTATTGTTGTTCGATGACGACGTTTCGCCCCTTGGGCCCCAGCGTAACGCTCACCGCGTCGGCGAGTTTATCGCACCCCGCCAACATCAGCGCTCGTGCCTCCACGCCGAATCGCAAATCCTTCGCGTACCCTCGCGTACCATTTCCTGCACGAGAATTCACCCCGATCGTGCGTGCGCGCACGCCGCTCAATCCATCAATCGTCGACGCCTCCGCGTTCGCGCCTCCGCGTCTGCGAACCGCCAGTCGTCGTAATCGCATCCGTCAGTCCATCACTCATCTTTTCGTCACCCCACGTTCGCAAACGCACGAACGACAACGCATTCCCCAGACACTCTTCATCTTCATCTCTCGTCGTTCATTCATTCACCATGGCGATGAAACGCGTTCACCTGTGTTCTCATTCCTCCCTCGCGTCGTCGTCGCCCGCGAGTTTCTCATCCATTCATCCAATCATCGTTCGTTCCATCATCACTCGTCATCTTTCGTCAACGACGACGTACGTCGCTCGCTCGCTCGACGTCGCGTCGCGTCACCAATGCGTTCGCTCACCTGAACTTCCCCAAATGTCGCGCGAATTCCTTCGCCTGTCGTCGCATGGTGTCGTTTTCGTAATCAACCCAATCGCTCGACCGATCGCTCGCGCGCGCGCCAGTGCAGTGGCGATGCAGTCGCCCGTCGACGACTTCGAGACGCGAGACGCGAGACGCGTCGGGTGGTTCGGTCGTGCGTGACGAATGACGACGGTCGTTGTTTGTTTGAGTCCTTACTCGAGGTTGACCCCCTCGAGTGAAGGCACACGAGTGATGACTCGTCAACACCCCCCGTCTCGCGTGTCGTCCACGCGTAAACCGAAGGAAGACGCGCGATCGCGATCGATGACGACGGGAACGCGCGATCGATCGATCGATCGATCGATCGCGATGACGCACACGCGCGCGCGATGTCGCGCACGAATTCAATTCGCCGCTTCGCGCGAGACGTCACTCGCGTCGGTCGGACGATCACGATCACATCGAGCGCGAGTGCGAATGGAAGCGACGGGGCGACGACGAACGCGCGATGGGCGAGGTTCGAAGCGCCGGCGACGGCGGCGAGAACGTACGCCGCGAGCGCGAGGTACGTCGATGGACGCGAAGCGAAAGGGAATTGTAAGAGGTAGAGATGAAGATGAAGGGGAAAACGCGAGAGGAGTTAGTTGGGGTGCGAGATGACGGGGGATGAGACACTGACGGAGGTTCGGCGTCGCGTTAGGTTGATCGAGCCGCACGGAGGGAAGCTGGTGAACTTGATGTTAAAGGATGACGGCGTGAAGGCGAAAGCGATCGCGAGCTGCACGCGCGCGCTGGAATTGAGCGATCGTAACGCGTGCGATGTGGAATTACTCGCCGTCGGTGGGTTCTCACCGTTGACTGGTTTCATGAATGAGGATGAGTACGAACACACGGTGGAGCACATGCGGTTGAAGGGTTCAAATTTGTTGTTTGGTTTGCCGATTGTTTTGGATACGTCGTGCGAAGACACCAAGGTTGGTGATCGCGTGTTGTTGAAGTACAACGGCAAAGATGTCGGCATTTTGACCGTTGAATCAAAGTGGAAACCAAACAAGCCAAAGGAGGCGAAGAAGTGCTACGGAACGAGCTCCATCGAGCACCCGGGCGTGGCGATGATTTCCATGGAACGCCGTAAGTACTATATTGGCGGTAAAATTGAAGGCTTGAACATACCTTCGCGCCCGTTTCCGTGCCCGACGCCCGAACAAGTCCGCGCGACTCTTCCGGCGGGTAAGGATGTCGTGGCTTTCCAATGCCGAAATCCAGTGCACCGCGCGCACTACGAGCTCTTCACCCGCGCCTTACACGCCGAGAACGTGGGCCAGGGTGCCGTGTGCCTCGTGCACCCGACGATGGGCCCTACCCAAGATGATGACATTTCGGGCCTCGTTCGTTACAAGACATACGTCGTTCTCGCGGAAGAGGTCAAGAACCCGGCCATCCGTTGGGCGTATTTACCTTACAGCATGCACATGGCTGGCCCGCGCGAAGCGATTCAGCACATGATCATCCGTAAGAACTATGGTTGCACGCACTTCATCATCGGTCGCGACATGGCTGGCTCCAAGTCCTCCCTCGACGGTGAAGACTTCTACGGCGCTTATGAAGCTCAAGATTTAGCCAAGGCGAACGCGGCTGAGCTCGGGATGCAAACCGTTCCGAGCTTGAACGTCGTGTACACGGATGAAGAAGGCTACGTCACCGCAGACGTCGCCAAAGAGAAGGGTCTCAACATCAAGAAGCTTAGCGGTACCAAGTTCCGCCAAATGCTGCGCGGTGGCGAAGACATCCCGGAATGGTTCGCGTTCAAGTCTGTCGTCAAGGTGCTTCGTGAGAACATGTAAGGTGGCATCTTCTCCCAGCTAAATAACCACTAGCCTCACCACCACCATTCTTCTTCTTTTAACGTTATTGGTATTGAAATATTGCAAGTTTCTATCATATCGCTAACCAGTCGCGCACCTCGAAGAATTCGTCCCTTAAATCGAAACCCGTAAATCCTCGGGTCGAGGCGTTCAAACCTCGCTCGGCGCCGACATCGAGTACGATATCCATCTAACGCCGCAACGCCGCGCCCGAACTCACGGCTTGTTCAGCCAAACGCTGTTTTTCTTCGTAGTAACCCGGAATCGCCGGTGTCCAGCTCGGAAGTTTACGTTTCATAGGAAACAACTCCAAGTCCTCCACGAGCGCAGCGTCTCTCACTGGTCCCGACGGCAACGCCTCGATCGCCGCCTTCTTAATTCTAATCTTTTCGTTAATGTCCGCCATGAACACACGCTCGGCGCGCATTTTGTTTCTGGAATAATCCTTCGCCTTGGCTTCGAACTCTGCTAACTCTTCGCTCGTGAGTTTCTCAGCCTCGTACTCCACCGGAGCGATGCTTCGCAGGTACGTTTCTTTATTCCCTTTCACCGTCGCCTCCACCTTGCTATTGAGCGCCGGCGCGACTGGACCTCGACCTTTCGTCTTCTTAGCTTTCCCTTGAGAAGCCTTGGATTTCGATTGCTTCTTATCCGCCTTGGCGTAGGAGCGGGTGAACCCACCGCGCGCGATCGAGGGCAAACCGCGTGCGACGGCGAGCGACGGCGCAGCGGCGACGGATGACATCACTGACGTCGACGTCGACGTCGAAGCGAAAGAAAATGGGGATGAAAATGATGCGCGAGCGAGTTCGCGCAAAAGAGACGCGCGCATCGCGAACTCGTGGAACGTCGATAAGTGCGGCGCGCGACGCGGTTCTGAGATTATGTTTATTCATTCGCTTCATTTCGTTCAAAATATTTTGTGTATGCTACCATTTTTGCGTCCGGCAGCAGAGCCAAAACCAGAATCACCCACGTCTTCGCTTCCATCGTCGTCGATGGTGTTCGAGTTCAAAGCCACGGCGTCGACAAATTTCCATTCCCCGGTGACGGCGTCTTTACGCAAACGCGCTCGCTCCGCCAACGTCTTCGCCTTGGTGCGCGAAATCTTCGCCTTCTTCGCGCCCTTATCGAAATCCGCCTCGTACGTCACGTACGCATCGCCATCCGTCTCGCTCGCTGGTGTCGTTCTCTTCACTCGAAACTTCAAAAATCGAATTCGCGCCACCGTCTGTTCGGCATCCGCCAACAAGTTATTCCTCGCCATATCCTTCGAATCATCGTGCGTGGACGTCACGATGTACTCACATCTTTTCTGCACGTACGCCGTAAATCTCGCTCGCATCACATCCTCCGGCGTCACCTCCGTCGTCGACGCGCCGTCGTGTAACCTCCCGCAGCACGCGTCGTACGCCCGCTCGCGTCCGCACGGACACCCCGCATCTTTCCCTTGTCCCTCCTTCCCTTCGTTCTCGCGTTCGCCTCTTCTATCACCCTTGTCGTCTTTCGTCGTGTCGTCTTTCGTCAGGATCTCCCCTAATATCCCTCGTCTCGCGCGTCGCGCGACGTCTCGCGTCGCTCGCCCTCGCGCGCGCGCGCGCTCGACGCCCCCGATCGCCTTCCGCCCGTGCGTCATCATTCTCACTTCGTGCCCTCGACTCGTCGTTGGTGCGTCGATCGTCATCTTTCTCGCGTCCGTCGATGACGCGCGCGCGCGAGTTTGGAGTGAAATCGCGCGGCACACGCGCGCGGGATGTCGTGGATGACATGGATGACGTGGATGACGAGGACGCGGTCGGTCGGTCGGACATTCGGACATTCGGACATTCGGACATTCTGACATTCGGACATTCGGACATTCGGACATTCAGTCGCCTGGCGACGCCCGACCTCGTCCCGAGGCGCGCGTCGTCGACGACCACCGGGCGATGGACTCGTGATGGGACGTCACCGATCGCGACTCGATCGATGACGCACATCGATCGATGACACAAACGATCGATCGATCGATGCGATCGAGTGGGTTGTCGAGTGGTTTCAATCGATCGATCGATCGATCGATCGATCGATCACGCCCGCGCTCGAACGACGACCGCGGTCGTGGACGTCGCGCGACGCACTCGGCGTCGCGTTCGGCGTTGCCGTTCGCGATGCGCGCGGACGACGACGTGCTCGCCC
>Ga0222713_10005657_pt1 | contig 12088 bp, 10 predicted proteins | sample C33_649DmetaG_FD_165061 | JGI IMG/M metagenome (GOLD analysis project Ga0222713, IMG submission 165061) | Estuarine water microbial communities from San Francisco Bay, California, United States - C33_649D | ecosystem: Environmental > Aquatic > Marine > Unclassified | place: USA: California...
GCGGCGATGATGGCGCTCAAGATGGGGAAGCATGTGTACTGCCAGAAGCCGCTCGCTCGCACGATCGGTGAGGTGCGCGCGCTCAAGACGGAGGCGGCGAAGCGTCCCACGCAGGTGACGCAGATGGGGAACCAGGGCCATGCGCTCGAGGGGATCCGGCTGATCCGCGAGTGGGTCGAGGCGGGGTTGATCGGCTCGGTGCGGCGCGTGGAGTGCTGGACGAATCGTCCGATCTGGCCGCAGGCGGTGAATCGCCCCACGGACGCGCACAATGTGCCTGAGACGATGGACTGGAACCTCTGGCTCGGTCCCTCGGCTAATCGCCCCTATCATCCGCGCTACGCGCCCTTCAACTGGCGCGGCTGGCTCGACTTCGGCACCGGGGCGATGGGCGATATGGCCTGTCATATCCTCGACGCGCCGTACTGGACCCTCGGGCTCAAGTATCCCTCGCGCATCATCCCCGAGAGCACCCCGCTCTTCAGCGAGAGCTTCCCGGCCGCCGAGCGGATCACGTATGAGTTCCCGGCGCGCGGCGCGCAGCCGCCGGTGACGATCACCTGGCGCGATGGCTCGATCTTCCCGCCCAAGCCCGAGGGGTGGCCCGAGAGCGAGGAGTGGCCGCACGATCGTGAGGGGGGCCAGCTCTGGATCGGCGACAAGGGGATGATCCTCGCGGGGATCTACGCGGACAACCCGCGGCTCCTCGACAAGGCGGTGATGGCGCAGGTGACCGCGACGCCGGTGGCTCAGAAGTATCCGCGCACCGGTGGCGTCTATCAGGAGTGGATCACCGCGTGCAAGAACGGGACGCGCGCGGGGAGCGACTTCGCGAGCTATGCGGGGCCGATGACGGAGATGATCCTGATCGGGTGCCTCGCGGTGCGGATGGGACGGACGTTGGAGATGAACCCGGAGACGGGGGTGATCGCGAACGTGACGCCGCCGCCGGAGTGGGTGATGCCGACGTACCGGGCGGGGTGGAGTCTCTGACCCTCGTCGAAGCGTATGTCGATCAGCTCGAGACCGCCTGCGCCGCCGAGAGGCACGGGGCGGAGCGGCTCGAGCTCTGCGGACCGGGGGAAGGGGGACTGACCCCTTCCCCCGCTTCGTTGCACGAGGTGCTCGTCGCGGTGCGGATCCCTGTGCATGCGATGATCCGGCCCCGCACGGGGGACTTCGTCTATACCGCGGAGGAATTCGCCGCGATGCGAGAGGGGATCGCGATGGCGAAGGCCGCCGGTGCGGCGGGGGTGGTCTTCGGGATCACGCACGCCGATGGCACACTCGATGTTGCACGGATGGTGGAGCTGGTCACGCTCGCGCGGCCCCTTCGGGTGGGGATCCATCGCGCCTTCGACCGGGCGCCCGATCCCGAGGTCGCGCTCGATCAGGTGATCGCCCTCGGGATCGATGTCGTGCTCACGTCAGGTCACGCCGAATCGGCGGAGCAGGGGATCCCCACGCTGGCGCGACTCGTGACACGCGCGGCGGGGCGGACGGTGATCCTCGCCGGTGGGGGCGTCCGTGCCCCCAATGTGCGGCGCATCATCAACGAAACGGGCGTGCACGAAGTGCACGCCCGCGCGTCGGATCCTGAGGTCTTCGCCGCCGTGGTGCGGGCGGCGCACGCCGACTGAGTCTTACGGCCGCCAGGTCCCCTTGGCGACCTTCGGCACGAACCGCTCGATTCCCTTCGCGGGATAGCTGAGGGTCTTCCCTTCCTCCGCCGACCGATACGCCGTCATCAGCATCTTCACCACCTCGAGTCCATCCTCGAAGGTGAGCAACGGCTTCTCCTTGCCCAAGAAGACGCGCACGAAATGGCGATCCTCCCCGGTGTACCCGTAGGCGAGATACTCCTCGGGCACCACCGGCATCACCCCCTGCTCGGCGTTCTGCTTCTCGACGAGGTCCTCCCCCGCGCGTCCCGTCACCTCACGCGAGAAGAAGAGCTGCAACCCACTGTCGAGCGAGTTCCACTTCATCGAATACTCGGGGCCCAAGAGCTCGGCGGAGAGCCGGAGCCCCGCACCGACGAAGCTCCAGCTCGTGCTCGCCTCGCCGATCACGCGGTGGCCGTCCGCCGTCTCGAACTCGATCATCACGCTCGCGAAGTCCTCGCTCGGCCGCTTCGCGTAGTCGACCTGCGCCCCCATCATCTGCTTGAGGCGCTTCACGTAGGTCGGGCGCGACCACTTGAGCGAGGCGATATGCCCGGTGACGCGCTTCGGCTTCACGGTGCGGAGCGGCTGCCCCGGCTCGGTGAGGAGGTAGCGGACGACGAGCGCCGAGTGGCACATCATGTCGTTGAGCACCCCGCCCCCCTGGAGCGCGCCCTGCCAGAACCAGGGCATATGCGGCCCCGAGTGCTCCTCCGCCGCGCGGGCGAGGTAGGGACGCCCCGTGGTCGCCGCGCCCCGCGCCCAGAGGAGCTTCTTGCCGGCCTCGACGTGCGGGGCGAAGAGCTGGTTCTCGAGGTACCCGGTCTTGAGCCCCACGCTCTTCACGAGGCGGAGCACCTCCTGTGCTTCGGCCACATTGCGCGCGAGCGGCTTCTCGCAGGCGATCCCGCGGAGCGTCCCCCTCCCACGCTTGATGGCGTGGACGATCTCCTCGACGTTCTCGATGCGCGCCTGGTTGGGGCCGCAGAGCCAGAGGGCATCGATCGCCGGGTCGGCGACCATCTCGGTGATGCTCTTGTAGGCGCGCGCGGGGCCGACGTCGAGGTCGCGGGCGAGCTTCGCGGCACTGGCGGCATTGGTCTTGTTCGGCGACCAGACGCCGAGGACATCGGCATCGCGCACCCCCTGCCAGGCCTGGATGTGGAAGCGGGTGTTGAAGCCGGAACCGATGAAGCCGACACCGAGCGAAGCAGGCATGAGGGATCAGGGATCAGGTGACAGGGAGCGAGCCCTAGAGAGATACTCGCTCGCCGCCGGGCTCACCAGACGGGGCAGGTCCCAGGGAACAGGGGCCAGGTCCTGTCCCCTGACCCCTGCCATCTGATCGCTGTTAGAAGAACATGAACTGGAACCGGCCCCCGCTCGACCCGAGCGAGCTGAAGCGCTGGTTCACGATCGTGTTGTAGATCGACCCGAAGGTGTAGCGCACCCCGATGTTCGTGGTGATGCGGAACCCGGTCTGGAGCGCCTGGCGCTGGAGGAGGATCTCCTCCTCGGTGTTGCCGGCAGCGGGGAGGTAGATCTGGTCGCGCACGCGCGCGGCGGAGCCGTTGATGTTCAGCGAGAAGCCGCGCCCGAGTCGGAGGTCGGCGTTGCTCGTGAAGGTGAGCGCGTGCCGATCGAAGTCATGCAGGTAGTTCAACCAGTCGAGCGAGAGGTTGAGCGTCCCCCACTGCTGCCGCGAGACGAAGGAGGCGGTGAGCTGCTGCGAGAGGCGGAGCTCCGACGTCTCCCCGTAGACGGTCTCCCGCTGATAGTCGTAGTAGTTGGGGCCGACGTTGTAGAGGAAGGTCAGCTGGCGACGCGTCTGCTCGGTCCAAGGGAAGACGTTGTACTCGACCGCCGGCTGGAAGCGCAGTGCGACATCCTGGTTGAGGAAGTCCGAGTACCCGGCGCCGATCTTCATCCCCGCCGACCAATGCGTGGAGAGGGAGCGGACCGTGAGGGAGTTGATGTTGTAGGTCCGCTGCTCGTTGGTGACGGTGAAGCCGGGGCGGGTCGCGGTGGCGGGGATCTTGAACTTCGATTCGTTGATGTTCCCGCTCACCGAGAAGTTGAGCTTCCAGTCGGCGGTGCTGCGGTTGGCCGAGAAGGAGAGGGAGCCGTTGATCTGCTGCTGCCGGTCCTCGGCGCGCACGAAGGTGTTGGCGTTCGTGGAGTAGGTCCAGAGGTTCCACGGGTCCTTGAGGTTCGCGGCCCCCACCTGCTGCCGTTGTACGCCGAAGGGCGCGGTGTACGCCACCTGCACCCGGGTCGCGATCGGGGAGCGCGCCACGAAGCGCGTGAGCCCGAGCTTGAAGACGCGCGCCAGTTCGCGGCGCACCTTGTCGTCGGCATCGTTGGGGAGGGTGTTGAGCATCAGGGTATCCGCCATCCCCTGGAACGTGTTCCGCCCGATGAAGGTGATCGTGAACTCGATCCCGCCCCCGCCGTTGGTCAACGCCTGCGAGAGGATCTGCACGTCGGCGTCGAAGCGGTCGCGCATCCAGTTCACGAAGTTGATCTCCGTGACGAAGAAGTCGCGGTCACAGCCGCGGGCGCGCCCCTGGCAATCGAGGAAGACGCGGATCGCCTGTGACTGCAGGGTCAGCGAATCGGGGCCGGCGGCCGGGGCCTGTGCGCTCGGCATCCCACCCATCACGCCCGGGGGCGGTCCCGCGGGGCGGGCCGGCGCCTGGGCGCGCAGGGCGGGGACGAGGGCGACGAGGAGGAGCAGGACGCGGGTGAGGCGAGACATGAGCGCGGGGTGACGAGGAAGGATCGGGGACCTGATGGCCCCAGCCCTCATCAACGCGCCAACCCTGCACGGAGTGCCGTGTCAGCTGCTCCGGATAGGACCTGGATAGGACCCTGTCCAGCTCTTATCTACGGCCGTCAGCGCGCCAGCCGATCGACCAGTCGCCGCGTGAACTCCACGAGCCCGTCGTACGCCGCCACCGGGACCCGCTCGTCGTTCGCGTGTGCCGTCCCGATCAGCTCCTCGGTCACGAAGAGCCCGATCACCCCGAAGACGGGGACCCCGATGTTCCGGAGGTAGAGCCCGTCGGTCGCCCCCATCTCCATGTACGGGATCACCGGGACGCCCCCGACCGTCTCCTTGAGCGTCGCCTCGAGGGCGCGCCGCAGCACGTCGGGAAGGATCGACGGCGGGCTCGGGGTCGCCGGCCACCGCACCGTCACCTCCACATCGAACGGCGCGACGAGACGCTGGATCACCGCCTGCACCGAATCGGCGGGATCGGTGGGGACGATCCGGCAGTTCACATTCGCCTCCGCCGCCGAGGGGATCGCGTTGGGGGCGGTTCCACCGCGGAGGAGGGTGGAGATGCAGGTGGTGCGGAGGGTCGCGTTGAGCTGCGGGGAGCGCGAGAGGATCGCTGCGGCGGTGGCATCGCGTGGGTCGCGCGCCAGCGCCGCCATCGCGGCCCCCGTCTCCCCGCCCGCGAGCGGGGCACGTTGGCGCAGGTACTCCTGCGCGACGGCGGTGAGCTGCACGGGGAAGGTGTGCCGCCCCACCCGATCCAGCGCCCCAGCCAACCGATCGATCGGCGAGGGGCCCGCCGGGAGGGAGCTATGCCCGCCGGGGCCGCGCGCGGTGAGGGTGAGGTCGAGGTAGACCTTCTCCGCCGCCTGCACGTTGAACGCCACGGGGCGCCCCTCGGCGACCTCGCCTGAGCCGCCGTCGGCGTTCACGACGAACTCCGCGCGTACGAGCTCGGGGCGATTCGCGACGAGCCACTGCACCCCGTTATCCTCGCCCGACTCCTCGCCCGCGGTGAGGGCGAGGATCAGATCGCGCTCGGGGGTGACGCGCCGCTTGACGAGATCCAAGAAGGCGGCGCTGAGTGCGGCGGCGGGGCCTTTGTCATCCTGCACCCCGCGCCCGTAGAGCATCCCATCGCGCTCGGTGAGCACCCAGGGATTCGTGCGCCACGCCGCGGAGTCGACCTCGACCACATCGAGATGCGCGAGGAAGAGGCGTGGCGTCGCCGCACGATCACGTCCGCGAAGCCGTACGACGAGGTTCCGGTTCCGTTCTCCCGCGCCGAGCACCATCACATCGGTGGCGGAGATGCCGGCGGCACGGAAGCGTGCCGCGAGCGACTCGACGAGCGGGGTGGTGGTCCCACTCACCGTGGTCCGCGCGGCGATCATCTCCGTGAGGAGCTCGCGCGCGAGCGGAGCGGCGGGGGAGGGGCGCTGCGCCGTCGCCTGGGCGGCGACCCCGAGGATGAGCGCACCGACGCCCCGGCGTCCGATCACGACGAGCGATGCCATCAGCCCCGCTTCACCCACGCCATCACCTGCGGCGGCGTCCCCTCCCACTTGGCCACCGGCACGTTTCCGATGTAGCCGAGATCCCTGATCCCGACCCGACTCGAGAAGAACCCGCTCGCCGTGAGATTCCGCAGGTTATTGAAGAAGTCGACGCCCGGCTTCAGCTCCGGCGCGGCCTTCTTGGGATAGGCGATCGCGTCGAGCACCACACGCCGCTGCGTGTCGGTGCAGCTCACGAACCCCTTCCCGAACCGCGCGCGACACTCGGCGTTCATCCACCCGAGCCCGTTCTTCATCCAGGTGCGCATGCCCGCGGACTCCCCGAGCATGAAGTCCATGAACTCCGGGACCCCGGCATCGGTGGCGCTCCCCGAGCGCACGTCGCGCGGGATCACATAGTCCACGAGCACACGGAGGAGCCGCCACTCGTCGGTGGTGAACTGCTTGGGGCTATAGGCGGCGCGCCCGGCGGGCTGCGCGCCCTGCTCGCTCGACGCCTCGGGTGTCGCTGGTGCGAGCGCCGCCTCCACATGCGCCGCCGCGCGCTCCACGACCTCCGGCGCGATCACCATCCCCGCCGGGACGGCGAGGAGATGCTGTAAGGCGTCCCGTCGATTCATCTCGGACATCAGAGGGCCCCCGCCCGGCGCTGCCGGATGATGTGGTCGCTGGTGCGCATGGAGAGCGCGAGGATCGTCCAGGTGGGATTCTTGTCCGCCTGCGAGACGAAGGGCCCACCGTCCGCGACGAAGAGATTGTCGCAGCCCCACGCCTGACAGTTCGCGTTGAGCGCGGAGTCGCGATCGCTGCGGCCCATCCGCACCCCACCTAACTCGTGGATGATCGCCCCACCATTCGCGATCCCGTACCCCTGCTCCCTGGTCGGCATCGCGCTCCAGACCTCGCCCCCCATCTCGGCGATGATCGCGCGGAAGGTCTCCTGCATGTGCTTCACCTGGAGATACTCGGCGTCACGCCACTCCCAGTGCACGCGGAGCACGGGGATCCCGAAGCGATCCTTCACCACCGGATCGATCTCGACGAAGCTCTTGTCGTTGGGGATCATCTCGCCACGGCCGGAGAAGCCGACCGTCGCCCCCCAGTACCTGCGATACTGCTGCTTGAGGTCGGCGCCATAGCCCCCGCCCTCAGGATAGCTCTGGATCCCCCCCATGAAGCCATAGCTCGGCATCCCGAGCCCCCCCCACACCTCGATGTGATAGCCGCGCGGGAAGTCGAGCTTCTTGTTGTCGAGCCACCAGGGCATGTAGATATGCCCACCGCCCACGCCATCGGCGTTGTGGCGCGGGACATCCACCAACCGCGGGATGAACCCCGCGACATCGGTCCCGGTGGTGTCGGTGATGTAGCGCCCGACGACGCCACTCGCGTTGGCGAGCCCATTCGGATGCCGCGACGACTTGGAGTTGAGGAGCAACCGCGCCGACTCGAGCGCGCTCGCCGCGAGCACGACGATCCGCGCCCGCACCTCGCGATCCTCGCCGGTCTTCTTGTCGACGTACGCGACACCCGTCGCACGGCCATCGGGGCCGGTGAGCACCTCACGCGCCATCGCGTCGGTGATCAGGGTGAGATTCCCCGTCTTCATCGCGGGGAAGATCAACACATTGGGCGACGAGAAGTTGGAGTTCGTCATGCACCCGCGGTTGCACTGCCCGCAGTAGTGGCAGGGGGAGCGGCCATTGAGCGGCTTGGTGATCACCGAGAGCCGCGCGGGGATGCAGGTCACCCCCATCGTGTCGCAGGTGTCCTTCACCACATGCTCGTAGTACCGCGGCGCCGGCGCGGGGTGGAAGATCCCGTCGGGATCGTTCGGGAGATTCTCGAGGCTCCCGAAGATCCCGATCAGGCGATCGACCTCGTCGTACCAGGGCTTGAGGTCGTCGTAGCCGATCGGCCAATCATCCCCCATCCCATCCAAGCTCTTGCGACGGAAGTCATCGGGGCCGAAGCGGAGCGAGATGCGCCCCCAGTGATTGGTGCGCCCCCCGAGCATGCGGCCACGCCACCAATCGAACTTGGTCCCCTCCGCCTTGGTGTACGGCTCGCCCGGGATCGTCCATCCCCCGATGCAGGCGTCCCACTCACCGAAGGGGCGGTCCGGCGTCGAGGCGCCGCGCCGCGGCGAATCGTACGGCATCTTGAGCATCGCCGAGTACGTGGGGTCGGCGTTGTCCCACCAACTCCCGGCCTCGAGCATCACGACCTTCGCGCCCGCCTTGGTGAGTTGGTACGCGGCCATCCCGCCGCCGGCACCCGAGCCGACGATGGCGACGTCATACGTGGTGGAGCGAGGCTGGGTCATGAGGGTGGTGGGGGGAAGAGGGTCAGTACCCGAGCGACTGCAGATAGGTGCGGCCGGTGCGCGCGGTGGCCCACGCATCGGCGGGGGCATCGTGCTCGACGAAGAGATGCGCGACGCGGCCGGCGAGCGCGGTGCGGAGCAGGGTGCGCCAGTCGATGACCCCGGCGCCCACATCGCGCTGCGTGTACTCCGGCGCGGCGGTGGAGTCCTTCACATGGAGCATCGTGATCCGGTCGCGATACCGCGTGAGGAAGGCGATCGGATCCTGCCCCGCCTTGAAGGCCCAGAAGCAGTCGAGCTCGAGATCCACCACCGCGGGATCGGTCTCCGCGAGGAGGATCTCGATCAACGTCCGATCCCCGAAGCGCTGGAACTCGTAGTCGTGATTGTGATAGCCCACACGGATCCCGCGTGCTGCCGCGGTGCGCCCCGCCGCGGTGAGCGCCGCCGCCGTCCGCTGCCACGCCTCAAGCGTCCCGTTCTGCGCCTTGGTCGTCGACGCGACGATCAGCGTCTTCTGCCCCATCACCTGGGCGGCATCCAACGTGGCGGGGAGGCGATCGGGGAGGAGATCGTCGAGCCCGAAGTGCGCCGAGGGGGAGCGGAGCCCATGCGCGTCGAGCGTCGCCCGCAGCTGCTGCGGGGTACGGCCCCAGCGGCCCCACCACTCGATCTCGCTGAACCCCGTCTCGGCGATCCGCTTGAGCGTCCCTTCGGGGTCGGTGCGCATCGCGTCGCGCAGCATGTAGAGCTGGACGCCCACGCCCCTGAGTGGGGCCACATCGGTTGCGGTCATCTCCAGCAGCTCCGTCGAAGGGAGGGCTCGCAGGGCCAGCGGGGTGAGGGCCGTGGCGCCGAGCCCCAACAGGAAGTGGCGACGAGAGGTCATGGGGAGATTCTACCGCTCACGCGTACTGGGCGGGATACCTGGCCATCTGGGGGGTGAAGTTCGCCCGGAGCGCCGCGAGGTCGGCCTCGAGGTCACCGGTCGGGTGGAAGGGGGGGAAGAAGCGGATCTCCTTCCGCGCGTAATCGAACGCCACGGGGAAGATCGGCATCCCCCCCTGCTGGGCGATGCGATAGAACCCCGTCTTCCACTTGGGGGCGAGCTTCCGCGTCCCTTCGGGGGCGAGGACGATGATCGCGCGGTCCATCCCCTGCGCGATCGCGACCGTCTGCCCCACGACGTCCTGGCTCGAGCCGCGATCCACCGCGATCCCGCCCAGGTAGCGCATCAGGATCCCGAGGGGAAAGCGGAAGAGGGTGTGCTTCCCGAGGTAGGTGCCGCGGATGCGGAGGGCGAACATCGCCATCACCCCGAGCGGGAAATCCCAGTTGGAGGTGTGCGGCGCGACGATCAACACCATCCGTGGGACGTCGGGGAAGTCGGCGCCAGCGAAGCGCCACCCGGTGAGACGCAGCAACGCGATCATGATCCGCTGGACGAGCGGGTTCCCACGCCGCGGCGTCCCGGCGGGGATCCGCGGGACGTTGACCCGCCCACCGATCCGCTCGGCGGGCGCCATCTCGCCCGGGTTCGGCGTCGCGGTGAAGCTCATCTCAGGCGGTCTCCCATTCGCGATGGAGTCGCCCGAGCACGCGCCAACTCACGAGCCCGAGCGCGACGAGGGCGATCCCGACACTCGAGAAGATCATCGCCCAGCGTGGCGCCCCCTCGGCGGTGCGGAGCGTCTCCACGAGGAGTCCCCCGATGATGGGCCCCGCGAGGAAGCCGAACGACCCCGCCACCTGGAAGACGCCGAAGAGTCCCTCACCGGCGCCGCGCCGGGCGAACTCGCTCACGAGCACCAAGCTCGGCGAGAACATCAGCGCGCTCAATGCGCCGGAGACGACCATCGCCACGGGGAGCCAGCCGAGGGGGATCACGCCGTAGGTGGCGTAGAGGAGCCCGAAGCCGATGTTCCCGAGCAGGATCGGCCCGAACCACCCGAAGCGATCCGCGGCGCGGCCGGCGGGCCAGCAGAGGAGCGCGAAGGGGAAGAGGAAGAGCGACATGAGCATCCCGCGCTTGGCGGGATCGAGCCCATGCACCTCGGTGAGGAAGATCGTGAAGGTCGAGGAGAAGACCCCGATCAGGAAGCGATCGGCGAAGCCGTAGGCGAGCGGCATCCAACTCGCGAGTTGGCGGCGATCCCAGACGTAGCGCGAGCGCGGGCGATCGCTCCGCAGCACGGCGGTGGGGGTCCCGAGCGCGGTGACCGCTGCGATCCCAAGGAGCGCCGCACCGACGGGATAGACGAGGTGCGGGTCGCGGTTCGCGAGGATGCCCCCGACGGGGAGTCCCACCCCGACGCCGATCATGAGCGCCGTCGCGACGATCCCGAGCGAGGCGCCGCGACGCTCCCCGCCGGCACGATTGGCCGCGATCATCAGGAAGCTGAGCGCCGGGAGGTGGGTGAGCCCATCGACGGCGCGCCAGGCGAAGAGCGCCCCGAGGGAATCGGCCGCCCCCATCCCGAGGAAGGCGATGGCATCGAGGGCGAGGAGGATCGCGATCCAGGCGCGGGTCTCCGTCCCGGCGGCATCGTGCCCCGCCTCGCGGCGACGGCGCATCCAGGTCATCGCGAAGGGGACGGCGACGACCCCTGCGAGCTGGTTCAGCGCGACGAAGAGGTGCGCCTGGAACCGGGTCCCCCCGTGGCGGTCGACCACCAGTTCGGTGAGCGCCGGGACGAGGAGGGTGACGGGGACCAGCGTCAGGAAGGTCGCCGCGGCGACGGCGCCAAGACGCGGCGAGGTCCGGGGGGTATCGGACATCGCGGCAATCTAGCAGAATGCACGCATCCACTCCCACCCCGAGCTGCCCATGCGTCCCCTCTCCATCGCCCCGCTCGCGCTCCTCGCCCTCGCCGCCTGCCAGTCGGCGGGGACCATGCCCTCATCGGCCGTGGCCCCCGCCCCCGTGGCGGCGCCGGCCCCCGCCCCTGCGGCCGCCCCTGCGGCCTCGGCGGCGTTCGATCCCGCTGGCAAGTGGTCCTTGGGCCTCAACGCCATGGGCCAGCAGCTCGAGGTCGCCCTCGACCTCTACAAGCTCTCCGATGGGAAGTGGGCCGGCACCGTCTCGAGCGCGATGTTCCCCCCCTTCCCGATCTCCGAGGCGACCCTCACCGGGAAGCGGATGGTGATCTCGTTCGTCGCCCCCACCGGGGACCCCGCCAAGATCACCCTCGACTTCGACGGCGATGCCGCGCAGGGGGAGTGGACGATGGCGGGGGACGGTTCCAAGGTCGTCGGGCGCCGGAACCGGTAGCCTAGGCCGTCGGCGCGCTCGGCGTTTCCCCGGCGGAGAACTCCTCCCCGGGGTTGATGAAGAGATCGGTCTCCACCTCATGCTGCGTGTCGTGGAGCTCGCGGTAGCGCCCGCTCAGCGCCATCAGTTCGGCATGGGATCCGCGCTCCACGATCTCCCCCTGCTCTAGGACAAGGATCTGGTCCGCGCTGCGGATCGTCGAGAGCCGGTGCGCGATCACGAAGGTCGTCCGCCCCGCGCGGAGGGCGCGGAGGGCCTCGCGGATCTGCCGCTCGCTCTCGGAGTCGAGCGAGGAGGTCGCCTCGTCGAGGATCAGGATCTGCGGGTCGGCGAGGATCGCCCGCGCGATCGCGACGCGCTGCCGCTGCCCACCGGAGAGCTTCACCCCGCGCTCCCCCACCACGGTGTCATAGCCGTCGGGGAACCCCTGCACGAACTCCTCGCAGTGCGCGATCCGCGCCGCCGTCTTCACCTCGTCGAGGGTCGCCCCCGGCTTGGAGAAGGCGATGTTGTCGGAGACGGAGCAGT
>Ga0222713_10005658_pt1 | contig 12086 bp, 10 predicted proteins | sample C33_649DmetaG_FD_165061 | JGI IMG/M metagenome (GOLD analysis project Ga0222713, IMG submission 165061) | Estuarine water microbial communities from San Francisco Bay, California, United States - C33_649D | ecosystem: Environmental > Aquatic > Marine > Unclassified | place: USA: California...
GGAACAGAAGATGTTGCATTGACTGCACCTACCGATTCGCCACTGGGTGCTATCACCGAAGCGGAGTTATCGGAGCTTCGAACAGAATGGCAAAATGCTGAGAAGAAAAAGGCCGAGGATGAAGCAGCACTCGCTCTAGCTGAAAAAACTAGAGCTGACGCTGAGGCGGCCGCAAAGAAAGCCGAAGACGATCGCAAGGCTGCCCAAGAAGCCGAGGAGAGAGCTAAGAGCGCAGCTGCAGCTGCGGCAGCAGCAAAAGCTATCGCTGACGCCGCAAAATTGGCTGCTGATCGAGCACAAGCTGCTGCGGCAAAGGTCGCCGAAGATGCGCGGGTATTAGCCGAAGAAGAAAGTGCCAAGCAGGCCGCACTTGATAAGAAAGCACGGGACGAAGCGGCGGCAAAACTGAAATTAGAAAATGATGCCAAGGCTGCGGCAACCCAATACTTACTGCGTCAAGCAGAACTTGCAGCAATCGAAGCAGCAAAATTATTAGCTGATGCTGCCGCTTCCGTTGCAAACTCAAAATCCTTAGCACTAGATAAGGCTGCCGATTCATTAGAAACCGTTGCATCGAGTGGAGCAGACTCCGCAGAAGCTGCTGCTGCGGCATTGGCATCATTAAATGAAGCCAACAGGGCGTCTGAAGCCGCTGCAAAAGCCGCGGCGGATGCAGCTAAAGCCGCAGATGATGCAGCGAAAGCCGCAGCAAAAGCCCTCGCTGATAAAGAAGCGGCCGATGAGGCTGCTCGAATCTCAGCCGAACGCGCTGCTGAAGCTGCTCGAGCTGCCGAAGCTGCTCGAATCGCAGCCGATAACGCAAGCAGAACACAGGCTCTTCAAATCTCTACAGCCGCGCGGGCTGCGGCAGAAGCAGCGGCAAAGAAGGCAGAGCAGGAGAGATTGGCTGCAGAGCAATCTGCCAAAGAATTGGAGGAAGAGGATAGGAAAGCCAAAGATGCGCAAAAATTGTTGGATGATCTTGCAAAGAATCAGAAAGAAGCCGTAGCGATATTCGAAGCCAAGAAGAGAAAAGCCGAGGAACTCGCAGCTATTGCCGCAACAGAATCTTCTGCAACCGAAGAACGAGTGGCCACAACCATTGAAAAAGTTACAAATCAAGCTGAGAAAGATGTCAAAGAAATCAAGGAAGCGCTGAATCTCAACCTTATTGATGCAAGTAAAGATGCGGCCAAGTACGAAAGCAAGAATGAAAAAATAGAAGTACAGGTGAAGGAGGCGGAAAAAGCCGTCGCCGTCGCCCAGAAGGCGGCGCAAGCAGTCGAGTCAAAGCCACTTGCTGTACAAGCTGAAATCGCTACGGTCACAAAAGAACTGCGGGACGAAACTAAAGCTCTGCAAGCAGCTATTTCCGAAAAGAAGGAGATTGAGGCAAAGATTGAAACCGTTTTAGGGCAGGTTTCAAAACTGCAGAGTAGTTATGAGAAGAAACGCATCGAGATCAACAACATCCAAGAGGATTATCAAGAAGCAAGGATAGAAGCTCAGAAAGCAGAAATAGCAGCGAAAGAAAAGGCCAACATTGCCGCCAAGAGCAAGGAAATAGCCGACAGTGCCCTAGCCGCATACAACGCCGCACGCAAAGCCGGAGGACTAAGGTCCACAGAGAAACCCTTTACGGTAAACGACGCTCCTGTGGCCGGTGGCGCCGGTTTAGTCAATGAAAAAGATATTGCCGAGCTCAAAACCATGGCTGAGCAAGCCGCAGCAAGATACGTCCGAGATCAGAAAGAGGCGGACAAAGCTGCTTCCGAATCGAAGAAGCTGAAGGCGGCATTCACAAAACTTGAGGAGAAGTTAGAAGAAGCAGTCAAAGAAGCTCAATTGTTGAAGGTGAAAATAAGAGACAAGAATAAGGAAGTAGAGGATTATCAACAGAGCGTTGCGGTACTTGAAGTTAAAATCCTCAAGTCCGAAAAAAAGATTTCGGAGCGAAAGAGCTTCTTGAATCAGAAGCGGATTGAACTCAATGCGTTAAACATTGAAGTCCAGGCTACCCAGAATCAACTTGCGGTGGCCGAACAAGAATTGCGTGCTGACCAAGAAATTGAAGCGAGTAGTCAGGCGGTCCTTGATGCCCATGCAAATAGCGTCGCGGAATCGGAAAAGGCTTTCCGAGGTATAGATGCGGTCCAAAAGTCGATCGCAGACCTTCTTGATTTAAGTGCCAATAAGTCATCCTTGAAGTTTCCACTATTACTATTTTTCGGTGGCACAGTTCTAGCAATGATATTTACCGTATATGCGATCCGCCGAAGAAGACTTATCAAAAAGACACCTGGTGTCGAGATGATTGATAACGGCCTTGCATTCGATGACTTATTAAAGCAGTTCAACTTGGATGACTTGAGCAAAGCCAAATCGCTTACGACTTTGAAGAAACCGGTCAAAGTAAAGAGGAAGACAGCGCAAGTTCGAAAAAAGGCTGCAAAGACTCGAAAGAAGAGTGCTGCAGTGAGAAAAAAGAGGTCAGCTCGATAAGACTTCTTTTGCGGGAATCACTATTTCGTTGTACTGCAAGAAGCCTGGCTTAAACGGAGGATCGAAACGACATATTCGAGTCTCGTCCGAGAGAGTAATACCTGCTTTAGAAGCGCTAGCACGCAAGTCTTCTTCCACTTTTCTTGATAACTCTTCGGTTGCTCTACCGCGGAAAGATTTGGCAACACACGTTTCGGCTTCCAACTCGCGCAATTTCACTTGGGAGTCATTTGGATCTGGCATTTGCTCAATTTTGCTGCCTGATGGCATAACAAAAGAAACAATCCCTCTTGAAGATCCAGAGCTATTTGCTTTTTTAGTAGAGATTACGGGAGCAGTCATTGCAATTTTTTGTGACTTCTTATTCCCTTGTGAAATGTAGTTGAAGAGCGAACCAAAGGTACTACTCGATTGAACAGAGTTTGTAGAAAATGCTTCAACCTCAGCTACTACGCAGGGCAAGTACCGTCGAAGCTCAAAATCGTCATATTTCTTGAGCACCTGAAATTCCTGACGTTGCGTCATTGGCTGAGCCTACTCGTGCCTGGCTCAAATATTTTCTTTGGGGTAAAAGTTGAATCCTCGCTTACTGCGACCAGCAAGAATTTATCGAACGATTGTCGAGGCTTTACCTAGACTAAAATGGAATATGACTGTGTCACCAATACCAATATTGAGTCTCTTTCGGACTGCATCTTTGACTGGAACAAAATAGGTTCCATCTTTTGGGATAATCGCAGTATCGAAGTCAACTTTATTGATCTGACCATGAATGTGTATGACTCCCCAACCATAAGAGAGTTCTCTCGCTCTCTCCTTCACGATCTTGGCAGTTTTTGAGTCCAAAGCAACAAAATAAAAAGGTGCAGGACCGTGCCATTGGAAAATCTCACCCTTGCACTTGAAATCAAAACGAGAGCTGCTCAAGGCTTAAGAACAATTCTTATCGGGTTTCCCACTTTAGACTCCAATTGCTTGAGCGCCTCCCCTGCCTGATCCAATGGGAGGACTCGAGAGATAGAGCCCGAAAGATCGAGTCGGCCTTCCGTCACAAAATTCACGAGTTCAGATGTGTGATGGTGCTCGGATCCATAGTGACCGCGAACTTGGGTACGCATATAGGTAAATGCCATGTCATTTGGGATTGTTATTGGTTCGTTAGCAATTCCCACGATTATGAGTCGGCCTTCTTCACCGAGGAGTGAAAGCGCTTGTTTTCTCACTGGAGTGACTCCGGCAAAATCGAATGCGCAATTCACGCCACAGTGACTCTTGATTGATTCATCAGAAGGATCAAAAGCGAAGTTTGCGCCTGCTTCTAGTGCTCGACTTCTCGCATCAGCTCTTGGATCAATCGCAATGATCTTGCTACAGCCAATCATCTTCAAGAGTTTGACCGCGTGATATCCGAGACCACCTATGCCGAATACTGCGACACTTTCTCCCTTTTTGACTTGACCCGTAGACGATATTGCCGCCCAGGGTGTAGATACAGCGTCGGGAATTATCGAAGCCTCTTCAAATGAGAGTGAGTCAGGGATTTTCAGTACGAGAGAAGATTTTGCAACGAGATATTCTGCAAACCCTCCGTCATAGTCAAAACCAAGAGTCGTTACTTGGCCATACTCGTTTCGCTCACCAGCAATGATGAGAACTCGGTCACCAAGAGCAAAATTCGAAACGCCATCGCCGATTTGATCGACTGTTCCAGAGACTTCATGACCAATAGTTACTTCATCCCCTTGTAGATAACCAGGTTTCAGAGTTCCGTCGAGGAAGTGGACGTCGGAGAGGCAGACTCCGGCGGATGCCACTTTGATTCGAACTTGGTCGGGCCCAGCATTTGGTGTCGGTACATCTTTCACTTCAAACTTTCGAGTTGATACGGTTATTCGACCAGCCTTCATGAGATCAATCTTTCCGCACGTTTGATCAGAATATTGACCGCCATCCCAAATCCCTGGAATGCAGGATTAGAAGTTTGGCCAGCTCTATATCGCGCCCAAATTTGTTGGATGATGACGGTGAGACGAAAAAGGCCAAAGACTTCATAGAAAGTGAAGTCATCGCACCTTCGACCGCTAAGGGCAAGATAACGATCTATGAATTCCCTTCGCGTTGGCATCCCGGGAAGATGGCTGGGCTGCCGGCGAAGCGCAGCAAACTCTGCGTCATCATCTCGATCGACCCAGTAGGCAAGGGACGACCCAAGATCCATCAATGGGTCTCCGACTGTGGCAAGTTCCCAGTCGAGTACTCCGGCAACTTCTCGTGCTTCGAGGTTGAAGACCATGTTGTCGATTCGCCAGTCTCCGTGGATCACAACAAGTTCCAGATCCTCAGGTTTATTCTCATAGAGCCACTTCATAACGGATTCTCCGCCTGGGACATCATCAGTCAAAGCATTCCGATAGCGCTTAGACCAACCTTCAACTTGTCGACTCACATAACCGGGACCCTTGTTCAACTCTGCAAGTACTGAAGCGTCGACTGAGTGAAGTTGAGCGAGGCCAGAGACCAGACTTTCTGCCATAACCGAGATATCTTTTTCAGTGAGTGAAGTCGGGACATCTCGTCTAAAGATTTCTCCTTGGACGCGATCCATGAGATAAAAATCAGAACCCAGTATCGAATGATCCTCACAGAGGGCAATCATGTTGGGCACAAGCCGATAAACAGATTTAAGGCGAGACTGAATCAGGTATTCGCGTTTCATATCGTGGGCAGATACTGCCTTCGTTCCGATTGGTGGTCGGCGAAGGACAATTTCGCGAGCTGAATATCTCAAGAGGTAAGTGAGGTTGGAGGCGCCACTTCTGAATTGCAGGACTTCCGGGAGGGCTTTCTCGTCGATTTTCGGAGCTAGCCACTCGTGGACTTTCTCGATATCGAAAGAGTCCTCTGCTCTTACCGGAGTGAGATCACTCATTGCAGATACGGCTTGAGCTCTAATCTCGCAAGATCGCGCAAATGCACCTCATCCGGTCCATCAACAATCCGAAGTGCGCGAACTCCGGCATACATCGAAGCAAGAGGTGAATCCTGACTGACTCCTGCTCCGCCAAAGACTTGAATTGCGCGGTCGATGATTTCTTGAGCCATTCGTGGCACGGCGACCTTTATGGCAGCTATCTCTTTACGCGCTTCCTTCGCACCTTTATTGTCAATCATCCAAGCAGTTTTCAGTACTAGGAGTCGAGCCTGTTCTATATTGATTCTCGCTTCGGCAATCCATTCCTGGATGACTCCTTGTCGGGCGAGTTCTTTTCCGAATGGATTTCGTCCGAGGCTTCTCTCAATCATCAAGTGGAGCGCGCGCTCAGCCATTCCAATTGCGCGCATACAGTGATGGATGCGGCCAGGTCCAAGGCGCGCCTGAGCTAGAGCGAAACCCTCTCCTTCTCTCCCAAGAAGGTTCGTGGCCGGGACTCTTACATCAGTAAATTTGATTTCAGCATGACCATGTTGGTCGACATAACCAAAGACTTCAAGATTTCTCACAACTTCAACGCCAGGAGTGTCGATTGGCACCAGAATCATTGATTGTTGATGGTGGTCTTCGGCATCAGGATTGGTCTTTCCCATGACAATCAGGATCTTGCAACGCTCATCCATCGCACCTGTAGTCCACCACTTAGTGCCATTGATGATGTACTCATCACCTTCACGTCTGATTGAAGTGCGGATATTTCTCGCATCACTTGATGCGACATCAGGTTCGGTCATTGCGAAACCAGAACGGATTTCTCCAGCTAATAGCGGCTCAAGCCACTGCTTTCGCTGCTCACTTGTTGCGAACATGTCGAGAAGTTCCATGTTGCCTGTGTCCGGTGCGGCGCAGTTCAGCGCTTCGGGTGCGATATCCGGAGACCATCCTGTTATCTCAGCAAGGGTTGCGTAATCGGTAACGGTTAAACCATGATCGAGATGCGGCAAGAAGAGATTCCATAGTCCAAGTGCTTTCGCCTTCTCTTTCAAGAGCTCAACGACTGGTGGGAGTTTGTGCGGCGTTCCTGCTTTTGCAAAGGTCATCCGCTGCTCGTGGTAGGTCGATTCCGCTGGAAAGACCTCTTGGTCCATGAATGTATGCAACTTTGAAGAGTATTCGGTCGCCTTGGAGCTAAGGGCGAAATCCATGGCAGTACCGTACGCACAGTTGGTGAGAATGAGGAGGGGCAGAGATGGGTGTTCTAGATCGATTCCGCTTGGATAACAAAGTTGCTGTCGTGACCGGCGCTTCCTCAGGACTTGGCGTTGCTTTCGCAAAAGCCCTCGCCGAGGCAGGTGCTGATCTTGTTCTTGGCGCCCGCCGGGAAGAACGACTACCCGACACCGGAAAATTGGTCGAAAACGCGGGGCGAAAGTTCGTTCTCAAGAAGACAGATGTGACAAAACCAGAAGATTGCGAAGCCCTCATTGCCCTGGCGATAGAGAAATTCGGCAAAGTCGATATCTTGGTCAATAACGCAGGGGTTGGCACGGCAATTCCCGCAACGCGTGAGACACCTGAACAATTCAAGGGCGTCTTGGATGTGAATCTGATGGGTGCTTATTGGATGGCGCAATCATTTGCACGCGCAAACAAAGATGGTGGAGTAATCGTCAATATCTCAAGTGTTCTCGGAATCAAGCCACAAGGACTACCGCAAGCCGCTTATGCATCGAGCAAGGCGGGTTTGATTGGACTAACGCGAGATCTTGCGACGCAGTGGACCGGAAGAAAGAATATTAGAGTCAATGCTCTTGCTCCAGGGTTCTTTCCATCCGAGATGAGCGATGAGCTTCCTAAGGATATGGTCGAGATGTTGAAGATGTTCACACCAGCGGGTCGCCTCGGCGATCCAGAAGAACTAGCAGCAACGCTCATCTGGCTAGTCAGCGACGCATCAAGCTACGTAACTGGAATTACGGTGCCAGTTGATGGAGGATTGGTGATGCCATGAAGAAGATACTTGGACTTACCCGATATGCAGTTTTTGTACCTGCTATTGCTTCGATTATTGGTGCCCTACTTCTCATGGTCCAGGGGTCAATCGAAATCGTCCAAGTTGCGATTAAAGCAGTCACTGATCCGACCAATATAAAGATAGCTATCGTTGAAGTCCTTACCGCTGTGGATGCAATCTTGCTCGGGACCGTGCTCCTTGTTATTGGCTATGGACTCTACGAACTCTTCATAGATTCCGAGATCGAAGTCCCGCTCTGGCTTCGCGTTGAAGATCTCGATGACCTCAAATCGAAATTGATCGGAGTTGTAGTCGCAATCATCGCGGTGGTATTCGTCGGGGTATTCGTAGACTCAAATCGTGCTGGGGATGTAATTTCCTACGGGGTTGGCGCTGGTGCACTAGTTTTAGGTCTAGCCATATTCGCCTACGCCACAAGAAAAAACGGAAAAGAGTAGAGAACGACTCTTTATTACTTTGCTTCGTTAATCACTATCGTCTTGACCAAAATATCCCGCATGGATCGACTTCCCTTAGTGAAGTACCAGACTATTTCGAGTACGTACCAAGCGATGATGGCGATGGTCCCAAGAATTCCGAATGAGAGAAGGTTGAGCAAAGAGGCAGCGATAGTCAAAGCCAAAACGAAGAGAAACTCTCTGATCGCCTCCCCTGTTCACAACTGGAATCTCTGAGAAGAAAGTCCAATGCTCGTTCCCAAGCCATCTTGTTGGCGAAATTGCGTTATTGGGTAGTTAAAGCGTTGGAGACTCTGGAGTGCCTTGCACTCATCTGAAATCTTGCCTAGTCAGAAGCGCTTAGCGGTTTTGCGGAAAACCGAGATTGATTCCACCATGGCTCGGATCAAGCCATCTTGAGGTTACAACCTTTCCTCGGGTGAAGAAGTGCACACCTTCGGTACCGTGAGCGTGAGTATCACCAAAGAGTGAGTTCTTCCAACCACCGAAAGAGTAGTAGGCGGTCGGAACTGGAATCGGAACGTTGATTCCAACCATTCCTACCTGCACTTCATTCTGGAATCTCCTCGCAGCACCACCATCATTAGTGAAGATCGCAACGCCATTTCCATATTGGTGCGCTTCGATCAACGCCATTCCTTCTTCATATGAAGCAACACGTACGACACTAAGTACTGGACCAAAGATCTCGTCTTGGTAGATGCTCATTGATGGTTTGACGTTATCGAAAAGCGTTGGCCCAAGCCAGAAGCCATTTGATTCGCCATTAACCTTTGGATTTCGTCCATCTACAACTAGGCGCGCTCCTTCAGCGACTCCCTTATCAATATATGAGGCAACTTTGTCACGGTGGACTCGAGTGACGAGTGGACCCATATCTGATCCCTTGCGACCATCACCGGTGGAAAGTTTTGACATTCGTGCAGAGATCTTTTCAATGATGGAGTCTGCAACGGGTTCAACTGCGACAAGAACTGAGATGGCCATGCATCGCTCACCCGCCGAACCGAATCCGGCGTTTACCGCTGCATCGGCAGCAAGTTCGAGGTCCGCATCAGGCAAGACCAACATATGGTTCTTGGCACCACCCAATGCTTGAACGCGCTTTCCGTTCTTAGTTCCGTTCTCATAGATGTATTTCGCAATAGGAGTGGAACCCACGAATGAAAGTGATTTCACCTTGGGATGATCGATCAAAGCATCGACTGCGACTTTGTCGCCATTAACCACGTTGAAGACGCCGTCTGGAAGGCCAGCTTCTTTCCAGAGCGCAGCAACAAAATTCGTCGATGATGGATCCTTCTCACTCGGCTTGATCACCACCGTATTTCCGGCTCCGATAGCAATCGGGAAGAACCACATTGGGACCATCGCCGGAAAGTTAAAGGGCGAGATGATTGCTGCGACACCAAGTGGCTGGCGAATCGAGTAAGAGTCAATTCCGGTTGAAACAGATTCGCTATATGCGCCCTTGAGTAGATGTGGAATCCCGCATGCGAATTCGACGACTTCCAGGCCACGTGTTACTTCGCCGAGCGCATCAGAGAGGACTTTTCCATGTTCGGCAGTGATGATCGCAGCTAACTCTTCTTTCTTAGCATTAAGAAGCTCACGAAACGCAAAGAGGACTTGAGAGCGCTTTGCAAGTGAGGTCTTTCGCCACTCAATGAAAGCTTTTGCTGCCGATTCAACTGCTTGATCGACTACCTCTTTAGATGCGAAGTCAACAGTTCCACTCACCTGCCCTGTGGCGGGATCAAATATCTCACCTTTCGGACCACTTGAAACTGGTGTGAATGCACCATTGATGAAATGCGTTACCTGCTTCATTACGCTCCTTCGTAGTAGCGATCTATAGATGCGAATGCTATGTCGAGAATGGCTAATCCTTCTTCAAATTCTTCCTTTGAAACATTGCAGGGTGGCACCACATGGACTCGATTGAAGTTCGAGAATGGCATCAGGCCATTCTTCTTGCACTCAGTCACGAAGGTGGTCATCGCCTCACTTGTGCCACCGTAAGGAGCAAGTGGCTCTCTCGTTTTTCTATCCTTGACGAGATCGAGCGCCCAGAAGACTCCTACGCCTCGTACTTCACCTATAACTTTATGTTTTTCAGCGAGTGCTCGAAGGCCAGGTCCAATGATCTTCTCCCCCATCTCGCGCGCGTGCTCAACCACATTCTCTTCTTTCATCACATCGATAGTTGCAACAGCAGAAGCACATGCAAGTGGATGGCCTGAATAGGTAAGTCCGCCTGGGAAGACTCGGTCATCAAAGGTCGCGGCAATCGCATCTGAGATTACGACACCGCCGAGAGGGACGTAGCCAGAGTTCACACCCTTGGCGAAGACGATGAGATCAGGCTCTGCAGTTGAAAGTTGATAGCCGAACCACTTTCCTGTTCGACCGAAACCGCTCATGACCTCGTCGGCAATCCACAAAATTCCGTACTTATCGCAGAGCGCCCGAACGCCTTCGAGATAACCCTTCGGTGGGATGAGGACACCGGCAGTTCCGACTACTGATTCAATCAATATCGCAGCAATCGTCTTCGGTCCTTCGAAATTGATTACCTCTTCAAGATGCTTGAGCGCTCGCTCACACTCTTCCGCTTCATTCGTCGACCAAAAGGAAGTGCGATAAAGATAAGGGCCAAAGAAATGTACATGGCCAAATGCGAACTCGTTAGGCCATCGTCGTGGGTCGCCTGTTGCAGAGATCGCACTAGAGGTATTGCCATGATAGGAGCGATAGAAGCTCAAGATTTTGTGTCGGCCAGTGTGAATTCTCGCCATGCGGATTGCATTCTCGATTCCATCGGCGCCACCGTTTGTGAAGAAGACTTTGTTGTGATGTTTCGCAGCGAGTGAGGTGATGCGCTTTGCTGCTTCCCCGCGAGCATCATTTGCTACCTGTGGCGCTACTGTGGTCAGTACTGCCGCTTGATCTTGGATAGCTTTGATGACTTTAGGATGCTGGAATCCGATATTGGTGAAAACGAGTTGGCATGAGAAGTCGAGGTACTTCTTTCCATCGAAATCCCAGAAATACGAACCAGCACCGCCTGCTACAGGCAGTGGCGAGATTTGCTTCTGCGCAGACCAAGAGTGAAATACATGGGCGCGGTCGAGCTCAAATACCTCTTTACCTCGCTCAGGATTGGATGGAATGGGATTTGGTATCGAAGGCTTTGGAGTCACGGGCTAAATCTAGCGAGGGATTGTCAGAGCCCTTGCCGAGGCTTTAAGGGAATACATCACTACCAAGGAACAACTTCGTGGTCTTCCCAGAGCAATCCGGTCTGATCCACTCCTGGGGTAAAGGGGCGCGTTGCGAGCCAGATGGCGCACTCTGCTCCCTCAGCAGCGCTCCGCGGCGCATCCATCCCACCCATATCCGTGCGCGAGTGATTGGGGCAGATTGCATCAACCAAGAATCCACGTGAACCCAAGCCAGTCTCGTGGGCAAGGTTTCTTACCAGTGCATTGACCCCAGATTTGGAAATTCGATATGGCGCAAGTCCTCCGGCATTTCCTGGACCAGACATCCTGCCAAGGCACGCCGAATAAATAATGACGCGACCATCGCGTGCATCCGCCATCTCAGGGGCGAGCGCGTTAACTATTGTGAATACTGAGTCAAGATTGATTGCCATCACTCGGCGCCATTCATCTACATCAGTCTTCAAAGTCTTAGACATCTTCGCACTCATCACACCGTGGGCGATCATCAAAACTTTGGGCAGGCCATATTCTGGTTTTCTCTTCTCCACAATGTCTCGAAGCTTGGCATGAACTTTCGAGAGCGCATCCGTCGAGGTCGCCTCGAAATCAAGAGCTTCGCTAAATACGCGAATTCCTTGGCTCCCAAATTCCGCCTCAATTTTTTTGGCCGACTCTTCAAGCGCAGTGGCGTCTCTTGAAATCAGTATGAGATCGAATCCTGCATTCGCTAGGCCGCGAGCACTTGCAAATCCCAGCCCACGAGAACCCCCGGTGACTATGGCAAGAGGATTGGTCATTGACTCAACTTTCTTGAAAGCGCTTATTCGGCTCACTTCTGGTGAGCCCCTTCACAAGTATCTCGAAGGGGCGCCAGCATTTCCCGTTGAATTTCTCGACCTGCGCTCGCCCGATAGGCTTAACCCCTGTGAGCG
>Ga0222713_10005660_pt1 | contig 12086 bp, 14 predicted proteins | sample C33_649DmetaG_FD_165061 | JGI IMG/M metagenome (GOLD analysis project Ga0222713, IMG submission 165061) | Estuarine water microbial communities from San Francisco Bay, California, United States - C33_649D | ecosystem: Environmental > Aquatic > Marine > Unclassified | place: USA: California...
CGATACCTGATTCAGTCTTTAAACGACTATTCATTCTAATAACACGTTCAACTTCTTGTAAATTTCTATTAAGTTGCGAAATAGCTTCTGCAATCTTTCTGTGTGGTGTCTTTGATGTGTCGTTCTTATATTCGTAATACTTGTTTTCGTTTAATTCCTTAGTGACAATTTCCATCTTGTCTGCTGGACGATTTGCTTCTTCTTCACCCTTTGGAGTTAACTTAAATCCTGTGGTTGCTGTGGCAATATGCTTAGAACGTGCTACACTCTTTGCCTTATTACCACGAAACGAATATGGAGTTAAGTATCCAGGAACATTTGCTGTCGTTGTCATTTCATCAAGTTTCTTCTTGATAATTTGTCGGACGCGTTCACGAATTTGTTGTGTCTTGTCCATAGATTAACTCTTTAAAGTGTCTAATGTCTTGGTAATTTCCAAGGCAATTAATAACGCGGTCATATGGTTTTCCTTGACCACTTGAACTGTTTTTAACTTTTCTAATTGTGAAACAACTTCCGACAACTTGATGGTAGTCACCTTGTTATCAATCTTAGCTATCTTCTTAGTGATTTCAGCAATCAATTCTTTTGCTAAATCTACGGCGTATGCTCGAAGAGCTGCTGAATTGGATACGTTATAGATATATTCACGAAGAAGGTTCTTTTGCTTATCACTAAGGTCTACGTACTTTTGATTGAACTTTTCCATCAAAATCTTGTAGGTCAATAAACGTAAATCTTCTTCTTGGTTCTTTACGGTTTCAAATAATGCAGTTTCCTTCTTAATTTCCTTGTTGACAATCTTACCACTTAAATGTTCAACAATAGTGAACTTAGCTTCAACCATACCTTGAATTTCGTTGAAGTCTTGGATTTCATTTACTGCACCATCGAACACCTTATATACAGAAGCATAAACTTTGTATGACGGAATACGGGCATTTAAAAATTCTTTTAAATCGTAGTTATTTTTAATTTCACGAATTAACTTGTATTTTTGTGTGTTTAATGCCACTTCATTTAACTTTTTACGTTGTGATATCAATACGTTGATAAGTTCAAATGCTTTAGTTTCACTGAGTTGTTGTGCATTGAAGAATGAACGATACAATATCAATTCTTTACCAAGTTCGGTTTTTGAATTGAAATATTCCTTCATTAGTTTGACCGCAGTATCATTACTACGATTTTCCAATGCGTCTGAAGTAATTTTACGGACTAATAGTTCAAAGAGTATGCCCGTATTCCGTATTTTGTTATGCTTGACGTTTGCTTTCATAAACATCCTATTTTGGTGACATTATACCGTCATATATTAAATATAACGAATATTAATAAGACTTTAGTTTTCTAAGTCTAAAATATTATTTTCATCTAATAGAGAACCCGTAGCTTCTTGGTTTTCCATCAAGACTTTCTTATTTGGTTTCTTTAAACTTGCCATCAACGCTTGAACTTCTTTGGTAAGAGCTAATGGAGACTTTCTCTTGTCGTTTCGTTGCTTACTAACCGTCAACGAACCCATATTTTCTTTATGTCCAAGTGGGTCACGACCTCGTGGATGACTGTCTTGACCATACTTCTGACCAACTTTTGGACGGCCCATCTTAGCTTCTTCTAATTCAGCTTCTTCTTCACCATATCCTTCCAATTCACTTTCTTCACCACCATCTTCTAATGAAGCTAAAATACTATCTACATCAGATACTTGTTGTTCCTCTTCTTCACTTGGTGGTACTTCGTCGGTTGCTGGCTGTTCTGTTGGTTGTTCACCTGGTTGTGCTGCTCCTTGTTGTGCACTACCTTGCTCTATTGCTGCTAATTCAGCCATACGTTTAACATCTTCTGCAATCTTTTTACGTTCCTCTGTAATTTCGTCATCAGATAATTCAAGAATATTATGATATATCCATTCTTGCGATAGCATCTTGCTACCAACGATAGATTCTGCTACACCAATCTTTTCTTTCCACAAGTTTAACTTTTCTTGTTCATAAACGATTGATGGATTTGTGAGTGATAATTCAAAGTCAATTAAATCTTCGTCGGTGAATCCTTGAACGTACAAATGGATGATTGCAATTTTGGTGAGTTCCGATACCATAATACGTTGAATACGTTCAATGGTACGTGCAAAACGAACATCTTGTGCTGCCAATGTTGCTTTACCACTTAAATCTTCTTCATATCCTAAGAATGCCTTCGGTACCTTGAATGCTGCCATTAACTTGTTGCGAAGGTATTCGATATCTTCGATTGCGTTGAATTGAAGTCCTGGGAGGTTCTGAATGTCTGTTCCAGAGTCTTTACCACGAACAGGAAGATAGAAATCTTCTGTAATATTTTGCATGTTATAACGAAGATTATAATCACCAGTTGCAGGATCTACTAATGGTGTTTTCTTCATTCTATCCATAATACGATTCATAAACGTATCGATTTCTGCTGGTGGAATATTACCGATATCAATTAAAATCTTACGCTTGTCTGCTGCTCTCATAATACGATGAATTAACATCGCATCTTCCATCAATTGCAATTGCTTCCACACACGACGACCACCTTCAATCATTGCCTTACCATATGGAAGGAAGTTGGTGTCTGAGAGAAGGCGGAAATGAGCGATTTCGTAATTATCAAATTCAGTCTTACCCAATGCTAAGAAATCATTTTCAATCTTAAATTTTACAGAGAATGGATTACCTGGGTCTTGTCCTTCGATACGGATAGTTTCATATACAGAAAGTGGTAATACGTTTACGATACCAAATTCTGGGTCGATGTCGAGGAATAAAAAGAAATCTCCATACTTCACCATGTTTCTGACCCAAGGCCACATATTAAACTCAACGTTTAATACATCATAGAATAAGTTATGTAAGATTTCTTGTATTTGTGTATTCTTAGAATGAATGGTAAGAAGATTACCAAACTCGTCTTTCGTGGTTGACTCGTCAGCATAGATATCCATCACCGATGAGATGATTGGGTCGTTATCCATCATATCATAATCACGGAAGAGTTGGAGGCGAGAACCTTGGAACGCTGCCGCTGCTTCATATCGTCCATGTGATGAACCATATCCACCCGTCATAGACGAATAGACGCGGTGGTATCTATCAATACCGCGTCTATTGATAAATGATTGAATGTTATCTGTGTCGGCTACTTTAAGTCTTTTTCCACCAACATTACGAACTACGGTGTTAGTAGAAAATAGTTTCTTTAGTCTGCCAAATATGCTGTTATCAGCCATAACCCCTCAACTTGTTAGTAGATATACAATTCGTCTATTGACTTGATAACCATTTCAACGATGTGTGTATCTAATCCCTTAGCTGGCTTCTTCAATAGACTATTTAGTGCTTCACGTAAATCACGAGCTGGCATCACTACTGTTGCCAATTCGGTCATATGCCATTCCGACATTGTGTTGTAGTTGTATGGTATTTCATTAACCTTGGTGATTCCTGCAAGTAATTCTGCGGTTAGTTTTGCCAACTTTTCTTCTTGTGCTGCTTTAAGAGTTGGTGCTAACTTTTCAAGTAATGCGACTAAACGCATTGAATTGATGCGGTTTTCCTTACCTGCTTCTGTGATTAAATCTGTGAGCTTAATCATGCTTTTTCTCCCTATCCAATGCTGTTCGCATTTTCTTAACATCTTGTGGTTTTGGTGCTGCGTTGATTGCCCCACCAGGTCCAACTAGTTGTTCATGCTTCTTTTCTACATTCTTTATTAATAACGAATAATACTTTGGGTTTTCTTTCAAGTGTGCTGCTGCGATTTTTGCCGTCTTGACCACGTTTCCGTTGGTCACATCTTGATGTTCTAATTCAACATTCATTCCTAAAAAGAATTCTGTTGGATTGAATTTATAACCCATTTTATCTAATATCTTGTCGGACTGTTCCCGTGAAATTTTCTTTTTCATATTACCAGGTACGACATGCCCAGTAACGAGCTTTTGTTCTTGGACCTGGATTATCACAGTTGTGTCTTGCACGGAACGACTTACGACGAGAAGGAATATTCTTTTTAATCTTCATTGTCTTTTCACCACGGCGTTTTGCCGAAGTTCCACCGTGACCGAAATTAACCTTCTTAATATTTCCACTCTTTGGGTCTTTGACGAACACCTTAAACTTCTTAACATCACCTCTCATAATCTTACCGAGAGCAACTTTACGACCACGATATTCTGCTTCACCAAGTTGATTTTCGTGTAATCCTTCAAGAACTTCTATAAGACATTCATTACAAAATTCACCTTCTGTTAATTCATCTTCGTCGTGACCTGGAACGTGTGTTTCCTCTACTGGAACACAGTTAGGAACCATTTTTCCGTTTAGTTCCTTCATGCCAACTTGCTTATATCCGTCCCAGCAATCTTCGCAAAGAATATCAGTTAATCTAATCATAGTTGCTCTCAAAGTCAAGAGTTTATTTCTTTTTAAAGGTAGAAACCATCGTTGGTTTTCCACCTGGATTTCCTGCTTTTCTCTTTCTAATTACAGCCGAACGTTTTTCACTTTTGCTCATTTTACCTGCGGAACGAGCGGGGCGACACTTTGGATATTTTGCACTACCACCCTTACGTTCTTTCTTACCTGCCGAAGCACCGCATGGTGGATGCTTTCCAGTCTTTGGGTCTTTTCTGGAAATATCCACCCATTTTTGCTTCAACCACTTACCCAATTCACCTTTTGGCTTATACTTCTCATCCAAAATTTCTTCGGTAAGTTCAACCAAAATATCTTGTAATTTCATTACTTTAAGAACTTTAACTTATAGATTGTTGAGTTGACCAATGCTGAGATTTCATCCACAATATTATTAAGTTCACTATCTTTTGGTAGTGATGTGCGAACACTATCAATATAGGTTGATAATCCGGTAAAATACTTTACTACTTCGTCACCTTCAAAATATTGCTTTTGTGGAGTATAACCACGGATAATACCATAACGACCTTGGAAGGTTTCTGCGTAGTCATCTACCAAACCTACTACTGCATCATAATATTCATTTAATGCTTTGTGAGCGGCATATGATGATGTTTGTAAATGAAAGATATGTGCTTGGTCACGACTATTGAATAGTGTAGACAAAAACTTTGCTACCGTTTCCATTACATTGCTCCAGCGTCTGGTGCCTTAGGTGCTTCGTATTCGTGGTAGTTGGTTGCAGCTTGTGAGATAAAGTTTTGAGCTTGGGAGATATGGTCTTGTATCCACGCTGGGATATCCTTTTCACCTTCACCCATCTTTGACTTTAATTCGGTTGCATTCTTGATGATATCGTCAAGTGCACTATGTGCCATAGATACTTCGTGGTCTTGACCATCTTCACCTTCCTTCTTCATTGCTTGACCGATAGCATCACGACGATTTTGTAAGTACTTGTCTGTTGAGTCCTTATCACCGTCATTGTCGATATCACCATCTTCCTTACCGACAGGATCTAATGTTTCTTTTACCGACCCAACTGGCTTATCACCGATACCCTTGATACCAGCTACCAATCCCATAAGTCTAATCATATTACTTCTCCAAAGTGTTTAGAGGGATTTTTGTCCCTTCTTTTGTGCCATTACATATCTTTTATATAAATCACGTTTTGCTTTTAACATCTTATCAGTTAAATCTACTTTTCCATCATTATTTACATCGGCATCCTCTTGTCCCATTGGGTCACGACGGAGATGTGTTTTCTTATATGATTCGGATTTTGTTTTTCTCCACCCACCACCCATACTCTTGTACTTTTTTGCTGCCCAAAGATTTGCATATGCCGATGGGTAAACCTTAAACTTTGCTCGTGCGGCTGCCTTTGCTCGTGCCCACTTTTCAGGACTGGTTGGACTATTTTTTTCTAATAATGCTACGATTTCTTCAGCTTTCTGTAGTCGTGGGTCTTTGAAATCACTTTCTGTTTCTTTGTATCCAAATCCAGGATATCCTTCTTCTTGTTCACCACAACCGCAATCTGCTTCGTGGAGACAATCGCAATCCTCAAAAATGTAGGTGTAATATTCTTTGTATTCCATATTACTTACCTTTACTTTTCTTACTATCTATTGCTTTATTTGTAGATGCTGCCCAAAGATATGATTTCCAATCATCACCGAACTTATCCTTAAAATATCGGACAGAACGCTTGTTTTTTAATAACTTCTTACCGATACCATCACGCTTCTTGACTTGGGACTTGTCCATTTTGCGTGGTGGTTCACGACGAGCCACAGTACGTTCTGCCAATTCCGCTTCCAATTCTTCACGGATAATTTCTAAAAGTTCATCTTTGGTCATATCTTATACCGGTTTTGATGTTGTTTTACCACCACGTTTACGCTTTCTACGTCCAGCGCAATGTGCTTTTTGGCTGAAACCCTTTGGATTACTACAATTTATGGACTTTTTATACTTCTTTGTCCACTTTTCTGTTAACAAAATATCAACTAATTTAATCATAGGTAAATCCAATAAAAACACTACATTATAAATAGTGTATTATCCTAGTAACCACCTAATATCTTCCTTTCCAGTTCCAACTTGCATCTCGTATGGATTTTGTGCTCTGTCTCTGTTTGTGTAGATGTGACCGACCACGTTATACTTGGCCTTGTCTAACGCCATCTTGGTCAGTTCTATACCTTCCTGACGTAATCTAAGGGCGGTATCACGAACCCACAGACCAATACACAATGCCATCGTCAAGTCATCATTATAACCTTGTAATGCTTCTGGTCTACCATTTTTCCAAATAAAAGTTTCTAACTCAGCGCACATACGTGCCGAACGAATAGTAAAACTATTTTCTAACATATATTCTTTTAATCTTGCGATGACCAACGGACGAGTGCGTTGCGATGTCGTGAACCCAGGAACCATTTGTCGTTCCTCTGCTCTGTATCGTCCCGTCATTTGGTGTTCCACATCCACGTATTGTAAATCTTTGGACATATAAAAGAGATTTTTATATCCACGGTCAATAATCTGTTGTACCGCGTTCCATCCTATACTACTATTTTCTGGGATAAGTAATGCGTCATTGTATTCTGTTGCGATAGACACCAACATATTACCAAACTGTTTAGTTTCTACCTTTCCCTTGTATTCTGCTACTTGGGTAGATGTTTCTACATCAATTACGTGGAATGCCGAATAGTCCTCACCATCTCCACGAGCAACGTCAGCGCACACAATATATGACCGACCAGGTTGTGCATATTCCCATACCCATAAGTTTCCATCGAATCCACCCTTGGTGACTGGTTCTTGGACAAATGATGCTTTGTAAAACTCGATGATTTCTGGTGGGACTACCGTATTACCAGAGAAGATGAACGAAGCATCGTGTTCTTGTGATGCTTGCATTTCACCCATCAGTTCCGTCTGGCGGTCGCGCCATGCTTGGTCACGTTCTGGATGAACTCTCCAATCCAATAATATAGGATTAAATCCGTTGGTCTTAGCTTCTGCTTGTTGCCACATCTTGTGGAAGAAGTTACCAACACCATTTGGGGTAGAAAGTAATATTGCTTTACCACCCGTTGATAAGGTAGACGATGCTGCGGTCCAGATGATGTCTGCGTCATCAATGAATGCAGCTTCGTCAAGGATGAGAAGAGACAATGCTTCAGAACGTCCAGCGTCTGGTGATGATGCAACTGCTTTAATCTGTGACCCGTTAGAAAACTGAAGTGATAACTTATTATCTGTGATGACTTCACCTCGTAACCACGTTGGAAGGTTTTGATGCATGAACTTAACTTTGGTAACTAAGTTCTTTGCGGTTTCTTGTTTAGTTGCGATAACAAGAATGTTTTTGTCTTTATGAAATAACATTAGCCACAAAGCATATCCTGCGACCAATGTAGAAATACCAATCTGACGGCCTTTGAGAACGATATTATAATCACTTTTCTCAAAGTCATATAAAGCGTTTTTCTGGTATTTGTATAAGTCAAACAACACCCGACCACGGATCGGGTGTTGAATGTATGAATATTTTGATAAGAAGTAATCTGGCTGTATTGCACACTTCTTATATTCTTCTTTAATACGTTCACGTAACTGCTGTGCTGTTGCGTTCATAATACCTCTACTTGATTACGAGAACTCCTGCTCCAAGACCCATTGCCAATCCAACTGCGAATGATGCCTTACGACTTGGGAGTTTAATACCAAACATACGATTTGGGTTCTTTGGTGCTGGTGGAATAAGGTTGATAACTGCTTGGAGACTATCTCCACGTATCAACGCCATACGTAATGCGTTGTCTTTACTTGATAATGCACTTTCTAATTCTTTTACTTGACCACCCTGCACATCAATTGTTTCCTTTTGCTTTGCAATAATTGAATCTTTGAGTGGTAATAATTGACGAGCTAATTCCAAAGTATCTAACATAGTTTCCTTCATTACTTCTGCTCGTTCTTCCATACTCAATGTTTCATCTCGTAAAGTATTTACTTGACGACTTAATACCTTTGCTCGACTTTCTGCTGCTCGTGACTCGTTATCAGCAACTACAATTTCTGCTTTTAAACTATCAGCTAGTTCGGTTGCAGCTTCTGCCTTAGCTTGAAATACTTTGTATTCCGCAATATACTTGTCCATTTCATCTTGACTATCGTTCTTGACGTACATCACTAATCCAAGGACGCCTACTGCTAATAACATCCACTTTGCAATAGGTGCGGTAATAGTAATAGTTTCCATAATCAATTTGAAAGTTCCAATTTTCTTTTCAAACTTTTTCATAAAATTATCCGTTTGATTGTTCTTGTAATTCGTAATACTTTATTATTTCTTCTTCACTCATTCCGGACTCGACCATCTCTAAATGCTTTTGTAACTTAGTAATTTCTTCCATCAAATCTTTTTTGACTGTATTAATGTCCATATCCCATTTTTCAATCATCAAGATTTTTTCGTTATCTGCGTGAATAAATTCTGGTTGTGAAAGATTTTCGTGATAACTTTGTAATTCTTGTATCTTATCTCGTATTGCAGCCATATGATTTTGACGACCTTTTTCAACTATAACGTCGTGCCACTTACCAGATTTTTTCAATTCCATTTCTTCTTTTAACATACATTCGTGGCAGTGACCTGCTTTCTTATATGCCTTCAAGTGATGACCATTGAGTGGAGTGCCACACTTTGGACACCACCACGGAGTTTTAAACCCGTCAAGTTTAGTGACTGTTTGGACAAGCCCATTCTTCTTTGTCCATTTTTTACCATCAACATCTTCCCACACTTCACCTTCTTGTCGTTCTACTTGTTGTGGTCGCCACCCAAATGTGAGTTTTTGTTCATGCTTGTTCATTACCTCACCAATTCGTTTTCTTACATCTGCTACTGCTTTTTCATCCATACGTGACATAGTAACCTCTTATGATTTAGCGAATTTGTCTGCTCGTTCTTTTGTACCAAAATATCTTACTTGATTTTTCTTATTTTTACCACCAAAGTTTCCACTTTCTGTTTCCCAACTTTCACCAGGTTTATAGAATGAAGGATCTGTTGGTGCTGGTTTTGCTGCTTTCTTTCTTGCACCTTTTTGTGGTTTTGTTGCTTTCTTTTTTACTCGTGGTTTTGCAGCTTTTTCACCACCGTGTTGTTGTGTAAGTGCCAATGCTTTTTCTGAGTCAGTGGTTGTTTTAACAATTTTCTTAAAGATGTCTGGGTCAAACTTACCATATATCATTGTAAATATTTCTTCTTTTGCTTTATCAGATATTTTTGGGTTACCCATCAATGCACGTACTTGTGTACCACTAATATTTTTACCTTGAAGTTGTAATTGCATTTCTGGTGCGACTATAAAATATCCCTTATCTTTAAATCCTTGTGTAGCTGTTTGACCGTAATATGGTGTAAAATATTTACCACCAGATAGACGTTCTGAGTCCTTTTCACTAACTGCCGTTACAACAACCGTATCGTCAGGCATATTACCTGTGATTTCAACTGGTGCGTATGGATTTTTTACTTGGACTATCATATCAGTTGGAATATCAAACATTCTTGATATTATTTCCTGCTTTTCTTTAAATCCAAATGGTGATTTAATTGGATCAGTCTTATCACTAGTTGCGATATAAACATTTTCTTTACCAAACTTCTCGACCAAAGCACGATAGATACTATAATGTCCTGCGTGGAATGGTTGAAAACGACCAGGGAAAATAGCGATAGTTCGTCTCTCACCAGTTGGTGTTGTTGTAGTTTGTGTAGTTACTTGTGGTTCTTCTGCTGATTTCTTTTTTGGTTCATCGACGACCTTAGCCTTACCACGTTGAAACTTCATCATACCAAGAATTTGATTGACTGGTGCGAAGGCTCCAGTAAATTTGTATGGCTTACCATTATAGATAAAGACCAATCCTTCACTTGGTACTACACGTTCAATACCAAGGTCATCCAATCTTTCAATTTGTTGTTGTAACATTGCCAACTGGTTTTCATCACCAGCTTCTTTAATCTTTTCTATAGCATCTCGAACTTCTTGTTTTAACTGTGCAGCCATTTCAGGGTTATTAGCCCCAAGCGTGTTGGTGACACGAAGTAGTGTGTCGGCACCAATACGTAAGAAAATACGTTCTATTGGACGAGTTGCAGCCTTTTGTTTAGCGGCTAATTGGGTCTTTTCGAACTCTCTAAATGCTTTTTTCTTTTCAGGATCTTCAATGTCTTTGACCCCAAATTTCTTTTCACCCATAGCCCAACGACGAATAAGACCTTCACGTTCTTCTGGTGTCCAGTCTATACCCATATTATCTATTTCTCTACTCCACCACGCAACCTTGTAATCTTCCAACGTAGAGTTATCATCAAGGTCATATTCTTCTTGAATACGTGCAATTTCTGCACCATATTGTTGTAAACGTTCTTTATTACGTACTGTGTCCGCATCATTAAATGTAATTGGTTGTGGACCAGACAACCCGAAGGTACGTTGTCTTTGGGCACTTACTGCTTGGAGTTGTTGGTCTAATATCTTTGCATCATCTACATTACGACCAACTTCTTCACCTGCTTCATCGTATTCAATAGTTCCGTGAAATACCAATACTGGTTTTCCATATGGTATAACATTTTTTGTATCTGGGAAGATGATTTCTACGTTCATAAACTTACTACCTTCACCAAACATTTGCTGTCTTTGTTCTTCTGGTAAAGCATCGATTGCTGCTTGGATATCTTCTGCAGTTTGGTTAAATGCCTTTTCTATATTTGGATTTGGATGTCCTCTAAACATACCACGGATACCTGCTACATCCAATGCATTTTGACCACGATTTTTTACGTGACCCTTATTGCGAGCAAATATTACACGACCATCACGAACACTAAACGTGATATTTTGTCCGTCGAGTTTTTCGGTAACTGGTCCCTCTGCGTCCAATCCACCGACCAAACCACGTTTAGCCATTTCCTTCAAGTCTCCAAAGGTCAAGCTATCATCTTCATATGGATGTGCTAAATGTCCTGCTGCACCACCTTCTACAATCAATTGCCACGGACGATTTGGAATATATCCTTGTAATAGTTCTGAAAGGTAGATTTGTTCTACACTTTCGTTCTTTTTGTCTCGTCCGTGGTCCTTACGTGCTAACTTCCAATTACCATTCTTTGCACCGTTTGGATGATGCACATCATGGTTCTTCATCTTTGACTTACCGTATTTCTTTACTGCTTTCTTACGGTCGCGGTTACGGGCAACACGGTCATCCTGAGTTTTTTTAAGGTACTTACGAACTTTTTCGGGGTGACGCTTGTTGTACCTACGCATCCGTTCCGTACTTGATAGTGCTTCTTTTTGTAAGAATTCATCATCTTGCTCCGGACCAAGTGAATAAGGAAATGCAAATGCGTTGTCTTTATTTTGTGGTTTAAGTTCATCCACACCACCAGTATCACCAGCTCCAGCATCACCACTATCGGTTGGTTCCGTTGGTGGTGTTGTTGGTTCTTCTTTAGGTTGTTCTCCAGTTTTTATTACACGAGGGTATAACGGATAGAAAAATCCATATCGTTTAATTTTTTCTTTTGCCTTTTTACGCTTCTTT
>Ga0222713_10005663_pt1 | contig 12085 bp, 22 predicted proteins | sample C33_649DmetaG_FD_165061 | JGI IMG/M metagenome (GOLD analysis project Ga0222713, IMG submission 165061) | Estuarine water microbial communities from San Francisco Bay, California, United States - C33_649D | ecosystem: Environmental > Aquatic > Marine > Unclassified | place: USA: California...
GCGCGCCTAGTGCGGCTACCACAGTTGATGCATTAGCGGATCTACGCTTGTTATCAAACACAATTAAAGGTAGCGGCGGAACAACACAGATTACCACAAGTTCAGCAGGTGCTACATTGGCATTGGCTGGTGATCAAATCAATTTACAAACTGCGGCTGCTGCCAGTATCACAGGTAATAAGATAAACTATAACCGTGTCTATGGAGCCTTTCAATACAACACAACGGTGACACCAGTAGCAGCAGACACGGCTTATGTATTTCCTATAGGCACAGCAGACTTTAATAACATAGTCACAGTGGGATCTACCAGCAGAATTATTATTGGTACGGCAGGCATATACAATTTACAATTCTCAGTTCAAGTTAATAATGCTGATAACGCAGAACGCACAGCATATATTTGGCTGCGTAAGAATGGCACTGATATCACTGCCAGTATGGGTCGTATCACAATTATCAAATCTGGATCACTTATTGCTGGTTGGAATTATTATGTTGAAAGTGCTAACACTACAGATTATTTTGAAATTGCTTATGCTGTAGATAACACATCAGTGACATTCCCGACATATGCCGCCACAGCATTTGGACCCAGCACAGCAAGTTTGATTACAACAATATCACCAGTAGGAGCATAAATGGAATTTACACTAAAGCAACTAAGTTGGATAGTAATAGGCAGTCTAGGTATTGGTGGCACTGGTTATATGTCATTAAATACAAAAATAGATGAACTAGACAAAAAAACTGCCGTGATACAGGCCAACAGCGAACACCAAAGTAAAGCATTAGAACGCATTGAACAAAAGTTGAATGTAAAATAAGGAGATAGTATGAGAGACTTACCAATCCGCGGAATGCGAACAAAGACAAATCGCAAAAAACCAAGACCAGGGAGGAAATAATGCCTATTAGAAAAGCAACAGGACCTAGAGGTGGAAAAGGCTATCAATGGGGAAATTCAGGTAAGGTATATCCTACTAAGAAACAGGCAGCCAAGCAGGCCGCTGCCGCTTATGCTTCAGGTTATAAGAAGAAGAAGTAAAGCATAATTGGGTATGACTCTTAAATAGAGTTATGCCCACTCACAATAGTTTATATTGGCAGTATATCAACAATGACTGCCCCGCTTTACCTGATCCGAGAATACAAGTCACTCGTCATATGGCTTGGCAAATACCCACAGATCTAAACTTATATGGTGGCGTAGAACCTGACAATTACAATTTTGGTATATTTGACTCAAAACCCTACGACTTAAAATTTATTCAACATCAGTGTTGGTATAAAATAGATCAAGCATTTAAGCGAAAAAGAATTATTGGTTGGATAAGTTTATATGTTGCCGAAGAACGATTACAAAGTATATTGTTTAACAGAGAAATATTAAAGCTACAGCCACAGGCGGTTTGGAGATATGATAAAGCCAAACTTATACGACCAAAGAAAACACAATTACAGCGTGAAAGATTTCATTACAAACGCACTGATGGATTTTTAAGCACAGAAGAACGATTATATCAAATGGGCTACTATGAGAAGTTGAAGACTAAGTATTTTGACGATGAAGCTTTATTCAAAGTCGTGGGCCAGCCCCGAGGGCTTGTCCAAAATCCAGTTCAAGATGAATTGGATTATGATGGGTTCTAATCAACTCGTCATATTTTAGTATGTTAATTTAACAGCCCTCAGGAAACTGGGGGCTTTTTTTGACTAAATAATTATGCCGATTTACTTGGCCGTTTGTCGGTATTATCCTCGGGAACCCCTGCTTGTGAAAGTCGGGGTTTTCTTACGACTAAAGTATAGGTTTATACTTTAGTATTAGTTTTTTTTTAATTGACACAAATTGACATTGAAGTTATAATAGATACATAGCGAAATAGTTCGTTATACAACACACAGAGGAATTAAAATGGCAAATATTAGAGGTATCGTTATCGCAAAAATCTGTAAAGCAGAAGACAGCGAATGGGAATATTCAGGTGATTGTATAGCTCTTCCGGATGACCGCGAATACGGTGATGATGATGAAGAATTATTCAAAAGAATGGCCGAACTTCGGTGGGGATATTATGATTGGGAAGGTATTGAAGTATTAGGTCAATTCAATACAACAATATTCAATCATCGCTTAATTGACACAAAATGACACTTATGTTATAATAACACATAGGGCAACGCGGTGTTGCTCTATAACACACAGAGGAACTTAAAATGGCACGAGCAGAAGTAATAATGTTTCAAGGCGAACCCACTACTATTCTTTTAATGGATGGTGATGATGGATTTGAGTATAACTGGGACAGCGAGAATCAGCGACTTCAACTTACACACGACATCGGTGTGCTTCCAGGTAGCAAAATATTAGTTGAGATTGAGCCGGATAAAATGATTCAGTTCATTACGGTTTAATTGACACTAATTGACTTCGGTGTTATAATACATTATAGGGCAGTAAGGGACTGCTCTAGAATTTAACTTTAATCAGGAGATTAGAATGTCAGTATATGCTAACACACTTAACGCTTACGCCGCAAAACTTAAAGCCCAGCGTAAAGCCGCAGAACGCGATGCCCAGTTAGCGGCTCGTCGTAAATCAGCAGATCAGCGTCTTGCTGATAAGATTCGTATTGAACAGGCTCGGGCGGAAAAAGAAGCATTAAAAGAAAAGCCTACCTCTGCTACAGATGTCACCAATCTGTTATTAGATGTAGTCACTCGTCAGTATAAGATGAGAACAGGTTATGGCTTCGCTACAGGCGAACGGGCTAAGGTCTCTAAAGATTTACAGAAAATCAGCGAACTATTCTTCTATGAAGGTTCGGGTAAGTATCATCTTAAAGTAGATGCCAGTCGTTATAGTAAAGCGGCCTACGAGATTATTGTCAATACAATGATCAATATGCGACTCATTCCCGTAGATATCGGCAATGATGGTATTCGCTTAAATCTGCGTCAGATTGTAGTTATTAGAAATGGTAATACTGCTGATGTAGCGTTAGTCCCCCTTAAGACTTCTATAGATGAGATTAAAGCGTATGTCGCAGAAAATGAGCATCTGCGTCACGAATATACGGTTTAATTGACTTAAATTCAATTCGGTAGTATAATAGATACATACAGGGCAGTAAGGTGCTGTCCTGTATTACTTAACTAATCAGGAGATTACAATGTCAGTATATGCTAACACCTTAAATGCTTACGCCGCAAAACTTAAAGCCCAGCGTAAGGCCGCAGAACGCGAAGCCCAATTAGCACTTCGTCGCAAATCGCAAGAACAGCGAATTGCCGATAAATTGCGGTTTGAACAGGCTAAAGCACAAAAATTACAACAGGAACAAGAAAAGAAATATTCAACTTTCAGTGTAATAGATGCTGTATTAGACCGAACAATTCATACATTCAAAGAAGATTACAATGTAGTATTGCTTGCCGGTGAGCGAGGCAAACTTCATAAAGACCTAAATAAATTAGCCGGATTGTTCTACTATGAAGGTGACGGTAGAATGTATATCAAAGTTGATGCCTCCGGTTATAGTAAAGACGCATATTCGGTTATGCTTACAGTATTAGCAACTATGAAGGTAATTAGTGAAGATGCCGGATTCGGTGCTATCAACGAAAATCGCAGAATGATTGTAGTGTTCAAAGAAGATCAAAAGATGTCAGTAGCTATATCTCAAGTAAATACACCGCTTGATGAGATTCGCGAGTTCATTGCTCAAAATGAACATCTGCGTGTTGAATTCGCTTGACATTAAATAATATTAGTGTTATAATTTAGATTAGAAGGGTAAGGTGCCCTTCTAAAGGCAAATACAATTTAAGTAAAGGAAAATTATGTCTAAAGAAAACATTTTGGTAGTTAAGACTGGCCGTAGCGGTGCTAAGTTAGATCAATTATTTACAACTGAAGTAGAATGCGAAGGCCGCACTATTCAATTATCGGGCAAAACACGATTGGTAGGTAATTGGTATCGTAGTGTAGTAGCCGCGGTTAAACAACGAGGTATTACTGGAACATTAAGTGTATTCGTTCATAACGAAGATGACGCTGAAGAACTTATCAATGAATATCAAAAGTTATTGATTAAATTGGCTAAAGATGTAGATTGGGTTCCGGTGGCAAGATTGAAAATGAGTATGGATGAATTGAGTAGTATCAATACCGAAAGTAATAATCGCGCATATAAGGAATTGGTAGAAAATAAATTTATAGAATATACCGGTAAGCATAGATTCAAATTTACAAGTAAGCCGAGAACAAATAGAGAAATCAATGAATGCCGCTTATATGTAAAGAATTTCGTGGCCAAGCGTAGTGCTATAGATATCGCTGATAAATTAGAAATGATTTAAGGAGAAGAACAATGACTATAATTTATGATGGGCGATATAATTCGCCAAGAGAAGAAATGAAATATCTGCTTGATAGATTGAATAATTCAAATGGTATATTAACCGAAGATGACTGCGATAGAATTGAAACATTGAGTAAGCTAATGAATGAGTGGGATCCTAGATTTCCAATTATAGAATTCAAAGAAGAATCAAAATGAATATAACAGATAAACTAAGATTAGAAATTATAATCCGAGAACAACTTAAACAACACGGTAATGAATTTTACACCGAACTGGCTGGTATATTGACCAAGCTGGAGTTTGAAAGATTACCTAAAAACGAACAGATACCGCCTGCAGGTAGATTTAGATATGAAAGTAGTTTATGAAAAGTGTGATAAATATTATTGTTAGAAGCAAATTATCCTTTATATGTATTTGCCAAAGTTCCTTAAACGAGCCGAGCTTCTAACATAGGATGGGACGCAATGTCCAGTCCGGAAAACCCCGAAAGGGGTTTTCTTTTGACTAAATTAAACTTGTATATCGCATAAAAAGCGTGTATAATGCTAAATAAGAGTAGAGGAAGGCAAAACCCTCTTGTTATAAAGGAAAAAAATATGTTAAAGATTAAAGCGTATGCTAACGCTCAACCAATAAAATACAATAGTAAAAATAAAGCTACATTGGATGGATGGGGATTACCCCGACAGACGATTTACCTAAATGAAAGTCGTCGTAGATATGATAAATTGGTTGATTATAAAATAATCGCTGACTATCAAACCGACTTTATGGATATGGTAGAAGGCATTATTAGAAAATACCCGAGTTGGGCTAATGACAATGATTGGGGACACGCGAAATTACCAAAAATGTATAATGATCCTGTGGCCTACAGTATAAATGATTTGATTAAAGAAACCAAAGACCATTATGTAGATTCTCACGATCCTACTTTAAGTATGTTATTGAGACAAAAGCATTTAATCCGTAAGCTTAGTCAAGATTTAGCCGATCCCAGTATTATAAATTCCTGGGATTTGGATATTACATTTAAGAATCCGCACGAACCCGCATTAAAGAAGTTCTATGACCGAGGAATATTTAATAGTCCTAATACCGGAGGTGGTAGTTCGTTTAATGATTTATTTGGAGAATAATATGAATAATGTATGGACGAGATTTGAAGATGGTGCTTGGCGTAAAGCTGCTGAGCAAAGACAACATAAAGATATCGGCGGCACTTGGAAAATCAATAATACAGATACCAAAAAAGAAAAACAGCATAAACGACGAGTCACTGATTTTTTATTTAAGAGCAATCTAAATGAAGAATTATTATTATCACATCCCACACCAGCTGATGTAAAGTTCTTTATGGATATAAGACAAATGGCAATATGGGATTATTTTGATGCCAGCGATATTAGTAAGTTAGCAAATATTGAAAATATGGTAGTGATTAAGAGAAAAAGTTTAACCGAATCAAACTTAAAATTTATCAATGATAGTATTAGTAGAGCAAAACGATTACAGCATCATAACTTAAAGAGAATACAGGGTGGAGATATTAATCGCCGAGAAGAGTATAAAGCTAAGGTAAGAAAAATATATCAAGAAGCTAAATAAAAATATAGGCACAAATCTAGGCAAACACATAGGCAGGGTATAACCATCCCACAAGCAATCGGTCCAAAATTCCTGTTATGATATGACGGCTAAAGAACAGGACACTACTCATTTCTTATACTTAATGAGATAAACAGTGGAATGCCGGAGCACACGAGTGGTATCGTGGGGAGTTACATAGTCAATCGTCTCCCATATAGAAATATATTGTAAGTATAACCTTTGAAAACCGCTATCAATGTTAAATGATAGTAGAAGGCAGTAAGACACTATTTGATGCCCGGATTTTTTTTAATCCCGCATTACATTAGCCGTTCTTACGGCCAACTATCAGTCATACATTTAATATTGATAGCTGTTTTTAGTTCGCAGTTAAATCAATAAAATTCCTTTGAAATGAAATAACTTATAACTAAAACGAAATTAATGAACGAAGCGATAGCGTAGTGATTAATGAGTTTTAAGTCCGCAGGACTTTATAGGATTCTAACAGGATCCTATCAAATCCACTAAATGATTTATAAGATAAATAAAATAAAGGAATTAGATATGCAGATAACATTTATGTCACAAATTTGGGATATTCGTGATGCCGAACCCAGAGAACTAATTGATTGTTTGGGTTTATGTGATCCAAAGACAAATACAATTATTCTAGATCCAGACCTTAAAGGATGGCCGAAATTACAAACTATCTTTCACGAGATATTTCATATATGGGAAATGACTATGAATCAATGTTTAACTGAACAGCAAGTAGATACAATGGCATCAGCTATGATACATTGCCTTCGTGAAAATCCCGAATTAATTAAATTGATTGAGGACATAGAATAATGCCAGCCCGAGGACTAGTTCATAGAACAAAACAGGGATTCAAAGAAGTAGGTGTTTGGGGCTGGAATGATAATAGTTTATGGAGTAAAATAGAAGTTAGTTTGGATACTAATGAATGTTGGTTATGGACAGGATCAATGAGTCCTAGTGGTGCTTTACTAGGTGCGTGGAAATCGGGCAGCCCGCAGATGACGCAGGCAAGACGCTTAGTGTATATGAGTCAAACCAATGAAGATATCAGTGAATATCAAATTAAAATGAAGTGTCGCCGACAGGATTGCCTAAACCCCAACCATTTTAATTTACAACCTAACAATAGGCTACAAAATGATTATTGAAACAAGAATACCCACATACAGATTTGCGGATTTAGATGATGACATAGATGATGAGCTACAAACGGTGTGTAAGAGATTCGCTCGTGAAATGACATACAATATTGAATATGAATATTACAGCATTTACTGGGATGAATACAATTGGACGCTGGCAAATATAGTAATGCCAGACCTTAAACGCATATTAACAAGGATACATTAATGGCACGCCCCTCAGCAGAAATAATTAACAGCATACAAGTCACAGATCAATTTGGCATTGATATATTGACAGCAGAAGCACTATGGGTAATATTATACAGAGATAAACCCTTTAGTATTAGACAGCGTTATTGGGGAGCAAATGGTGAATTTCCCAAGTATCTTAGAACAACATTTCCGCATAAAAGGTCAGCTGAGAATTTGGCAGCAAAATTAAATGAGCAGTTTATCACAGACGAGTTCGTTGTCACAAAGATATTATAAAGGAGTAAATATGAAATTAACAGAACAAGCAGAGCTAGAAGTTAAGTTATTAGAACAGCAAATACGATTTTACCTAATGGTCAATGGCTTAATTGCCGGAGGCTTTTTTATAGGTATCATATTCGCATTATATAAAGTTATGAAGGTTATCATTGAATGAATATACAGCAAATTAACATTGGGTTAATTAAACCCTATGGAAAGAATCCCCGCAAAAATAAAGCAGCTTTTCCAGTAGAGTTGCCGGGCAGAGGAATTAGATTATGCACCGCAAGCAATGATTTAGTTGTTGATCCTTTTGGTGGAACAGGAACAACATTAATAGCCGCAGAGAAATATAATCGTAGAGCCGCATTAATAGAGTTAAGTCCCGTGTATTGTGATTTGATCATTGAAAGATGGCAAACATACACAGGACAAACCGCAGTTAGAAGTGATGGTGTTAAGTGGAATGATATTAGTTATACTGAAACAGAAAAGTTAGAAAACTTTTTCAATTTGGAGGCTATGAATAATGGCAGTTGAATATCATAGTAGAGTAGATCCTAAAAAAGGAACTATGACTAAAGAAGGAATGATAGTGGGACGCGGTGAAAATAAAACCGTGATAGATCCTGCTGACATAGAAAAACTAGCAAAGTTATGGTGTAGTTGGGAAGAAATGAGCGACTTCTTTGGAGTGCCCGCAAACACATTAAAGTATAACTTTAGCGATTTAGTGGCAAAAGGTCGCAGTGAAACAAAACAGGGATTGAGGAGAGCACAGCTTAAATTAGCTTTAGGTGGAAACGCGACTATGCTGATATGGTTAGGTAAAAACATATTAGGACAACAGGAAAGTCCTCAAAGTAATAGTAAAGGTGTATTACCGTGGAGTGAAGAAGACGATGATACAACTAAGTTATTAGAAGATTTGGATGAGTAGATTGACATATTTTAATAATGATAGTATAATGTATGTAGGCAAAAACATTATATAAAGGAAAATAAATGAAAAAATATCAAATCATCTGTGCCGATCCTCCTTGGGATTATGCTGGACAAACACAACACGCAGGTAAAAAACTCAGTGACACAGGTGGAGCAAAGACTCATTACCCAACAATGAAAACAATAGATATGATTCCTGCTTTCAAAGATATAGTCATTGATTGGGCAGACGAGGATTGTTTATTGTTTATGTGGGCAACTTGGCCTCATCTTAATCAAGCAATAAGTTTAGGAGAAGGATGGGGATTTAAGTATGTGCATACACCTTTTATATGGCATAAGATGAAAACCAATCCAGGATTTTACACAATGACACAGACAGAACCGGTGTTATGTTTCAAGCGAGGTAAGATACCACAGCCCAGAGGAACACGCAACGAACGACAAGTAATAGAAGAACCTAGGACTCGTCATAGTGCTAAACCTCAAGAGTTATATACAAGAATAGAACGAATGTTTCCTACGCAGAATAAAATGGAAATGTTTGCGAGAATACAGAGACCGGGATGGGATTGTTTTGGAAATGAAGTATAATGGCACTGAGTAAAGCACAGCAAATGATAGCAGATGCTCCCTTTAGATTTCGCGTGGCAATCTGCGGAAGGAGATTTGGCAAGACGCACTTAGCGATCCGAGAATTGGCAAAGTATTCAAGACTGCCGGATCAGCGTGTTTGGTATGTCGCTCCAACTTACCGTATGGCGAAACAGATTGTATGGAAAAAGTTAAAGAAAAAACTTTTAAGTATTAATTGGGTTAAAAAAGTAAATGAGCAAGATCTCACCTTGGAGTTAATAAACGGCAGCGAAATATCATTGCGTGGGGCCGATAATTATGATAGTTTGCGTGGTGTAGGATTAAACTTTATAGTATTAGACGAGTTCGCAGACATTAACAGCGAAGCTTGGTTCGAGGTTTTGAGACCGACATTAGCGGATACACAAGGGCACGCATTATTTTTGGGAACACCCAAGGGTATGAATTGGGCTAAAGAATTATTTGATAATTATACAACTAAAAAGAATTGGATGAGTTTTCAATTTACAACTTTAGATGGTGGCAATGTCCCTGAAGAAGAAGTAGAACAAGCCCGTGAAGATCTAGATGCTAGAACATTTCGTCAAGAGTTTATGGCAACATTCGAAAATTTCAGTGGCATTATTGCATATGCGTTTGGAGCACACAATATAAAACAAGCAGAAGATGTAAATCCTAATGAGCCGTTAATATTAGGCACTGACTTCAATGTAAGCCCAATGAGCTGTACCGTAATGCGTAGAACAAACAATGGCTTACATCAAATAGATGAAATTGTTCTTTACAGTAGTAACACAAATGAACTAATAGATGAGATAAGAAATAGATATCCTCGCAATCCTATAACAATATTCCCCGATCCGGCCGGCGTACAAAGGAAGACAAGTGCCAATGGAAATACCGATATTAAAATACTTGAAAACGCTGGATTTACCGTGCGTTATCATAGACAACATCCGCAGGTCAAAGATAGGATCAATAGCGCAAACAGTTTATTTTTTCAGCGTGATGATTATAGCACTAGGTTTTTCATTGATCCTCGTTGTAAGCATACTATTAAAAGTCTTCAGCAGTTTTGCTATAAAGAGGATAGTCAAATACCGGACAAAGATAGTGGATTCGATCACATGTTCGACGCATTAACATACGCAATACAATTCTTATTCCCTATCAACAAGGAAGTAGAAACAATCGTGCCCAAAAGATTCGGGCATCAGTTAGCATAAATAATACATTAAATATGATTAAAGTTCATCCACATTTTAGATTATACAGAAGTCAAAGAGACTCTGCCATTAAAAGAGGAATTGATTTTCAATTCACATTTGAAGAATGGAATAGTTGGTGGGGAGATGACATAGTTAATAGAGGTCGTAAGGCTGGACAATTAGTTATGGCTCGTATTGGAGATCAAGGACCGTATCATCCTGCCAATGTTGTTAAAAAAGCATGCGGTGATAATGTGCGTGAAGCAGATAGAAACTATGATAAAACTTGGTTTAGTCATAGTGAAGAAACTAAGAAACATCTTAGTGAAAAATTAAAAGGCCGTGTTGATAGTGAAGAAACCAAAGTAAAGAAATCTTTAGCTATGAAACAATCACACGCTAACCGTAAATTATTAAAGGAATTACAACATGGCTGAGCTCATGACATTTCAAAATGCCTACTTACAGGCAACAGCAGGAAATACAACTTATAGTCGCAATCAACTAAGATGGCAATTTCTTTTGGCAAGCTACACAGGCGGCCAGGCTTATCGCGAAGGTGCGTATCTACAACGATACGCATTAGAAAGTGATGGTGAATACGCAGTTAGATTAAACAATACGCCATTAGATAATCAATGCCGCAGTTTAATTTCATTGTATATTAGTTTCTTGTTTAGAGAAAAACCACATAGAGAATTCGGCGTATTAGAAAATAATCCACAGATTGAAGCAATATTAGAAGACGCTGATCTAGATGGCCGCAGTATGGATGCGTTTATGAAAGATGTAGCAACATGGAGCAGTGTTTTCGGACATGTATGGATAGCCTGCGCAAAGCCCAATGTAGGCGCTATCACACTAGCAGATGAACAAGCATTAGGCGCACGCCCTTATTTGTCAATGTATAATCCATTAGCAGTCACAGACTGGCGTTGGGCCCGTCAGCCTAATGGCGGTTATCAATTAGAATATATTAAGTATGTTGAAGAAGTTAATGGTACCGAAACCGTTGTTAAAGAATGGGGCTATGATACAATTAAAACTTATAAAGTTGATACACAACAAGAAATTGTATTAGATATGTCAGAAGAAGTAAATGGTCTAGGTTATCTACCATTCGTATGTGCTTACGCAGAACGCAGTCCAGTAAGAGGATTGGGCAATAGTTTAATCGACGATATCGCGGATCAACAGCGTATGATTTACAATGAACTTGCTGAAGTATATGACAGCATTAGACTAGACACTCATCCAAGTCTAGTGGCCACAGCAGGCACAAACGCACAAGGTGCGGCTGCTGGTCAAGTTATTACAATGGAAGAGAATTTGGATCCGAATTTGAAACCATATGTTCTACAGTTCGAAGGCGGACAAATAGATAAGATTTACAACAGTATTAACAATCGTAAAAAGATGATTGATTCAATGGGTAATGTCGGCGCAGTTCGCGTCACAGAAACTAAATCAATGTCAGGGATAGCGATCGAGACGGAATTTCAGCTGCTTAACGCAAAGTTGTCAAGTATAGCCGATAATCTAGAACTAGCAGAAGAACAAATATGGCAAATAGTTTATACATATATGGGTTATACATGGGATGGTGAAATAACATATCCTGACAACTTCGCGCTACACAATAAAGACAACGAATTAAGTCAATTAAAGACAGCATCTGAGATAGTCAAAGATCCAGTTAAACTAGCACTCATTGAAAATGAAGTTATGG
>Ga0222713_10005664_pt1 | contig 12084 bp, 11 predicted proteins | sample C33_649DmetaG_FD_165061 | JGI IMG/M metagenome (GOLD analysis project Ga0222713, IMG submission 165061) | Estuarine water microbial communities from San Francisco Bay, California, United States - C33_649D | ecosystem: Environmental > Aquatic > Marine > Unclassified | place: USA: California...
CTGACCAATAGAAACAGTGGGAGAAGACCCTTCACTAGGCGTGTGAGAAACAGTAACGCCCGTACCTGCTGTAATATTTGAAACGTAATTTCCATTAGTATCTGTACCTAAATCAATTACATCGTTTACCCAAACAGACCCGTTCCATTTAAGAAATTGTCCAGATGAGTTACTCGTGATAGTGACATCACCAACATCATCAAGAGTATTAATTGTTGGTATGCTGTCATTAACCCATTGAGAACCATTCCATTTAAGAAATTGTCCAGGTGTAGCTGAAGATATGCTTGTATCAGTTAGCGAAACAATACTTTGACCAACTTCACCGCCAACAACATTAGAAAATATATTTACTCTTACTTCGTTTGAATCCGGTGCTTCACCAAAATAAAGCTTTAAAGTATTTCCCGTTAAAGCCTCCCAAGATACTTGTATGTCATTGTATGGTGAAGAGTTTGACCTGCAGGAAACCAAGATATCTCTTGTGCCAAGATTATGAGTGACAGTTATTTCCGTATCTACTCCATTGCCAATACTGGCAGAATAAGCTGTGCCTTGTGCTGTTGAGAAACCAGCGTATACAAGTGCCCTAACTGAATTAAGAGCAGGAGCTGGACTAAATGTCGCTGTTATTTCATTTACAGTAGTAGCTTCCCACGAAGGCGTTAATACGGCATAAGGGCTCGAAGCCTGCCTAAATATAACAAACACATCTCTAGTACCAAGATTGTGATTTATTGAAAAAGATGTAGCTGACCCATTTCCAATTGTCTGGACATAGGATGCACCAGTGACGGCATTTAAACCTCTATTAATCCAATTTGATCCATCATAAGAAAGTATTTGGTTTGATGCTGGACTAGAAAGAGCAACGTCTCCAATATCATCAATTGAATTAATAATTGGAATAGAGTCATTTACCCAATTTGTTCCATCAAACTTTAAAAATTGTCCAGTTGTTGCTGTTCCAATTGAAACATCACCAATGTCATCTAATGCGTTGATCTGAGGAACGTTATCATTGATCCAATTAGATCCGTTATATTTTAAAAATTGACCAGGAGTTGCAGAAGTAATAACAACATCACTTAGAGCATCTATGCCAAATAAAACAGATCCAGTTACAGATAAACTACCAGGAACAACTAAAGAATTTGGTAGACTGAGTGTTATAGAACCTGTTGTTTGTGTTACTGAAATTTGATTAGAAGTTCCATTGAGACTTGTTACTCCAGCCGTACCGCCTGCAGCATAAATTGTTACTCTTACGGAGTTAGACGATGGCGGTGTAGAAAAAATAATTGATGTTGTATTAGTTGATGTTGCTTGCCAATTAACTTCAATTACTTCATAGGGGCTTGCTGCATTTCTTGCAACAACTACAAGATCTCTTGTTCCTAAGTTGTGCGTTAAAACAAACGAAGTAGAGGATCCATTTCCTATGGTTTCAGAATATGCACTTGGAGCTCCAGCTCCACCGCTACCAGATATTGCTGTAGGGACAAATTTTGTTCCATTGTATGCCAGTGCGTATCCGAGGTGTTGCGGAAGAAGTGTCTATTTCAATATTGTTAACAAAAAGAGAGTTAACATAAACGCTATTTGGAAGACTTAAGGTAAAGGCTCCTGAAGTTTCAGAAACAGAAATCTGATTATTTGTACCAGAAATACCAGTAATTAATTTTGCACCTACTATTGCGTTTGTAGAGTTTTTATAGAAGATCTTACCATCTGCATAGTTGATGGCAATTTCTCCACTTTCTAAACTTGTAGGTGCTACGCTAGATGTTCCAGACCTTTTTATTAAAACAGTATTTGACATCTAAAACTCCGCTAGTTTGCATAAAAGTACTATATTATACAATATAATTAAAAGGTTCCGCCATCAATAGTGAATCCTACTAGGTTGCTATTGTTTCCGTAAAGTGCTCCAGAAATTCCAACCCCTCCAGTAACAACAAGGGTTCCAGTAGTATAACTGCTTGACGCTGTTCCTGCAGTAAATGTAGTAGCACCATTTGAGGTTAGTGTTGTAAAAGCGCCAGTCCCCCTAGTAGTTGCCCCTATGCTAGAGGCGTTGATTGTTTTATTTGAAAGGTTTTCTACACCTGCCAAAGTTGCCAAAGTACCAGTGGTTGGAAGAGTGATGCTAGTGTTGGCAGTTGTTGTTAGAGTAGTATTATGGGCTCCAGATGTTTCTAGATTTCCACCAAGCGTAATGGTCTTAGACCCATTATTGACTCCAGTTCCACCATAAGTTGGAGAAACTATCGTTCCCTGCCAAGTTCCTGATCCAATTGTTCCAACAGTTGTAATTGAAGACTGACCAACATATGTTGCGGCAATGTCAACCGAGTCTGCTCCGACGGTGATTCTATCTGCTGTGCCACCTACTGCTAAAACCCCAGAAGATATTGTTAAACCAGCACCTGCTAGTGAGTCCTTTAGTTTTAATTCATCTGTGGCGATTTCTATTCCGCCATTTGTTGCTACATTAACATTAAATTCTGTTCCATTTAAAGAAAGAGCAGATCCAGCTGCATATAGCCCTGCTCCAGAAAACTGAACCCATACTTGACCATTAAAATCTGTTAGATTATCTGCAGTTTGAACCCATCCAGTGTTAGCATACGAAGCACCTTGCTGAACAAATACAGCCAATCCATGAAGTTCAGTATACACATTAACATCTGAAGATCTTGTTAAAGTATAGCTACCACCAGTAATTGAAACATCATATACACCTTTTTGACTAGCGGTTGTTTGTCCTGTTAGAAGAACTCTTTCGCCATCATTAAGAGTGTGTGTATCGATTTCTAGTGGAGTTGAACCTGTAAGTGGAACGTTTGAACTAGAAAGTACGTGAACAGCCTGCTTCCAAGATAATCCAGTAACTTTATTGTCTACATAATATTTTGTAGCGGCGTCTGTATCCTGAGTTGGTTCTGCAAGACCAGTAATTCTAGAAGAAGCTACATCAACTGTTCCTGTGCCATTGGGGCTCAATGTTATATTACCATTACTGTCTGTAGAGGTGATGGTATTTCCATTAAAGTTAAGATTATCTACAGTAAGCTCTGTAATGCCAGCAACTGATGTTGTTGTTGATCCAAGAGTTAAAGTTGAAGACCCTAAAGTAATTGTTGAATTTGCAAGTTGAGCGTTAGAAACACCACCAGACTTAATTGATACTGCGCCAGATGCAACACTGAAACTATCTGAGTTAAATGACGCAATACCTTTATTCGAAGTACTCGCATCCTCCCCTGAAATTGTTATGGTATTATTTGTGACAGCTGTGTCAATTCCTTCTCCGCCAGTAAATGTTAATGTATCTGTTGCAAGAGCGACTGAATCTGCTGTTCCAGTATCTGCACCGACGGTAAGAGTGGTGGAAATGGAGGCTGTCGATACTGCGGTAACAAGACCTTTTGCATTTACCGTTACTACTGGAATTTCAGTAGTAGAACCGTAAGCGCCGACATTTGAGTTTACTGTATCAAGAGTAACATTAATTGTAGTATTACCAAGATTTGTCATGGTGGCGCTACCATCAACATCTCCAGCAATTGTTATTGTTGGGTCGTTAACATCAAAGTTTAGTTTGCCATTGTCATCGTCATAAGTTACAGAAATGCCAGACTCTGTATTTGTTGACACCATAGCGCCGACAATATCTTCAACTCTTTCTGCATTAAGAGTGACCGCACCAGCGGTTACAGTGAAATCAGTTGAGTCAAAAGATGCTAATCCAGTTACAGAGCTTGTTGCAGTTCTGATGTTAGTGTTTGAAGCAGATGTTAGTCTACCCTGTGCATCTACGGTAAAAGAACCTACCGCAGTGGAAGTTCCATATGAACCTGCTGTAACAGTAGTATTGTCTAGGTCAACAGTAATGTTGTTTCCTGCTGCTACTGTTGTTGTTAGTCCAGTTCCGCCTGAGATTGTTAAGGTTTCATTATCATCTACAACTGTTGATGTTCCAGAATCTGCTGCTAAGTTAAATGTGTATGTTGCTGCTACTATTGCAGAGTCAACATATGCTGTTGTTGCAACTGCAGTACTGTTGTTTCCTGCCGTTTTTGTTTCTGCTGTTGCAGAAGATCCAAGTGAAACTGTTCCAGTAAAAGTTTTATTTCCAGAAATTGTTTGATTTGACGTTAGGGTAGCAAAAGCACCAGAACCACCAATTGCTATTACGTTCGATGCTGTTCCACCAACGCCACCCGTACCCTTACCGTAATAAAGGACGTCATCTACTTCTGTAAATGCTAATTCTGCGTTTTCAAGCGACGCTGGTGCACCAGAGGAACCTCCAGATGCCCTTCTTTTAATTCTAATTGTATTTGACATTTTTAGAAGTTTCCTCCATCAACTAAATTTTCTTCAGAGTAGTTAACCCATTGAGAACCATTGAAGCGCAAAATATCGCCACTAGATACTGTCGAAATAGTAACATCATTTAAACCATTAAGAACAGATTGCGTTGATATTTGAGCTTCTGCGCTTATAATTCTATCTTTTACCGTTAGGTGTGATCCAGCTGGATTAAGGCCTAAAACTGTTTGTACTGCTTCTACCGCATCGTTCAAATCTGCATGCTGTTTTGCGTGAGGTACTGTTGTAGAGTTAAGTTTATCCGATCCTGTTGGATTGACAAAATTATCTAAAGATGAAGGATATTGAGTGGCCATTTTTCTCCTATAAAGATATAATTTTATTAGGACCGTTGTCCCAAGCTATAGTAATCGGAATATCAGTACTACTACTACCGGCAAAAGGTATTCCTGAAGCGGTGTCTATATACATTATTAACTTAGATGTGCTGTCTGAAGCTGTCGATCTATATATTATAATTGCATTAAACGCAGAGCCGTCATGGCTTGGTATAGCTAAATCATCTGCATCTATAACGCCTAAAACATTAGAAATGCCTGTTAGGGCAACAGACCTTTTTTTTATTGCAGTTGGAGGAACATCTGACATGAAGGTATCTGTGTTTTGAGATGGGATATATTCACTGTTAACAAGAGCTACTTTAAATTCTGTTGAACTAAAATTAATTTCCCCGATTTAATATAGACTGCTTAGTCTTGCCATAAATAAAGTTTGACATTATATTCCTACATTTTCAGAAACAATAATTCTATATTTATAATTAGACTCAAAATAATCTTTATTATCTGCGTTATATGAAGGCGTTGCGTCAGCTAAAGATGGAAAATCTATGTAAACTTCTGGCTTCCAGGAGTGCATAGATATTTTTACTGGTATAGACTCCCACCTAACAGGAGTTTTCTGTATCTTTTTTCTTTGTGCTTTAAAATAATTTGTATTTAAAAAGTTAGAAGCTGGTCTTTCGTTAAAAAACACAGTAATTCTTCCATTATTATAATCATTATCTAAATAAAAATCACCATTAGCTGGTTCAACAGAAGTAATATAAAAATCTGGATTTTTAGCGATAATCTGATAAGTTGTATATGGTTCAACTAAGATTGATTTATCTTCAACTAGAATTTGCTCAATAACCGGAGGTTTTGGTTCTGCTATTGCCGTTGGTGTTGAAGAGTTTTGTATAGTAAATTTTATTTTTTCTTCTGGAATAACTTGCCCAGCTGCATCGACTAAACCATTTACTCTAATGTAGTAGTCTTGTTGACCATTTAGTATTTTATTCCAATATAACTTTAATAAACGAGATATCTGATTATAATCATTAATAGACTGAATAGATCTAAATGGATTAGCAACTGTTGATGGAGTAGAAGAAACTGTTTCAACGATAAAGTTTGCGTTAACAAGAGAACTTATTTTTACAGTTCTAGCAAATTTGATAACTACAATATCTGGACCAACAGTTGCATATTCTATAAGGTTTAACGCCACTTTATTCTCCTATAAAACTGCACTCTGTTTTAATAGTAACTACGTTTGACAAAAAAGAAAGAGGGCGGTGATCCTAAAACCACCGCCCCCTCCCTATTAGGGAATCGTAACTATAACTTCCCTAAGGTCTATCAGAGTGTTACGTTGTTTGTAACGGTAACCTCGTAGTTACGTGCAAGGCTGACGTTCTTAGCAACGGTGATACCTTCGCCGTCACCAAGCATTACGATGTCATAACGCTCTTTCATCTTCATTTGACGGATGTCACGACTTGGATCATCGAACTGATCTGTTGACATGTCATCCTTGACAAGGAGGGTACCAACTTCATTGCGGTCGATCAAGAATAGATCAGACTTAGCTGGAGTTGAACCTGCCTTGGCAGTGAAGCTGACGAATGGTGAAACAATAACGTTCAAGCCCATTGGAGCTGTTGCGTTAAGGGCTGCACCCTCAGATTGTGGACGATATCCCCAGCTGGTATTAACAGCTGCGGCAGAACCACCAGTGTGGAAAATTGCATCCTTCAGGAATACTGACCACATAAGTGGATGTAGGATGAAATCGGTTGGAATGTGCTTCTCGGCCATGAGCACTGCTGCCATGTCGATAATGTCATCCCAGGTAACGGTGTCATTTGCGGCACCGTCAATTCCTCTACCAGTGGTAGCTGTGCCACCGTCGTTGTCAAACACAACCGTAGCTGCGTCCTTAAAGCGACTAAGAGCAATTTGCTCTTTTAGACGAGCCATAGCACGGCCTGCAGCGCGAACATGAAGTCCAACGATGTCCCAGAGGGAGTCAGCAATTACTTCTTCAGTAAATGCTAGCTTTACACCCTTCTTGGATACCTTTCCTTCAATCTGCTTTGCAAAGGCTAGTGCCTGCTCTGGATACTCTTGTCCTTCAGGTATCTCTGCAGCTTGGATTGCATTAACGGCTGGGAACTCCAGAGAACGCCCCTTGCCAAGGCGAACTACCGAAAGAAGAGGGGTTACGAGCAACTGTGGCTCTGCTGCCTCTTTTAGAGTACGAGAGATGACCTTTGGAAATAGAATTGCTGCGTCTGGTGAACCAAATGCTTCCTTTATGGTAACTCTGTTGTCTGAATCGATGTACCCATCCTCAGCTAATGCGGCTTCCCAAGCTGGGAGCCCTGAGAGGAGTTCTTGGATTGTCTTACTCATCTTAGGATTATTCCTCCTGTGTTGTTTTCTTTATTATAATGTTAGGTTGACACGGAATGCGCCAACCACGTTTGTGACATCTAGGTTTGAACGGATGCCAAGCTTGCCCTGGTAGGTGCCAGACTTTGTAAGTTCATACACGGTCTTGAGAGCACCTGGATCTGATGGGAGTTGCATGTATGAAAGCAACCCGTCATCAAAATTGGTGGCAAACTTCTCAACCTCAATCACTTTACCAACCTGCAACCAGGGGTATGTACCTGCATCACCAGCTGAAAGTAGTCTTGGACGGCCCATAAAGTCAGCGGCAACGAGATCGCCTGCGGCAAGATCTGCGTTGACACCGGTTACCATTGGGTACTCTACATAACCTCTGGTAATGAAACCAGCACCTTGTGAGGTTCCCTTATCAAAGGGTCTGTAAAGATCATATTGTGCACAGCCTACTGGGACGCTACGAGCAGCAACTGCCTGAGTATCGCCACTTGGGCCTGCGGTTGGAGTTGCACCAGCGGTTGGGTTCCAACCTGAGATGGTGTCACCCCAAGTAACGGTGCTTCCGCTACCGTTAGCAGGGACAAAACGTGAATCGCCAGCTACAGTGACGACTGAAAGAATTGTACCTTTTGGAATAACGATTTCAAAACGATCATCTTCTGAATCTGAGTACCAGGTTGGAAGAGCAACGCTAGGAAGAATGTATGTTGCTGGGGCGGTACCCTCAGAAACAACGAAACGACCTGAACCAGTCTTTGTTCCTACCTTACGAAATTTTGCTAAACTCATTTAAGTTTCTCCTTAATAATTGATAGTTTATAGTTTACGACGACCCATAAGAGCGTCTACGAATAGCTCCTCAGCAGAGGGAGACTTTTTTTGACCCTTGATTTCATGATCTTCATCTATTAAAAGAACATTTTCTTCTTTCTCTAGAACTACTTCGCTCTCCATTACTGGTTGAGCTAAACCATGAATATCCTTTTTTACTGTTGGCATCTTTGCCAAATCTCTTAAAGAATCTGCAAGAGAACTAGCTGATCTTTTTACATGATCAGCGATTAATTCTTCTCTATCTTCAATTGATTCTGTTCCAACAGAAATTTTAGTGTCAACAACTCTCTCAGCTAAAGTACGATGTAGTGCTTTTTTGAGTTTACTGTTTTCTTCTTGGAGAGACTGAACTTTTGCTTTTAGTTCTTCAACTTCTTGCTCAGTAGCATCGTGTGTTTTACTGAGGTCTGCATCTGACTCCTCAGTCTCTGCCTTGTCTTCACCATCAGCTGGCTTTTCGCCGTCTTCGCCATTTTCTGGATCTGACTTCTCTGATTCCTCTGAAGACTCTGGTTCAACTTCATCCTTGTTTTCTGGATCTTGTTCGCCAGCTTCCTCAGAGTCTTCATGAGACCCTTCTTCTTTATTTGACTCTTCGCCAGCTGGTTCGCTAGCTTCAGAATCTTTATCTGCGCCTTCAACGTTCTCTTCTTCTGGAGCGTCCTCTGCAACTGCCTCTGAGGCTATAGCAGAAAGATCCTCACTTAGCTCTTCAACTTGAGCGAGAATGTCTTCAGCGGTATTGTCATTGCTCATGCTAGAAATCTCCTCATGGCTATCCTTGTCTTGATTCTCATTAGATAGTAATGAAGTGTTGTCACTGTTACTATTTTCGCTTTCATGTATTGCTATTGCTGACAAAAAAGCACCTTTCATATGCATGTAGAGTGGTTTTGACTCTTTCTTTTTTAAAGAAGACAAAATTGACTGATTCTCAGTTATAGAAACAATATCTTCCTCATTCATATGAAGAACAAAAGCCGAACTTTTAGCTACCCAATTATCTGAATCAGAAACGGCTACATTTCCATCTGTTTTTTTGGTTACCCTAACGCTAGACCTTTGATCTGCTGGTTGATTAACAAATGAATACTCTTTAAAAGAAATGTCTTGCATGTCTATAAATGCAAGTTTACCCTTGTATACTTGACCTCTTTTGTATTTTGGTAGTTTTGGTCTTCCATCTGAAGATTCAGAAGCAAGATCTTCCCCAGAAATTGAACATACAGCCTTTCCTGCCCTACCTCCAACGGAACCAGTTAAATATCTTTTATCTGCTACCTTTTGTGCTGCTACTGGATCGGTAATTGCAATCTGTAGTCTGACATATGGAGAACCATCTGATTCTTTATCCATTTTTGCGGCAATGACTCTACCAATTGGCTCAGAGTTGAGGTCATGGTTTAATATAATTGGCTTTGGATAAGGATCTACCCAAGACTGTAATGCCTTTTCTAATTCTGCTGCAGAATAATTATTGTAGTTTGCAGTAAGTCCGCTCATGAATGGCAGCGACCTCGATAATTAAACCGTAATTGTCGCTAAAGCCCTCTGTAAAGTTGTACTTGCTCTCGGACAGGTTTGGGAGTTCTACTGTAAAATTTTCTACAAAATCAAAAGACATATTTACTCCAAATACTTTAAATTCAAAACTAATAGTAAATTACTTTTTATAAGATTGAACAATCTTATATAAAAATATCATAGTTAATCTAACTAGCAATAGCTAGTTTACCTCTTTCATCTCCAGATTGCAAAAAATGCTGGAGCATATTTTGGTGCATTATGTGCGGTGTATATATATATGACGCACAATAGAGTTTTTTCCCCAACCCCCTTGCGTTGTCGCACCAACCTATATCCTCACCTTGCTGGTGAACTTTATAGTCTACAGAATTGTAGGTATCTTTGGACATCATCTTTGCTGCCATTATAATATCCGATTGAAAATACCCACCAAACTGGTATTCTTCTTTCCTGTAAGCCTTAGACGGTTCAGTTGGTATCCAGTTCATGACCCCTGGATACATTGTTCCGATTGGAGTCATAAACATCAAAGTGCTTACTGCATCTGCACCAGATTGTATATGGCTAATTAATCCATTAATTGTGTTTGGATTAGTTAAAAGAATATCAGAGTCTAAACTATAATAATACGATGGAGATATTTCTCTTACTCTTTTTAATAAACTATTTCTCATAGAGACTAAATTTTCATATTTAGAAATAGTCCACATTCTTGAGTTTTCCTCGTGCTGATGATGAACTAAATCATCCCTAAAGTTAATTTCAAAAATTGGAGATTGAGTATTCTTCATTCTATACCTATGCAGCATAGATATAGTTTCTTCATCATCGCTTGATGCTTCAAAGATAAAGCCAATTTTTGACATATCAATTCCTTGATTCTCAATACAAGAAATCCAATATGGAAAAATCCAACTTCTTTTATAGATTGGACAACCTATTATAAGATCCATTTTATTCTTCTATTTTTGCCTCTGGTTGTTTTGTTGAAGTTTTCTTTACAACAGGCTCATGCTTTTCTACAGTCTCTGTAGGTGCCTTCTTAACTTCTTCAGTTTGTTTTTGTTCAGGTTGTGTTTCGTTTTTTTCTTCTGGATCTGAACTAAGAATTTCAACAAATACATCAACTATTGTTAAGAGTTTTTCTAAAGCCAATCTTACCTGACCGTTATAAACTGCTTCTCTAAACTCGTCTAAAACAATATTAAAGTCTAGCTCTTCGTTGCTTTCATTTTCCTGACTCATCTATTACTGCCTCTTTTTCTTTTGTATCTTTATCTACAGTAATAGTATTATACTCTTCATCGAGCAAAGATTCAATCATTATTAAAAACTGATTATCGTATCTCTTGATATCTGGAGATGTTCTTCTTCCATTTTGGTTAGCTGGCCTTACAGAATTACCTACACCCCTTCTTTGGTTTGGAAGGTTTCTCTGGCCTTTTGGAGCTGGCTCTTGTGTATCAGCGTTATCTTTTGTTGGGCCTTGTGCAGATTTTTGCGCTTGCTGAGACTTCATTGCTATTTCAGATTGCTGTTTAGCTATTTCAATCTGAACCTTACCCTGCATAGATGCGTATAGATCGCTAACCTCAACTTCTGGATCGACATTTAGCGCAATGCGTGTTTCCTCTAAAGTCATTATATTATTAACATACTTCTGTATAATATGTGTTTCTTTTTTGACTTGAGTATCAACATCTATTTCTTTAAACTTAAAGAAACATCTATCAGAAGTACTTGAATCAGATGGGTTTACAATTGGGTCGAATCCACCTTCAAACAATAACTCGTTAAAAATATTTAATCTGATCATTTCTGAAAAAAGTCTTTGATAGTTTTTAACCTTATCATAAAGAGCTGTATCTAATCTTTCAGACATAGCTCTATTGCCACCATTCATTGTCATTCCCAAATGGTGTGGTGCTACGCCCAAGCCAACTGCAACTCTTTCCTTAAAGTGTTGTAGATAGTTTGTTGCATCAAGAGATTCTCCTTGGCCGCCTATAACCTCAACGTCATGCCTATGAGGAAGAATTAAGCCACCTTCTGCTCTTAAATTCTCTATCTCAGCAGCTGCCCTATCTATTTCATCTGGTTCTGCTGGCTGTTCTGGAGTGCCAACCTTGTACTTATAAAGAGGAAAAAGTTCTCTATGAACAAGGTTTTGAATGTCTTCTTCCATTTGCCTTAGTGCAATTACGTCATCTAAAACAGTACTTAAAAATGGTGTACCAAAAGCTCTTCCAGTCTTTCTGTCAAAGTGAAGATGTATTACCTTTTCTGCTGACCAAGTAGGATCAGTACCATTTGGAGTGTATGTAAATGGGTCTGTCTGTTGCATGTATGACTTTGGCTTATTGTGTTTATCTCTTAAAATTCTAACTTGTTCAGTTGGAATAAGATAATAGCCAACAATGGGAAGGGTTCCATTTACAGATTCTAGTTTAGTTGGAAAATACTCACCGACATCAGCCCTAGCTTTAACTATAAAAGCATTCCCGAACTTAATCAGCTGATCAAAAACTTCCATTAAGAATTCTATAAATGGTCTTTTCATTGCCATTTCTAAAAAGTCAATTCTTTGAAGAAGATAGGATACTGCTTCTGCATTTTCTGAGGCTATTTCCCATCCTTCTTTCCAAAACAA
>Ga0222713_10005665_pt1 | contig 12082 bp, 23 predicted proteins | sample C33_649DmetaG_FD_165061 | JGI IMG/M metagenome (GOLD analysis project Ga0222713, IMG submission 165061) | Estuarine water microbial communities from San Francisco Bay, California, United States - C33_649D | ecosystem: Environmental > Aquatic > Marine > Unclassified | place: USA: California...
TCGATTATTTCCTTTAGTTCGTTCGGGTGTCGATCATCGCGTGAGAGCGTTTGCTTTGTCGATTTACTGTCAGGCTCAAAAATACCCTGCCATCCTCCCGCAAGCGAGTGTTTTAACGCTGCGATTGCTCTTGCTTCTCCCATCTCCCCGAGCTTGGCAAGCTGTTGTTTTTTTGTCGTCGGCGTGAGCTTTTTCTTGATCTCGATCCGATGCTGCTCCCAGTTGCTCCAAAACATCAGAAAATCAGGTGAGGAAAAAGGCAATTCGATTTCTTCTTTTGTACTTTTACCATTACCTATCTCTCTACCTTTACCTTTACCTATACCAGTAGGGTATGGATACCCTATGGATAGGGTATGGATACCCTTTGGATACCCTTTGATTTCTCCATTTTCGTCAATCATTCCGTGTTTTTCGAGAGACTGAAAAGCAGGATTATGAGCTTTACAGTCACGCGAGAGCTTGCCGTGCTGAAATTCGATGAACTTGCAAATGATGAATTTGCCCTCTGAAATCTCCGCAACTCTGCTTTCAATTTCTGTCATTCGTTCAAACGCTCGCTTAATTCCAGTCTGGAATTCACAAAGGGCAAAATCAGGTGTGATGATTCCTGCATTGTCGCACTTATCTACGAGCCAAAACCAAAGGAGTTTCGCATCAGGTGACAAAGCGCGGAACCATGGATCATCCCATTTCAATGTTTCTGTAAATCGTTTAGGCATAAATAAAAAAGCCCTTAACTCTACCAAGCGTGAACCCCGCAGAACAATTGCGGCACTTGGCAGAATTAAAGGCTGTTTGTTTGAAGTTCATTTTTTCTCGGGTTCAACGAGGTCAATTTCTCGACGCGCCAAAAATAGCGCATCGTTTTTATATGTCAAGCGGTCTTTTTCACCAGTTGCGCGTCGATCATCCGCTGTAAGTTCGCTTCAATTTGCAAAGCTTCATCGCGTCCACGGTCGGTTAAAATGTATGTGTAAACCGTCTGCGGCGAGTATTTAGCGCGTGGTTGCGAAGCTTGAACAATGTAATCCGCAGCGTCATCCCATCGCTTTGTGAAGCGGTAGTCAACGATCATACGTGACTCAATAGGTATCTCAGCTGTTCGAACTGGCATGTTGTATTTTAGCAACTCTAGCAGCAAAATAGCGCGGGAAATCTTGTGATGCAGGATGAACGGTGGGAGCTCTTTTCTTGGTTTTGCCTCGCAATCCATCTTGCGCAGGATGTGTAGTAGTTTTAGTGGTGTCATAATAAAGTTAGTTGCGATTTCTCACGCGCAAGCCATTCGTTTGCTGCCTTGTGAAAATTCTTCTTGATTTCAAAACCGTATGCTGTTCGCCCCATTCTGTGAGCAGCAATGATCGTGCTGCCGCTGCCTGCGCATGGGTCAATCACGACATCACCTTCGTCGGTAAAAATGGAAATAAGCCGCTGGAGAAGTTGCACGGGTTTCTGAGTTGGATGCAGCTTTTCGCTTTCATTATCGCGCGGCCAGTCCATCGCATTGAAAATCATTTTCCCATGGTTGCGAAATTTCGGCAGCTTGTCTCGATATAAAATCACCGCGTATTCGCAGTTCCCGACAACTCGCATGTTTGCTTTCAAAACTTGTGCTGAGAAGTTTTTAACAAACACAAGGTTGATGTAGTTTTGAAAACCGTATTCCTTTGCTTTTGTGATGATCTCCATTTGCTGATCGAAAGCGCAAAAAACAATCATGCAAGGCGCGACCCCTGTCTCTTTTTTGTTTTCTGGTTTTAGCATTTTAGAGCAAAAATGCAGGAACTCGGAAATGCGAAAATCCTTGTCGGTGTCGAAAAACTCTTTTCCAGCAAGCTCGCTTTCGCCGTTGGCATTATCGCCGTCTTTATACCATGCGGGATTTGATGCATAAGCATTATTACCTAAGTTATATGGTATATCAGCAATTACAAGTTGCGCTTTTGGTATTGCGTGCCGTTTGTAATTTTGAAAGTGATCGTTGTATATTTCATGCTTGCATACCTTGGCGATCTCTCGCTTTTTGTAGCTGATATCTTGGTCTTGCTCTAGTGTTAGTTCGTTCATTTTCTGTGTGTTCTGGAAAGTTGTTGCCCTGCCGATTTCGGATTGCCTGAACATTTTAACATATGCAAATAGTTCCCTAGTCGGCAGGGGGTTTTCTTCGCGTCATCACGCGATGGGCGAGGAAGGTGTGTAAAGGTCAAAAGGGGATCGAATCGTCATCATCATCCGCTGCCGACTGCGGTGCTTTGCCGCTCTTAGCCGCTGATTGCGGTTGACTGCCGTTGTCTTTCTTGCTGCCAAGAAACTGCATGTTTTCGATGATGACTTTCATCCTGCTGCGTTTCTGCTGCGTTGTTTTATCATCCCATGTTTCGAGGTTCAAACGACCTTCGAAATAGCAGGATGAACCCTTGGCGAGATATTGCCCCGCAAGCTCTGCCGTCTTGCCGAAAGCGGTAAGATCCACGAAAGTCGTTTCTTCTTTTTGTCCGCTGTCATCCTTCCATTTGCGATTTACAGCGATGGAAATATCAGCGATTGCCGTGCCTTTTGGCGTGTATTTCAATTCAACGTCTCGCGTTAAGTTTCCGATTAGTGTTACTCTGTTTAGGTTAGCCATATAATGTCTGTTGTTTGTTGGTGATTGGCGAGCGTGCATTTCCACACGCGCAAAATTGTTAGTTGTCCTTTACGAAAACGCCGTCGATCATCGTTCCGTTGCGTTTGGAGATGACGTTGTAGCTATGCTCTACGCACTCGCGCAGGGTTAGGTTGTGGTTGCATGCTAGCTTATTGAGCCAATAAATGCACTCGCTGATATGATGCTCGGCGCAAGAATCAGCAGCAATGCGCAAAACTGATTCGCCTATTTTTTCAAGTATGAGCTTGTTGGTCGATGGCGTATCGCCAAAATATGAGCATTCGAACTCTAGTCCTGTAAGCTTGGCGTAAATACAAACCGTGATATACACATCGCCAATGCCATCTTTCACAGCGTCAATCGCAACTGATTTATCTTGCTCGTAATCAAACAAAGCCACAGCCTGAGCCGTTTCAATAAGTTCTTCAAGCGTTTTTGCCAGTTGTCCATCGGGTGTTCCTTTGGCTAGGATGCCCTTGTCGCTAGCCCATTGCAGTATTTTTTCGCTTAGGTCGTTCATTTGATTCTTGCTTTCTTTTTAATTCGATTGATAAATTCTGCCATTTCTTCTGTGTCGCAATTATAAGACATGTGTTCAATAATTTCCAAAATCAATTTTTGCGTCCATCTTGCATTGTTAATGCAATCCTCGATTTCCATTACAAGCTTCATTGCTTTGTTTGCGCCAATTTGATATACGAGCTCATAAGGCTCGATTTCTATTTTATAAGGTATGTCCATATTATGCGGATTGTGTGCTGTGAGTCATGCTGATTTTTAGAGCGCGTTTGATTTTTACTATGCGGTCAGATACGTCCGATGGGCGACCATTAACGGTAAAGGTTTTTGTTTTTGATCCGTTTGATAGCGTGACGATTGTCTTCATAATGTGTGTTCGTGTTGGCGGGGGGGAAAGTAGCACGAAAACCGATTGCGTGTAAAGTTATTTCGCAAACTTTTTTCATTTATTTTTGTTTTTCCTTATTTTACAAGGGTTGTAGCGTCATATTTCGCCTAGCAAAATGCGCTTATGCCCTGTAAATCTCCGCTGTAAAGTATCAAAATGCGCGTCTGTTAGGTCGGTTTGCAGCGCGTCCAGCATCGCGTCAATGGTCACTTGCAAGCCGTTATGCGGGGACATGGCTTCTAGTTCTGCGATCATCTCGCGGATCTTCTGCCGTGCGTCCCATTGTTCGCGTGCGGTCATTTGTTAAGCTTTCTACACGCGCCGTCTTTGCATTTCCACATGTTGACAAACGCGTTATATTCCAATTCGTGCTTGCGGTAAATTTGCAGCTTAACGCGTTTACCCCCGTTGTTTATTTTCCGCGCAACATGCGCTTGCTTCTGTTTGTTTTTCATTCGAGCTATTCCCCGATTGTTCTGAGGTAAGCCTCGCATCGTTGGCGAGCGGTTGCGTGTGCCGATTCCCATGTTGCCAATCCGAGGTTTAGCGATGATTCATAAAGCCAGCTTGTGTAAACATTGCGATCTTTGAGGCTTAACTTCTTCTCAAACTCATGGCACGCGTTCAGGTCGGCGGTGTAGTTGGGGATAAACAAGATCACGTCATTTTGATTGTGTCCGCATATGCGAGGTGTCATGGTTCCTCTTGCTGGTGTTGTAGCCATGAGGTTTCGCCACCCCAGCGACTTAGCAATCGCGATGTTGATTTGTTGGTCAGTCATTTCTCCTCCTTCCATTGCCAGGTTGTTTTGCCGTCCGAGTCAACCACGTATTCAGCGTGTCCGCGCTCTACGGCTTGTTTGCGTAGGTTGCCAACTGTGTTCTCTCCTTCGGTAATAGTGGTAATCACGGCATTTAAGACAGCACCTAAAACGATACCGAGCAGCACAGCGTCAAATCTATCGAATCCAAATTTCATAGCTTCTCGCCTCCTTTCCACGCAAGCGCATCTTGCCAGCCTTGGTGGTAGGTCTGAGCGTAGGTTTGCAATCCGCAACGCCCAACGTGATTGCGATACGCATCAGCAATCGCATCTTGCATGTCTATCATTTTGCTGGTGTCAGCAACATGTTCGGGATGCCGAGCTAGAACGTTAGCTAGTGGTTCGCCTTGTGGATCAACCCATTCAAGCAAGCTGTCTTGCCAGTCGTCGGTGTAGGGCGGGTGATTGATATAAACCACGTTCCCAAAATTATAGCGTCCATTATGCATTCTAGGATCATGATCTGAGTGATACACTGCTCGACTAGCCCCTTGTAGGATATATCTTAGCTTCTCAACCCCTGCCGCTTTGCAGGCGGCTAGCAGGGATTCCGACAGTTTCTTTTGTTCTTCTTGTGTGTTCATGATATGTCAATTTCTTTCAGTTCGTATCTATTTGTTTTCTCGTTCTTTTTCCACCCATGCACAAGGATTTTCCACCCTGCTGCACGAATAGCGGCAATGTTTGGGGACTCGCTCATCTTGTTAATGCGACTCTTTACATTGCCCCATGAGGTCGATTGCACGGCAATTGTTTCACTGCCGCGCAAGGCAAGGATGTCGATGATTCCGAAAAGGTCTTGGCGGATTCTGCAATGCGGATTCCAGTGCTCAACTACGGCAACCAAGTCGCAAGTTTTCCGCAAATGTGTCAGGCTGTTCTGCGTTGGCGATGTTTTCATTTTTGCGCTCATAAAAATACTGAGCCATCACGCCCGATAAGTGGTTCTACTTTTTTCTTTGGTTCATCGTCTCCGCGCGCTTTGCGCAACTCCTTTTCTAATTTCCGTGCAAAATCTGCCAGCGCATCAAAGCTAGCTTGCGCTTCGACTGCCGAAACATCAGGGTCGAACGGTTGGCGAAGTGATTTAATTTTTCGGTCGACTCTTGGTGTGCTCGTTTTCTTTTTCATAGCGCTTCTCCTTTCAGTAGTTTTCTAATCGCATCAATTGTCAGCTCAGTATCAAGCATTCGTTTTTTTGCGTTTTCGAGTGCATGCTCCAGCTTTTCTTGCATCGCCCAATAATGCCGCGCGAACTCGACAAATGCACCGACTTTCAACTGCACTGTTTCGTCGTCCTCTAAGCGGTTTTCAACGTCCCAAGCAATATCCAGCATGGCTTGCATGCGCTCGGCATGGCTAGGGATGCGGGTTAGTTCGTCGCGATGGATCATGCGGGAAATGCCGTTAGCTACATCAACGGTAACAATGTCGCTGCCGTGCAATACTTCATTGACCGTTACCACCCCCCACGGAGATTGGCACTTGTCGCCTTTTTTTAATTGTGTGTTCATGAGATAAAGCGCGTTACAGTCGCGCCCCTGTTTTTGGTTATTTGCTTTCAAGCCACTTTACAGAATCGTCACCCAAGTAGCAAACTCTAGTTGTTTTGCCGTTAGACTTTTGCCATGGTTCGCAAACTACTAGAGGTTCTTCATTTTCCAAAGTTCCTGACTTGGAACGCATGGCGAAAAAACCACGGTTATCGTATCCGCAAAATCTTAACCCCATTACAGTCTTACGAGTCACTGGCTTAAATTGTGAATCTTTTTTAGTTCTTACTTCGGTTTTCATACTGTGTTCTGCTCGCTTGGTTCCTGCGAACGAGATGACTTTGCCACATTCGCAGAAAACAGCAAGAAAAAAGTGAATAATTTTTCATCTTTTTTTACTTTCCTTTATTTACCAATGGAAAAACCGCGTGTTTTGTTAGGGTTATTCATTCGATTTCATCAAGCTCAACCTCTGGCAATTCCCATTTTCCGCTTGCTATGCACTCTTTGTAAAGGTCGATTGCTCGCTCCATTTTCGCAAGTCCTGATTCGATCAAAGAATCAGATGCGCGATACACGGCACGGGCAAACGGTTGTTTCATTTCGACCGCTAGCCAATAAAACGGCACGGGTTCATCAAGCTCGTATTTCGCTGCATGAGCCACTTGATACCAAGCCGCCTGCATGTCATAATGGAAGTCGCGAATCCTCCATCCAAACGCCCGTTTTGAGCAATCCTGAGCCGTTTTGAAGTCGGCAATCAATCCATCGCTGTGCATGTCTAGCAACGCCTTGATTTCAACGCCTCGGAACTCGCAAATAATCGGGGTTTCGCGATGCTGGCAAAGCTCTAGCATTTTGCGAACGGTTCGAGATTTTGCCAGCGAGTCAGCACAAAGCGGAATGCGTTGCGCTTTCTCGTCGGCAAGGATCGGCTTCGTTTGCGCATCACGCCATGCCTTGCCTTCTTTTGTCGCAAAGCTCATGCCGTCTGGTTTTAGCGCGTATTCGTCACGTAGGTCTTTTCCCTCTAAAACAAAAGCATGTGTCAGCGTGCCAAGTATCATCGCCTCGCTAGGATCTTGCTCTTCATCCTGCGCGGCTTTGAAATGCGCGGGACTATTAAGCAAGTGTTTCGCTAGGGAAAAGTTTAGCGCGGGATGCTTGCGGTATTCTTCAGTTGTCATTTGATTCCTCGCTTTCTTCATCTGCCGTGTCGTTTTCTATGCCTGCCGCGTTTAGCACGTCTTCAATGCAACTGTCAGCAAGTGATCTAGTGTTCTCATCGTAATTCGTCAAATCAAACTCTCCAGTTACTTTGCCGTAATACCCTTCTGCTGTGATTGTGATTTTCACTCTGTCACCTCGCTTTCTTCCTCTGCCAACGCAAGCACAAGCGGGTCTGATTTTGGCGTTACGTTGCGAACTTGGCGATGATCGAAATCATCCTCTTTTGCGATTTGAGATTGAATCTCTGGAGATAGTCGAATCCATTTCTGCGCTCGCTTAAAGACGGTTTTCTTTGCCATTTCATCGTAAAACGAAATCCACGGGTGATCTTTTCCGTATTGCGTTGCTGATTTGTAGCCTTGCGACTTATCACGAATGGCGTTGATTTCTTCCAAGTTCATGATTTCCGCTTTTTCGCTGCCGTCCTTTTTGCGGATCAGCACATAGTAAGCATATGCATCGCCACGAGGTTTTTTGTAGTCAATCAAGTGCTTTGTGATTGCACCACGATCAACCTCAAACATGTCGTTCTCGCAAACTTTGTCAGCGTGAATGTTGGAGATTTCACCCGTTCGCATTGCAAGCTCCACATAACCCTTGTAATCGACTTGTAACTGACATTCGACTGTCTTATCGCGATTGTTGTTATAGGGGATCAGATGGGCATTTCTGCCGTCTGGTTCAAGCCCTAGCGCTGAGAGCGTAAGCAAGCATTGCATAAATGATGATTGCGTGCATTCAGCAAGCTTAGGTTGACGGGTTAGCAATGTCGTGGCAACTCGGCAAAAGCGGTCTGCGTCCAAGTGCTTAGGCAATGCCAGAGCGAACTGCGCTTTGATGTTGTCTTGACTTAGCAAGCCTTTGAGCGTTGCTGGTTTCTTAGGTGCTGCGACCTCTGTCTTTTCTGTTGTCGTTAGTTCTGTGTTGTTCATTTTCTTGTATTGGTTAAGGTAAAATCACCCATGCGACTAGTCCCGCCATGACAGCGGCTGCTACTAGGCAAAAAGCGTCAATCCACGGGTTGCTTGTTGGTTGTTTCTTTACGGGCTGCGGCTGAGAAAGCAAGCGCAAGGCTAGGCGTTTCTCGATGGCGATAGAGTTAAATGGTTCAATCTTCATAATCGTCTTTGATCGGGTCAATTAGGCTTAGTGCAAATGCCACGATGTAAAATCCTACGATGAGGCAAAACACGGTAAACACGGGATGAGCTTTTACGAAGTCAATCATGGCTTGCCTCCATTCCCCGTTCGATTTTCTCCAAGACATAGCCTGTAAAAATCTTGTTGTTTTCCTTAGCCTCAGCTTTGAGCCTGTCAGCAAGCGCAATCGGCATTTTAACGCTGATGGCTCGATGGGTGCGCTCTTGGACTGAGGCGGCGATAATGGCGCGTTTCTGCGCTCGGTTATGTTTAGTGTTGCTCATTGGTGTTATTTGGTGAGTTGGTTACCACGGTAATTGGTAAGTACTGCTGAAGAAAGATCCTTTGCGGTATTCGATCTTGTTTGTGATATTGTAGCCCTCGCGTCTCAAGTCGGAAATGCGCGTAGAGACTTTGGTTGACTTGGTTAGCTTGGTCAGTGCCGATAGCGTCCACGGTTGACCGTCTGACAGCGCGGAGAGAATTAGTGACTTAGTGTCGGTTTTCATGCTGGTTTGTAGTGGGTGATTTTATTTTTATAAAACGCTTTTCCTAAACGCCAGTGCCGTTCTTTTTCTGTGGTCTCTTCGATTCTCCCGCTTTTATATTTAATCGCTGAAATCTCGCACTCTGGCATAATCCCCGTATTCTCCACCCACCCGTCAGCGTCTGGAGCCGGCTCGTTTGGAACGCACTCGGCACAATCGCATGTGATAGGGTGCATGTCGGCGTCTGGAGTTGGCGTGTCAATTTGAGGGTCTGATTGACCGTCTTCAATTGTTTGCGCTTTCATAGCCCCTTTTAGCTCGGCTGCTAGCATTTGCGCTGCGTGAAGGCTTGGGTCAGGGTTGTCGGTTAGTTCGGTGATGAGCTTGTCTAGTAGCTGGCGTTGGTATGTGTTCATGGTGCGTGTTCTGCCGCTTGTTCCGTGCGACGACCGAAACTTGCCATATCCACCAAAAAAAGCAACAACTTTTTTCAACTATTTTCATTTTCCTTGCAAAATCAATGGTTGCGGCGTGTGTTTTGTTAGGGTAAATTTCCCGAAAATAATTCTTGCGCTTGCTCGTTTTCTGGTTTAGTCTTCTCTCGTTCGCGCGATACGACCGCCTAACAAAGATTTCTTGCTGTGTGTTCAAATAGCATTGGAAGCCCGTTCGAAGGTCGTATCTCGAACGGGCTTTTCATTTGCCCCTGTTCGATTCTGAAGACAGACCAAAACAAAGGACACCGCGAGAAGACGTGAATCTTCCACACTCATCACTAGGCACGGGAAGCGGGAAAGCTGCCAGCGTGTTGTCACCATGAGACTAAGCAGAGGTGGCAGGAGGTTGACTCCTAAGGGGCTGGTTTCCGAATCATAAAAGCACATGGTAGATATTGTTTCTCATCGTGTGTGCTCTAGGGAGGTTAAAGAGAGTAGTGTGTACAGAAATAAAAAGGACAGAATATAGAAGAAAGAACAAACGAAAGAAACACAGAATATGAGCGAAGAAACAATACAAGGAGAACATAGAAAACCACTTTTTCAAAGACTGCGAGACATTTGCGGATGTCTCACCACCGAGGATGATTGCGACGAAATAGCCAGAGTGGTGTTTGAGTCATATCCAACCAACGAAAAAATGAGCGAGGGAAAACACAAGTGCCTTGTTTGCAATGATGTTCGCAAGCAGTTGCGAGGATTGCCAGAATCAAAACTGCACGGCGATGATGGTTTGGCGGCGGCAACAATGCGGGGATTTAACAGATTATCCGAAAATGAAGACAAGTGGCAAGCCAAATACAAACGCTTAAACCTATCGCTAGCCAAAAACAAACGATTGTTTAGTGATGAGTATTCGCAAAGCGTGATTGAGTCGCAAGTGAAGCGCATCAAGCGATTAGAGGACGATTTGAGCCGTGCAAATTGCGAGCTGGATAAATTGAGAAAGGAAACGAAATGAAAAATCTGCAATCACTACTAGAAACTAGCGAGAAAATCACGATTGAGTTTAACGATGATAAATTCTGGGTCAAAATCACGTTTGGTCAATCATGCGCTATTTACGCGAATGAGGATTTAATCGCCGCCCTGCAAAAACTTGATGATGTGATTTTAGAGTTTGTGAATAATAAATGAAAAACCCCGCCAGTGGGAGCTGACGGGGTCTGTAAAGCAAATTAGTTAGCAACGAGCGATAAACTCAGTCTGCAAGAAAAGTAGCTGAATTGGCGGGATTGTCAATTATCAATTAAACTGTGAACGTAATCCAATCTCGAACGTTAGAAACGTTTCGACGTTGGCGAACTACTCCCCCGCCGTCTCTGCTGCCTTTTGTGTTAGAATTTCCTTCAATGGTTTGGAATACTCCGTTCTTGTCGGGCTTAGAAATAGCAATCCCGCAATGACTTGTTGAATGAAGGGAGAAGATGCCGATTGCCTCGCCTGTATGCTTCCGCCGTGTCTTGGTGCTAGCGTCTTGAGCTTGTGACCATTCATCAAAGCCGTAAGCTGCTGCCGTTGTTGGTCGCTTAAACGTAAGTTTTTTTCCGTGCGACTTCTCCCATCGTGCCATAGCCTCGCGAACTACGAAGCATATGAAAGCTGCGCAATATGGCCATCCCGTGCCTTTTAGGTTTGTCGCCGCTTGGTATTGCTGCACCCGCTCGCCTTTGTTGGTAAAGCCGATTTCACGCACTCCGATTTCTTCGGTTGCCACTTCTTTGATGTATTCGCTAAGTGTTTTCATGGTTTCGTTTCTGCTAGTTCCGCTGTTTGCGGCAAAAGTCGGTAGTCTGCCGCTATTGTCCACGCCCTGCCTTGGCGGGTTGGCTGCGGGTAAATCCTGCCTTGCTCAATCCAGCTAGTCACCGTGCGACTACTAACGCCCTCGCGTTCTCCTACCTCATCACTGTTGAGAAATTCCCGCTGTGGTTTCTTCTCGTTGGTGTTGCCAATCTGCACGCTGTTTAGGTTGCTTGGCGTGTTAGGTTGCGATAAAATAGGCAAAAGTTTAGCCAAAGAAACAAGGAAGCTGAGAGTTCCTAACACTAGCAAAACGTTAATCCTGATTTCAAGCGATCTGATTTTAGTTTCCATTTCCTGCATCCTTTTTTGAGTCATCGGGGGTGATTAATTTGCTGATTGCGGGGGGAACGAAAGCGAGAATGATTGGCTTAATGAGCGGTGCTGTTAATTTCAGTATGCCCACCCCGAAAACTGCGCAAGCACCAGACACAACAAGGGCGAGTTGCAAGTTGCTGATGTCTGGCAAGAATCGGTGAACGTAGCTTGTGAGAATCGGACCAGCTACCACCGCGCAAACTACCGACATGATCCAGCGTGAATGCAGCTTAACCCCACGAACGGGGAAAAGGATACTGCCTACGTAACCGCTCATGATACCGCTGATTGCGCACCATGTTAGAAGGATATGCTCGGGGTTCTCCATCTTGAGCGTTGCAATTACTAAGCCTGTAATAGCGATTTCGGCGGCGTGGTTAGTCATTGGAAAAGGTCGTCTAGTTGTTCGGGTGTTAGCGAGAATTTAGGCGCAAGGGTTGCAAGCAATTCAGAGTTTCTGCGAACGGTTGTTTCGTATTCCCACGAGTTCTTGGCAAGTTCGCGCTGCGTCTCGTTAGGGATTTTCACAATCTCATCATCAACTAAACTTGGCGTGATGCCGGCGAGAATCAAGCGTTGGCGGAAAGTCGCCATGCTTACGTTCATTGTTTCCCTGTCGAGTTCTGATTTCATCCTACTTGTAGTTTTCGATTGATTACACGTGCAATGATTGTATTCGCTCCCGATGGTGCATTCGTGCTGTGAGCCGCCGCAATCCATAGTGGGATGCCTTG
>Ga0222713_10005667_pt1 | contig 12079 bp, 8 predicted proteins | sample C33_649DmetaG_FD_165061 | JGI IMG/M metagenome (GOLD analysis project Ga0222713, IMG submission 165061) | Estuarine water microbial communities from San Francisco Bay, California, United States - C33_649D | ecosystem: Environmental > Aquatic > Marine > Unclassified | place: USA: California...
TCGCGGCACGGATGGGATCGAGCCCGCGTGCCTCGGCCACCTCGGCGAGCGTCATCCCGCGGATCGACGCGTCCCGCCCCCCCGTGATGAGCATGGCGCCGGGGCCGTTGCGGCGTCGCATGTTGTCCCGCATGTCGGCCTCGAGCCGCTCCCGGGTCGCCGCGTCGTCGAAGCGAGCGAGCAGGGCGTCCTGTCCGCCCGCCTGCGCCCACCGGGGAAGCAGCGAAGCGCTCAGCGAAGACCCGCTCGCCTCATACGGGTACTGGTCGGCGGTCACGATCAGGCCGCGCATCCGGGCCTCGCGGATTCTCTCGACGACGTCGGCGCTCTGTCCCCAGACGTCGACGCCCAGCGCCTTGATGTGGGAGATGTTGGCCCGAATTCCGGCGCGCTCGGCGATTTCGATGACTTCGTCGACCGCACCCGTCAGGCCGACGGTGTAGGAACTCTCGTCGCGCATGTGCGAGTCGTAGACGCCGCCGCGGGCGGCCGCCACCTTCGCCATCTCGACGACCTCTTCGGTGGTCGAGAAGCTCTGCGGGGCGTAGAAGAGCCCGGCGGCGAGGCCGACGGCTCCGTCACGCATCGCCTGATCCACCAGGTCCTTCATTCGATCGAGCTCCCGGGGCGTCGGAGCCTCGTCACGCATGCCCATGACCTCGCCGCGCACCGAGCCGAAGCCAACGAGCAGCGCGGCGTTCGTCCCGATGCCCTGCCTCTCCATGGCGGTGCGCTCGGCGGCCACGTCCCAGGTGCCGTGACCGTCGTTGCCGACCACGACGGTGGTTACCCCCTGCATGAGGTAGTTGACGTTTTCGCGGCGCTCGCGCTCGGCCGACGTGAGGTCCTCCTGCGCGTGGGCGTGCGGATCGATGAAGCCGGGTGAGACGATCAGTCCGGCGGCGTCGACGACCCTGCGCCCGCTCACCCCGGCCGCGGCCGCGTCACCCACGAAGACGATGCGGTCGGCGCTGACGCCCACGTCGCGCACGGCGCCCTCGGAACCGGAGCCGTCATAGACCATGCCGCCACGGATGAGGACGTCGACCTCCGAGGGAATCTCGCCGAGAAGCGTCTTCGCGACCATCGCATGCACGCCGACGTTCTGGTCGACGAGCTCCGTGATCCGGAGGTCGACGGCCATCGAGACGACGGAGTACGCTTCCCCCTGAGAGATAGAGAGTCGCTCCTGAAGGAACTCGACGGTCTCGCGGATCGCGATTTCCGTCGCCTCCTCGAGATCCGGCGCGAAGCCCATGAGAATGTGGTGCGTATCGGTCTCCGCCCGTGGCCAGTCGAGTCCGCCCCGCTTGTGGAGCCGGAATTCGAGACGACCCTCGAGCGACGTCTCCAGCCCGGTCTGGTTGACCTCCCCGTCGCCCTGGGCCGCGTGCCCGTCGCCCACCTCGAAGAGCGCCCCCTCGACCCAGACCGGCACGAAGAGGCGCGTCCCCGCGACCAGATCCTTCAGGTCCATGTTGCCGGCGTGACGCCCCGGGGGCACCGAGCTGACGCGGCCCGAGTCCGGGGGAGGCGCCACCCCCATGCTCCCGAAGAACGGCCGCAGGGGCACGGTCACCCCGGGCGCGATCTGCGCCCGGTGATTCTTCGTGTCGATGCGGATCAGGCGCGAACGTCGATCCGCGTCACACAGATCGCGCACGAAGCCGCTGCACCCGTTGTAGCCATAGGGAATCGAGTAGTCCACCGAAAGGATGCGCACCTCGAGCACGTCGCCCGGCTCGGCACCCTCCACGTGGATCGGCCCCGTCAGGATATGCCCGCCGGGTCCCCGGTCGGTCACCTGGTCGTAGATGGCGGCCAGGTTGGGCTGGACCTCTTCGGCCGGAAGGCCCATCTCGACCAGACGCGTCGGGCTGCTGGTGAGCATCGTGGTGACCTCGACGACGTCGCCGGGTCGAATACGCAGCACACCGGGCTTCGCGGGGTCGTAATGCCCGAAGGCGACCGTGGCGGGTCCGGCAACGAGGCGGTGCGTCGTCTGCGCGGCCGCCGGGGCCGGGTCGGACGCCATCGCGAAGCCGTGCAGGAGGACCAGGGCGGTCGGGAAGAGCCGGGAAGCTGAACTGGGCATCATCGTCTCATCGAGGGTGGAGGAGGCACTCAACGTGCAGGCGCGGAAAAGCCACCGCCAGCCGCCCCGAGGTCGCGGGCGGCCCGACGGCGGCTTCGGGTGGTTTCCGGGATCCGGGCGATCTCTGTCGCATCCGCGTCCCGGCGACCGGAATCAGGCGTCCTTGCCTGCCTCGACCGGCTTCGCTCTCAGCGTCGCCCGAATCAGATCGCGGTTGAGCTGCGCGATGTAATCGATGCTGATCCCTTTCGGGCAGGCTTCCTGGCACGCGCCGTGGTTGGTGCAGTTTCCGAAGCCCTCGGCGTCGTGCTGGTCCACCATCGCGAGGACGCGATCCCACCGTTCGGTCTGGCCCTGCGGCAGCAGACCGAGATGGGCCACCTTCGCCGAAGTGAACAGCATGGCCGACGCGTTCGGGCACGCCGCCACGCACGCCCCGCAGCCGATGCAGGTGGCCGCGTCGAACGCCGCGTCGGAATCGGCCTTCGGAATCGGGATGGCGTTGCCGTCCGGGGCGCTTCCGGTGCGGATCGAGATGTACCCGCCCGAGGCGATGATCCGGTCGAAGCCGGCCCGATCCACCACCAGGTCCTTGATGACCGGAAACGCGGTGGCGCGCCAAGGCTCGATCCAGATCTCCTGGCCGTCGTGGAAGGTGCGCATGTGGAGCTGGCACGCCGTGGTCAGCGACTTCGGACCGTGCGGTACGCCGTTGATCATCATGCCGCACGAGCCACAGATCCCCTCGCGGCAGTCGTGCTCGAAGGCGATAGGCTCCTTCCCCTGCTCCGTGAGCCGCTCGTTGACCACGTCGAGCATCTCGAGGAAGGACATGTGCTCGGAGACGTCGTCGGCTTCGTACCGCTCGTGGCGGCCCTTGTCGTTCGGACCGTCCTGGCGCCAGACATGGAGGGTCAGCTTCATGCTATTTGTAGCTCCGTGTGGAGAGCTGCACGTTCTCGAACTCGAGGTGCTCCCTGTGGAGCACGGGCGCCTCGCCGACGCCCTTGAATTCCCACACCGACGCGAATGCGAAATTCTCGTCGTCGCGCTTCGCCTCACCGTCCTCGGTGGTGTGCTCGACGCGGTAGTGGGCTCCGCACGACTCGTCGCGCGTGAGCGCGTCGTGGCACATGACCTCGGCAAACTCCATGAAGTCCGCCACGCGGCCCGCCTTCTCGAGCGACTGGTTCAGGTTCGCGGCCGATCCGGGGACACGCACGTCGCTCCAGAACTCCTCGCGCAGCTCGGGGATCCGCTTCAGCGCGTCCCTCAGGCCCTGCGCGCTGCGTTCCATGCCGCACGCGTCCCACATCAGCTTGCCGAGCTCGATGTGGAAGGAGTCCACCGTCCGACGGCCGTCGACCGACATCAGGCGGTCCAGGCGCTCCTTCACCTCGCGCTCGGTGTCCTTCACGGCCGCATGATCGTCCCCGACACGCATCCTGGGCGCCCGCGCCAGGTAGTTCCCGATGGTGAGCGGAATCACGAAATAGCCGTCCGCGAGCCCCTGCATGAGCGCGCTGGCCCCGAGCCGGTTCGCGCCGTGATCGGAGAAGTTGGCCTCGCCGATGGCGAAGAGACCGGGCACCGTGGTGGCCAGGTTGTAGTCGACCCAGAGCCCCCCCATCGTGTAGTGCGGCGCCGGGTAGATGCGCATCGGTCGGTCGTACGGGCTCTCGCCGGTAATCTTCTCGTACATGGCGAAGAGGTTGCCGTACCGCTCGCTGATCGCGTCCCGCCCGAGCCGCGCGATGGCGTCCTCGAAATCGAGGAACACGCCGTTGCGCCGCTCGCCCACGCCATGCCCGGCGTCGACCATCTCCTTGGCGCGACGCGACGCGATGTCGCGCGGCGACAGGTTTCCGAAAGACGGGTAGATGCGCTCCAGGTAGTAATCGCGCTCGTCCTGGGGGATGTCGGTCGCTGCGCGATCGTCATCCTTCCCCTTCGGCACCCAGATACGTCCGTCGTTGCGCAGCGACTCGCTCATGAGCGTGAGTTTCGACTGATAGTCGCCCGACGGTGGGATGCACGTGGGGTGGATCTGCGTGTAGCAGGGGTTCGCGAAGCCCGCGCCGCGCCGGTGCGCGCGCCAGGTGGCGGTGACGTTGCAGTGTTTCGCGTTCGTCGACAGGAAGAAGACGTTGGAGTACCCGCCCGTGGCGAGCACCACGGCATCGGCCGTGAACGACTCGATGCCCCCGGAAACCATGTCGCGGCAGACGATGCCACGGGCCACGCCATCGACGACGATCACGTCCATCATCTCGTGGCGTGTGGAGATCTTCACGGTTCCGGCACCGATCTGTCGCTCGAGCGCCTGGTACGCGCCCAGCAGGAGCTGCTGACCGGTCTGACCGCGGGCGTAGAAGGTCCGGGACACCTGCGCGCCCCCGAACGACCGGTTGGCAAGCAGGCCGCCGTACTCCCGGGCGAACGGAACCCCCTGAGCGACCGCCTGGTCGATGATGTTGAGGCTGATCTGTGCCAGCCGGTAGACATTCGCCTCCCGCGAGCGGAAGTCCCCTCCCTTCACGGTGTCGTAGAAAAGCCGGAAGACGGAGTCACCGTCGTTCTGGTAGTTCTTGGCCGCGTTGATCCCACCCTGCGCCGCGATCGAGTGCGCGCGGCGCGGCGAATCGTGGTAGGTAAAGACCTGCACGTTGTACCCAAGCTCGCCCATCGTCGCCGCCGCGGAGGCACCGGCCAGGCCGGTGCCCACGATGATGACGTCGTATTTTCGCTTGTTCGCCGGGTTGACCAGCTTCATGTCGAAGCGGTGCTTGTCCCACTTCTCGGCGATCGGCCCGGAGGGGATGCTGTTCTTCAGTTCCACGGCTGAATGGACCTTTCCGCGACGCCGGGGGGCGCCGTCAGGAGATGACGCCGGCCAGGACCAGCGCCGGAGGCGTGAGGAATCCGACGAAGACGACCAGGGCGAAGCCCGCGGCGAACGGCCTGCGCAGGTGGTTGTACCTGGGGTGGCTCAGCCCGAGGGTCTGGAAGAAGCTCCACACGCCGTGGTAGAGGTGCAGGCAGAGCGCGGCCTGGGCCACGAAGTAGACCCCGAAGACCAGGGGGCTGCGAAAGGCGGCCACGTAATTCTGATGCACGGCCCCGGCCACGAACGTCGAATGGGCCTGGCCCGTGGTGAAGTGGAGGAGGTGGTAGACGATAAAGAGCAGGAGGATCACCCCGCCCCACCGCATGGTGCGCGAGGCGTACGAGAGGCTCAGGCTCTCCTCCTTCGCATAGCCGGCGGGGCGTGCCGCCCGGCTCAGCCGCGTCAGCTGGACCGCGGACACGACGTGCACGCCCACGGCCGCGAGCAGAACGAACCGCGCCAACCAGAGAACGCCTTCGTGCGGAAGGAGGGGATATCCGACTTCGCGCAGGAACTCCGCATATACGTCCATCGCGTAGTGCCCGTCCGCGGCCGGGAACAGCATCTTGAGGTTTCCCAGCATGTGGACGAAAACGAATCCAAACAGCACGACGCCCGAGACGGCCATCAGGACTTTTTTACCGACGGTCGTTCGGTAGAGTGTCGCCACGCGGCGCATTGCGGCTCCAGGCGGAATTGCAGGGTTCGAGCAACGATCCCGGCTGTCTCGACAGCCGGCATAATCTAGCCCGATCGGCTCAACCTGGAACGCTGACCGCGGAGGGGCCGGACGCCTGTCCGTGCCCCGGCGACTTCACTCCCTGTAAAGCCCCTCGGCGGCGCGTGCGCTCACGATCAGTCCCTTGATGAGCGCCGAGCTGAGTCCACGGTGTTCCATCTCATTGAGTCCCGCGATCGTGCAGCCCCGAGGCGTCGTCACGCGGTCGATCTCGCCTTCGGGGTGGGTATCCTCCTTGAGGGAGAGCGCAGCGGCGCCGCGGGCCGTCTGGCCTGCGAGTAGCAGGGCTTCCTCCGGATGGAATCCGATCTCAATACCACCCTGCGACGCCGCTCGGATGCAGCGCAGGAAGAACGCCACACCGCACGCGCAGAGGGCGGTCGCCGGGACCATCATCTCCTCGCGGATCACCAGGGTGCGCCCCACAGCATCGAATAGCGTCTGAGCCTCTTCGAGGGCCGACTCGGCGCCCTCCTCCGCGCTCAGACACGTCATGGACTCCCCAATGGACACGGCGGTGTTCGGCATCGCACGCACCACGGGCACGTCCGGCCCGAGTGCATCACGGAGTCGTGCGATGGACGCACCGGACACCACCGACACCACTCGGTGCCGCCCCGAATCCAGCGCGGGCGCTATCTCTCCGAGCAGGGCGTCTAACTGCTGGGGCTGAACAGCCAGTACCACGATCTCGCTCGACTCCACCGCGTCCCGGTTGTCAGCGCCAACGCCGAAGCCGGCGTCTGCGAGGTCCGAAAGCTTCGACACCTGGCGCCGGGTCAGTCGGATCGCCGACGGAGGCGCGAGCCCGGCCGCCACCCAGCCGAGTGCCAGAGCCCGGCCCAGGTTACCCCCGCCCAGTACGGCGATTGTCTTCATATGTCTTTTCGATCCATTCGCAAACGAGCTTCCTCGGCCTCGCGTTCCGCGCGTACCTTCTGCGCAACGTGGTCGGGCGCGGGCTCGTACCCCGCGAGCCTGCGAGTGTGATGTGCCCTGCCGTGCGTGAGCGAGCGCAGCGTCGCAGCGTACTTGTAGAGCTCGGACTCCGGCACGAGGGCGCGTACCGTCGTGCGTCCGTCGGTGGGCTCCATCCCCTGAACCCGCCCACGCCGGGACGTCAGGTCGCCCATGATGTCGCCGACGTACTCGTCCGGAGTAACCACTCCGACCTCGATCACCGGCTCGAGCAGGATCGGGCCGCACTTTTCGACCACGGCGCGGAAGGCGAGCGAGCCGGCCAGCTTGAATGCGATGTCCGACGAGTCGACCGAGTGGTAGGAGCCATCGAAGCACTCCGCCGCGAAGTCCACGAGCGGGAAGCCGGCCACGATGCCCCGCTCCGCCGCCTCGCGGATGCCCTTGTCCACGGACGGAACGTACTTGCCGGGAATGACGCCACCCTTGATGGCGTCGATGAACTCGTAGCCCGAACCGCGCGGCTGGGGCCGCAGCCGGATCCAGCAGTCGCCGAACTGCCCCCGCCCCCCGGACTGCTTCTTGTGCCGGCCCTGCCCTTCGGCCTGCTTCGTGAGCGTCTCGCGGTACGCGATCCTGGGCTGCTCGGTCTCGACCCTGACGCCGTACTTGCGCTCCATGCGCTCGAACTGGACGTCGAGGTGGAGCTCGCCGACGCCCCGCGCGATCGTCTGATGCAGCTCCGGGTTGAACGCGGCGGTGAAGGTGGGATCCTCCTCGTGCAGCTTCGGGATCACCTCGCCGAGCTTGTCTTCGTCCCCCCGGGTGACCCCCTTGATCGCGATCGAGATGTCCGCCCGGGGAAAGTCGATCTTGCCGAGCGCGACCGTGCGATCGCCGTCGTACAGCGTGTCGTTCGTGTGCGTGTGCTTGAGCTTGGCGACTACGCCGATGTCGCCCGCGTGCAGCGTGGAGACTTCGAAGCGCTCCTTTCCGAGCGGAATCGAGAGGTGATTCAGCTTCTCGGACTGGCGGTCGGATGCGTTCATGACCTCCGCGCCGTTGGAGACCTTCCCGGAGAAGATCCGGAAGTACGACAGCTCCCCGACGTGGGGCTCCGAAGCGGTCTTGAAGACGAGAGCGGCCAGCGGGCCGTCGTCACGCGCGGCGTACTCCTGACCGTCGACGACCTCCGGCTGCGCCTCCGACGGACTCGGACAGAGCTCCACGAGCTTCTTGAGCAGCGCCCGCACGCCATAGGTCATCTGGGCGGCGCCGCAGAAGACGGGAAACACCTCGTTGCGCGCCATGCCGAGGGCCATCGCTTCGATGGCCTCTTCGCGCGAGATCGCTCCTCCCTCCAGGTACGACTCGAGGAGCTGCTCGTCCATGGTGGCCAGGGTTTCCTGGAGCTCGGTCTCCCACTGGGCTTCCTTGTCCTTGAGCTCGGCGGGGATGTCGGTTTCGTCGTACTCGCCCTTCTGCGTACCCGGCCTGTAGATGTGGGCCTTCTCGCTGAACAGGTTGATGATTCCGTGGAAGTCGGCGCCTTCCCCGACCGGAATCTCGACGGGCAGGGCGCGCTCGGTCAGCCGGTTCCTGATCTGGGACCACACGCCCTCGAAGTCGGCGTGCTCCTTGTCCATCATCGAGACGAAGAAGATCCGCGGGATCCCCCGCTCCTCGCAGTAGCGCCACACCCGCTCGGTTCCGACCTCGACGCCCGAGGTCGCGCTCACGACGATGATGGCGGCGTCCGCGACCCGCACCGCCGAGAGAGCCTCGCCCGTGAAGTCCAGATAGCCCGGGGTGTCGAGCAGGTTCACCTTGGTGTCCATGTGCTCGGCATACGCCGGGGTCAGCTGAATCGAGATTCCGTGCGCATGCTCTTCGGGAGCGTGCATGGTCAGCGCGGAGCCGTCGTCCACCTTCCCGAGCCGCTTCGAGGTACCCGACACGTAACAGAGCGCGTCGATGAGCGTGGTTTTCCCCGAGCCTCCATGGCCCAGAACCGCGACGTTACGGATGCGGTCCGTGGTGTACTCCTTGGCCGATGCCATGTCGCTCCTCCGATAGCCGATGAATGAGGGCCCGCCACCGGCTCGCCTTGGGCCGATGCCGGCCCATGCACATGGTCCCGGCAGACGGCTCGGTGACCGTCGCGTCCTGGGGGTTCACCGATTGTAGGGAGCCCCCCTGGCCTCGGCAACCGCTTGAGCGACAGGCTCCTGGACGCCTCGTGCGGAGGGTTTCGGCGTCACTTCGGGCGAAATGCGTTCCCCATGATGGCAGGGTCGAAATAGCCCGTGTAACCGGTCATGGCATACCGGTACAGAGCAGCCCGACAGATCCCGCCGAGGGTCGATCCCACAAGCGCGAGGAAGAGGACATTGATGCTCGACGTCACCAGCGCGAAGCTGTTTCCGATGCTCCCGGCCACCTGTCCACCTCGGGCCATTCCGATCAGTTCGTGCGGTGCTTCCTGGAAACTTCGTCCAGGAGAGCGAGCTCCGCTTCCGTGAGCGACGCCATCCCTTCGGCAGAAATCTTGTCGAGCACCGCGTCGACGCGGTCGTAGAGCGCCGAATCCTCACGCACCACCGCTCCGCGCCGCTTCCGGGCCGCGCGTGGCGGCGCGTCCTGGTCGCCCTCACCCTGCACGGCGGCCATGTGCCGGCGGCGGCCGACCGAACGCCGGAGGCCCTCGAGCGCGCGACCGCGCCGGAAGTCCGCTTTCAAATAGATCCAGCCGGCAGCCAGTCCGCCCAGATGCGCGAGGTGGGCGACGCCGCCCCCGCCGGTCGTGCTGTCGGCGGCACTGAGCAGCGCGACCACACCGAGGAACGCAACGAGGTACCTGGCCTGGACCGGAAAGATGCCGAACACGTAGATCGGGGCCTCCGGCCAGTTCATGGCGAACGCGAGCATGACCCCGTACACGGCCGCCGACGCACCGATGATCGAGTCCGGCATGAACGCGAAGCTCAGCAGCGCCCCGCCGAAGCCGCAGATCAGGTAGTACTTCAGGAATTCCTGCGCGCCCCAGCGCGCCTCGAGGGGCGGGCCGAAGAAGAAGAGAAAGAGCATGTTCCCGAACAGGTGCCAGGCTCCCCCGTGCAGGAACGTGTAGGTGACAAAACCCCACGGCTTGAAAACGACTTCGCCCGGCTGGAAGGCGAACCAGTCGAATACGAACGCGGGCAGGATCAGTTGCACCGCGAAGACCACCACGTTCGCGATCAGCAGCCGCTTCACCATCAGCGTGAGGCTGAGCCCCATGCCGAAGGAGTCGAAGCCGTAGCTGGTCTGGTAGCGCATGGATGGCCGACGTCGTGGTGGTGGCGCGGGAGGACGGTATCCAACCCCCGCGCCCGGGGCAGGTTCCTGAGCCGCGGCGGCGCTGCGGACGCCCCGACTCGGGTCAGGTAGAATGGGCCGCGCGCCGCTCCGACGCGAGCCGGGCGATCCGGTCGCACAGCTCAGGAAAGGAGATACCGGCCGCCCGCGCGCCCTTCGGCAGAAGGCTGTTGGCCGTCATGCCTGGAAGGGCGTTGGCCTCCAGACACCACGGGCGCCCCGCGTCGTCGACGATGAAGTCGACGCGCGAATAGTCCCGCAGGCGCAGGGCCCGATGGACGTGAAGCGCGAGCGCCCGCAGCCGCTCGGAGAGAGCGTCGGGGATCTCCGCCGGGAAGATCTCGCTCGCGAGCCCGGGCTGGTACTTGCACGCGTAGTCGAAGATCTCGTGCTTCGGCACGATCTCTCCGACCGGGAGCGTCTCATCGCCCACGACACCCACGGTGAACTCGCGCCCGGCGTGGTAGCGCTCGAAGAGAACGACGTCGTCCCACGTCGCGCTCTGCGCGATGGCGTCGTCGAGCTCCCTACGGTCGTGCGCCAGGACGAGGCGCAGCGACGACCCGCCCCCGGACGCCTTGACGATCACCGGAAGGCCCAGCGCAGCCTCGACCTGTTCGGCCGTCACCGGGCCCGTGAGCCAGTCGGGCGTGGGCACGTTCGCGTCCCGCAGCAGGCGTTTCGTCACTTCCTTGTCCATGGCGAGCGAGCAGCCGAGCCGGTCGCTCCCGGTGTAGGCCACGCCGGACACGTCGAGCAGCGCCTGGATGGTTCCGTCCTCTCCGCTCCCGCCGTGCAGCGCGAGGAAGAAGACGTCGACGTCCGCCAGCGTCGGCTCCCTGACCAGTGCCACCGTGTGCCCTTCGTCGAGTGACGCGAGTTCCGCCGACCCGGGAGGATCCAGGCGCACCGCGCCCGCGAGGAGCCGTGTCTCCTCGTCGCGTCCGAGGATGCCGCGCACCGTGTCCACCGCCACCACGTCGTGTCCGGCCTCCCGCAGCGCGACGACCACCTGCGCCCCGGACGCCAGCGAGACGTCGCGTTCGTCGGACGTCCCCCCGAGCAGGACCGCGATCCTCACGCGATCAGTGCCCGCACCACGTCGTACCGGGTGACGATGCCGACGAGCCGGTCACCGTCCCGCACCAGGCAGGCCGCGTTGTCGCGCGCCAGGAGCGGCCGGATCTCCTCGGCGTCGACGTGGCCGTCCAGGACCGGGAACGGCGGGCCCATCACGGAGTCCGTCGGTCGGTCGAGCAGCCCGGGATCCTCGATGATCTGCGTCAGCAGCTGGGTTTCGGTGACGGATCCTATGCAGGCTCCGTCCTTCACCACCGGAAGCTGACCGATGTCGTGGGCGGTGATCGCCGACAGCGCGAGCCGCACCGGCGTGGCGGGCTCGACGGTCACCAGACCGGACACCCGGCTTCGCTTGCGTTCGAGCGTGTCCAGCACCGTCGACCGCCGCGGCCGCTCCACGAAGCCGTTGTCCCGCATCCAGTCGTCGTCGTAGACCTTGCTCAGGTACCGTTCCCCCCAGTCGCACGCGAGCGTGACCACGAACGCGTCCGGATCGTCGAGCTCTTTGGCGAGCTGAACCGCGCCGTGCACCAGGAGCCCCGCGGACCCACCGGCGAAGATTCCCTCCTCGCGCGCCATCCGCCGGGCCATCCGGAACGCGTCGCGATCGTTGCACGACCGAAAGTCGTCCACGACGTCGAGGTCGAGCGTGCCGGGGATCTTGTCGTTGCCGATCCCCTCCACCTTGTACGGGTGCCCCTCGATCTTCTCGCCGGTATTGAAGTAGGTGGCGATCATCGAGCCGGAAGGGTCGATGCCGACGATCCGCACGTCGGGGTTCTGTTCTTTCAGGTAGCGACCCACGCCCGTGATCGTGCCACCGGTGCCCGCCGACGCGACGAAGTGCGTGACGCGACCTTCGCTCTGCTCCCAGATCTCGGGTCCCGTGGTGGCGTAGTGCGCGTCGGGGTTCGCTTCGTTGTAGAACTGGTTGGCCATGACCGCGCCCGGGATCTCCGCCGTGATCGAGCGCGCCTTGTTCAGGTAATGCTCGGGGTGATCC
>Ga0222713_10005671_pt1 | contig 12073 bp, 10 predicted proteins | sample C33_649DmetaG_FD_165061 | JGI IMG/M metagenome (GOLD analysis project Ga0222713, IMG submission 165061) | Estuarine water microbial communities from San Francisco Bay, California, United States - C33_649D | ecosystem: Environmental > Aquatic > Marine > Unclassified | place: USA: California...
AACGGACTCATCTTTGCGCTCGATAGGTCGGGAGGGCGCATCAATGTCTTCCGCACAACGGACGATCCAGCGCGCATGGACTTTGTCGATGTTTGGGACGGCTTCACGCTGCCGCTCGACATAATTGTTAACGAAGACAGTATTTGGATAACCGACTTGGGACCGCTGAGATTCGTCAATCTCGATTTTGAGGGCAACTATCGCTACACCTGGCTCGTGCCGCGCGAGCTGCCCGACGGCTATATCGAGGTTCACACATTCTCGGTGGACGATGCGCTGAATTTATACGGCGGCGACAATCAGTATGGTCGCTCACAAAAATTCGTGCCTAAGCCCGGTATTGATCCCAAATTAATTATCCAACCGCCATGGGTTGCAAACTAGCCAAGACAAGTAATCAAGAGACGCACTCAAACGGGCTCGATAAGATCGAGTTTATAGCTGTCGAAATGGCCTGTTAAGTGAGCGCTGAGCGCCTCGGGTGCGCTCAGCGCCGCATGCACCTCTGACCCTCGAATGAGATTAAAGCGGCACTGCTGCACAAGTTGATAAACCTGCCTCGTGTTCACATTAATCGCGCACACCTCTATGCCTTTGCGATTTGCCACCGAGTTAAGAGAGCTGTACAAAAACTCAGTTTCGATATCGGGTAGCTCGCTCTTTGAGTTTACATAGGTTCCCAAATCAACGATAAACTGATCGATCGGAAGACTATCAACACCTAAGAGTGCGGCCTCTCCTCCGTCGCTCACGACAGTGCGGGTTTTGAATCCTTTGAGCCTCATGCGCGATAATACCTCCTGTGCACGAGCGTTGAGGCGCGAGGATTCGGATTCGAATAACTCCAAAAGAACCGACTCACTCGTCAGGCCTTGGCTTGCAATGTTGCTTTCCATCACCTGGGGAAAATGATTGTTCTCAAGTAAAAAAGCAGGAATGCCAAGGACTATCTTGGGACAGAATCCGTTTGCAGCCCAGCGGCAGAGGTCTGCTGAAATTTCACTGAAAACAGATTTGAAGAAGGCCTCACCCAGCTCGCTCGCCTTGGCATGCGCAAAAGACTCCCGCTCAGATAGCATTCTTCCCGAATCTAATCTGATCGATGGCAGTGCGCGCAAGCAGGTTTTCGAAAACCCGGGCTGCTGGAGCGAACCCATTTCGGGTTCGTAATCGACGATAAGCCCGAATCCACCTACCTTCGCAATGGCGACCTCCTCGGACGCCTCAGCCTCCACGCCGAGGGTTGTCAGTTTCTCGAGCAGCGGCTTGAGCACGTCTTCCAACGCTTCGATGGTTATCGGTTTGGTCAGCGTCGTCAGCATGTTGAGACTATGCTCTCTTCCGAGTGCCTGCACTGAGTTTAGCATTCGCTGATCCATTCCACTGACCAGCACGATAGAGGCATCGCAGTGTTTTTCGGCTAGCCTCGCGATAACCTCGACACCGTCCATATCTGACATGCAGAGCTCGAGAATAATGATGTTTGGTTTGAAGCTGTCGACGATTCCTAATACCTCCGATGCCATTGTCGCATCGACAACGTCCATGTCTAACTCGGTTGCCACCGTGCGTAGGAAATCGCAGATTGCAGGATCGTCATCGACTATTAACAGTCTTGGTTTACTCATTGCCTGTATCATCCCACCGAAACTCCTGCCATTTCTAAAGGGGATAGATAGTGTGAGCAATCCTTGGGTGCGATTCCGTGTGCTAGTTCACAACGCGATAATCTCCCCGCCCGCGGCTTGTGCGTCGGCAAGATCATGGGTGACTAGAAAGGCGGGGACGTTAGCGGTGCGAAGGGTGTCGAAGGTAAATGTCCTAATCTCTTCGCGCAGCTGCATATCGAGATTGGAGAACGGCTCGTCCAATAGGATTGCGTGAGGCTCTGATAAAAGTAGCCGCATGAGTGCAACACGCGACTGCTGACCGCCAGATAGGGACGCCGGATCACGGTCGCCGAAGCCTGCTAGCCCGATTTTCTCGAGCGCCTGTTTTATCAGAGAATCTCGCGCCTCAGGACTCTCGCCGACTTTTCGAACCAAGCCAAATTTAAGGTTCGCAGCAACACTCAGGTGAGGGAAAAGCAGCGCATCCTGAAACAACAGGCCGATGCGTCGCTGCTCGGCTGGTACGGTATTCAACTCTTTCCCCGCAAGAAACACTTTCCCCTCGGCGGTAAACGCGTCGCCTAAAAAACCGGCGATAAAAGCAAGCAGCGTCGACTTTCCGGTTCCCGAGGCGCCCATAACTGTTATGACCTCGCCGGGTGCCACGCTGCAGCTCAGCGCAAGCAACTGCCGCGAGCCGACACGCAGTGAGACGTTTTGTAATTCTAATCCGGTGTTCATTAACATCCTCAAAGCATGCCTTTTCGCTTCGACCAAATGAGGCGAGGGAGCAGTAAGGCTAGCATGAAACACAGAGTGGGCAACGCAGATTGGAGCAGCGCCCAAGTCCCGATCGTGCCGCGGCTGCCAGATGAGACGAGCGCGATCGCCTCTGTCGTGATCGTGGGGACACGGCCTGCTCCTAGAATCTGCGTTGGCAAATAGAGACTTAGGCTAATCGTTAAGCCGAGCATGGCCGCGGTGATGAGCTGCGTACTCATCAGAGGAACCCGCACTCGCCAAAAGCAAACAGTGCTTGATGCGCCAAGCGTTTTCGCCAGTAGCAACCAGCGCGAATCCAACCGCGCATAGCCGCTCTGCAAGGTTAAATACACATAGGGCATCACGAAGAAAAAGTGACCACCGGCAACCAGTAGGAGCGATGGAGGAAGCCGCGTGCGTTCTGCAAAGACGGCGATGCCCGAGATAAAAACGACCTGCGGAATTAATAATGGAAGATAGAGAAATGTTGAAAGACTCGCAGTGCCTGCCCGCGATCGTGCCTGCGCTTCCAGCGTGACAAGCGATAAGACAATCGCGGCAGTAACCGAGAGCAGCGCGATAGCAATTGCATTGAACAGGGGTGTCTGCCATGTTGACAGCGCAGCCGACCAATGCTGCAGGCTCCAAGTCGTCGGTAGAATCGCCGGGTAGCGCCATTGCCCGCCAACACTGGCTAGACAAAGCGCCGCGATCCCCATCAGCACAAGCACGAGCGATGTAGGAAGTAGCGTGTTGCCGACCGCGGTGAGCACTGCCTCAAAGCGCGCAACTCTGTAGGCTTCGCGCGGCGTGCCTCTCGCTACAATCGTCGCATAGGCTCGCGCAATCAGGCGTTCAAAAAGTAACCAAATACCGAGTGCAGAAAGGCTGATAAAAAGTTGCAAAAGCGCCGCGGCTGAAGCGAGCTGTCGCTGTTCGATCTCGGGCGCAACGAACCACTCGACGAGTCTTACACTGAGTGTGGGCGGTAAGCTTGGACCGAGAATCAAGGCAACATCAACGGTCGATGACGCGAAAACAATCACGGCAAAAAGCGGGAGTCTAATCAGTGGATAAAGCGCAGGCGCAACCGTAAGTAGCCACGCCGTCGTCGGCCTATAGCCTAAGGTGCGCGCTAGGGCGACGCGCCGAGGCGCGTCTGTTGAGGGTAGCGCGGCGAGAGCGACTAGCAGAACGAAAGGGGCTTCTTTAAGCGCGAGACCTAAGACGAGTGCAACACTGTTCGGATGATTGATGAAAAGATAGTCTGGCGGTAGCTCCCAGCCGGCGAGGGTCGCGACGAGCCTACTTGCAACACCGGTGGGTGCAAGCATTAGCGCAAGAGCAAATGCTGCCGCGGCATGGGGTATCGCAAGCACCGGCGCTGCGAGCTGAGCTATCAGTTTGCCCGCGCGCCGCGTTTGCGTGGCCGCTAGAAACAGATAGACGCTGACAAGAGAAAGTGCCGGCGTTAACAGGCCAGCGAGAAGGCTCGTCATTGCGCTCGTTGCGATGCCGGGCGTCGAGACGAGCGTGACAAAAGCTGGTGGGATTAGGCCGGCAGGGTGATTCGAAGAGTGATTGAGGGGGTCGTTAAAAGAACCGTCGGGCATGTAATAGGCGAACGCAGGCGCGAGAGCCAGAACGCTGCCGACCAGCAGCGGGGCGCCGAGTAAAAGAAAAAGGAAGCGCGTAGCCCAGGTCATTCGTCAGCGACCTCCGCCGTAACGTCTTAGCCATTCTCGCTCTAACTCAATGGTCCAGCTTGGATGCGGCTCTTGGATTTTTCTTGCAAGTTCGGTGGGCGAGACTGCGCCCGGCGCACGCGCGTTCTCAAGCAGCACTGCCTGTTGGTCGTGTGTAAAGTTTTCGAAAGACAGAACCGGCTCGCTTGCAAGTTTTGCATTCGTCGCTGCTTTGAATTGCACTTCGGGCGAGAGTAGAAAATTAGCCACGGCCATCGCGCCTTGTTTACTCGGCGCGTTGTTTGGGATGGCCACAAAGCTTACGTTGCTCAGCGTGCCTGATTCGAATACGTAGCTTCGAGTGCTAGGGGCAAGTTCGCCGCGGCTAATTGAACTCACTACCTCGTTTGGACTGAAGGCGAAAGCGAGGCTTATTTCTCGGTCATTCAACGCGGACCGAAGCTGCGCGCCGCTTTGCGGAAAATGTCGTGCCTCTCTGAGTAGGTAGGGATGAATTTCGTCTAGGAATGCCCACAGTGGCGCGCTGACCGCGTCGAATGACTCGTTCGGAGGATTCGAGAAAAGGGTTTCGATGTCGGCAGTTGTCTCTTCTGCGGTGAGCTCGATTAGGAGTTGCTTCAACAGTGTTGTGCCCAGAAAAGCGGGTGGGCGCGGATAAGTAAATTCGCCGGGGTTTTCTCTTAGCCACGTCTTTAGCGACTGTGCCGTGCGCGGCGGTTCGATAAGTCGCTCGCTGTCGTAGTAGAAAATAAGTTGGGACCGAGTCCAAGGCGATTCGTAGCCGTCGGTTCTAACGCCGAAGTCTTGCCGCATTTCTGGAAAGCGATCTGCGTCAACTAGTTCGAAATTTGGCTGAGCCTCAGCCCAAGGGCCGAAAAGCAAATTCGCACGCTTGAGCGCCGAAAAATTCTCGCCGTTCAGCCAGATGAGATCTGCACTACCGCGTTCGGTATTGCCCGCGTCATGCTCGGCGATAAGCCGAGTGACAGCCGATGAGGTGTCGGCGAGCTTGACGTGGATGAGCTCGATGCCGAAGCGGGACATTGTCTCGGCAGCTACCCAAGAGAGGTGTGCGTTTAGTGCTGTATCGCCACCCCACGCGTGAAAATAGACACGCTGGCCGCGCGCCTCAGCGCTAATCTGCGGCCAGTTGTCCACATCAACAGAAGATTGGCACAGTGCACTGGTAGAAAAGCTGATTAGCAACCACGCTATCGCAGGCCGCGCAATCAGCCGTGTCTTTTCGAAAAACGTGCGTGTAAACGAGTTACCCATTGCTCGCAATAACGGCTAAACGTTTCCCGCGGCGCTCGCTGCGGCGTTTATCCAATGCTGCGCCCAGCACCTCTTTGTGAAACTTGTCACAGGCGATGCAGAGATTCGCATAGGGCTCGCCCTTCGGTGTGGTGGTCTGCGATTCGGCAAAGAAGCGCTCTCTGTCCCAGCCATCACTAAGCCCCATGCGTTCGGGTTTGCCCGCGTTAATGGCTTCCATCGCAGGCATGCCGGCGAGGCTGTCGAGAATCTCGAGCAGGGGCTCCTCGGTGAGGTTACCAAGCGGATGCGCTGTTTTGATACAGCATGGAAACACATCGCCGTTGGGGTCGATAGAGACCTCAGAACCAGCGTAGCCATGGTTAAGAAAATTCAGACCGCCTGACCACGCATTGCAAAAATTATCGGTAAGTGTAGCGCTCGATAGCCCATTCTCCCAAGCGCGCCCGCGTGGCCAGAGTTTTCCAATCCACGTGTCTTCGTTGGCGCCAAACATATTGTAGAGAGGCCCCTGTTCGATACCACGTTCGTGGCGATCTGCGTCAGGGTCTGCCTTGCGCACCCCCCCTTCCTCGAGCATTGCAGCAATTTTATCTGCCAAGGTGATTTTCTTGTCGCCTTCCATACCAACGTGGAAGTCGTCCATGCCTGATACGGAAATTGTCCACACGCCGAGGTCGACTAGTTCGCGAATAATGGTTGGTGTTAGTAGATCGCCGGTTGTTTGTACGACGACGCGGACACCGCCCTGCGCTGCGTATTTTTCGCGTATCGCGGCGAGTGTCGGGTAGAGGACAGCCTCGCGCACCGGTTCGGTGAGAACGTCACCGCCGGAAAGTATTATTTTCCCGACGCGCTCGATGAATAGCTCGGATCCTGCGGCGCGCTCCGCCTCGGTGGCTGCCTCGAGATAGGTCAAGCGCGCGGGGAGGTTTGCGATCACACGCGGGGCGTTGGCTTTTGCCTCCGCAACCACGCTTGCGAGTTCGTCGCGGATGTAGGGCCTGAAACGCTCCTCATAACAGTGTTTGCAGCGGCGATGGCAGTGCCAGCAGAGCACGTAGTAAATTGATTCCATTAACTTCTCACTGTTGTCAGAGATTGCTAGCGTAGCATCGCGGCTGTTAGGTGGCTAACGTCTTGAGTGCGGGTTTGGTAACTTTGCCCATTGCGTTGCGCGGAAGCGAGTCTAGAACGTGGAGAGACTTGGGGATCTTATATCCCGACATCTTGCCGTCGCACCACGTTTTGAGCGCGTCGTATGACAAGGTTTTGGTGGGTTTAAGTACGACGAAGGCGCTTACGGATTCTCCCCACGTCTCGTCCTCGACGCCGATTACGGCTACCTCAGCAATGTCTTCATGGGTCAGCAGAGTGCCTTCTATTTCGAGCGCGGACAGCTTGTACCCACCGGACTTAATGATATCGACAGACGAGCGACCCATGATGCGGAAATAGCCTTTGTCGAGAACGGCCACATCACCGGTGCAGAACCAGCCGTCGACGAAGCTCTCTTTTGTTGCCGCTTCGTTATTCCAGTATTCGAGGAAGACGTTGTCGCCTTTTATGCGGATTTCGCCAGGGGTGTTTTCTTCTGTGATCGGCGTGTTCGAGTCATCGAAAAGCTGTGCATCGACACCCGGCAGAGGCTGACCAACGTGGCCGGCCCGGCGCTCGCCCACATAAGGATTTGATAGCCCCATGCCTATTTCTGTCATGCCGTAGCGTTCGAGGAGCACTTGATCGGTCAGCGCTTTCCACTGCTCAAAGAGCTTAACTGGGCATGCAGCGGAACCGGAGATATTGAGGCGCATACTTCGAAACCCCTCAGTTATTTTGGCAACGTCGTCTTCGCCAAGGGTCTCGAAATATTGCAGTAACTTTACATAGATCGTTGGCACCGCCATAAACACGCTATACCGTTTGCTCGCCACCTTCGCGCAGATCTCGGGCATATCAAACTTTGCGTAGAGGTCGACTGTCGCGCCGGCCCAAAGGCCGCAGCTGAGGATATTAATTATGCCGTGAATGTGATGGACCGGCAGGAATAAAGGAATCGCATCGCTTTCGCTCCACTGCCAGGCATCGAGTAATGTCGTGATCTGCGCGGCGATGGTTTTATGCGTGCTCACAACGCCCTTGGGCTTGTTGGTCGTTCCCGAGGTGAACAACATCATCGCGCGTCGCTCGAGCGCGACGTCGGGCAGCGTCGCGACGGCTTCGCTCAGAATTTCCTCGACGCTGAGCAGCTCGATATTAAGCGAGGCGCAGAGCGCGGTGAGTGACTCACGATACTCGCCGTTCGCGATCATGCGGCTAACGCTTGCCGAGCTTAAATAATGCTCGAGTTCGGTGACCGCCGAGGCCACATTGAGAGGCACTGCGATGCCACCCGCTCGCCAGATGCCCTGCATCGTAGTGACATAGTCGATACTGGCAGGCATAAAGAAGGCGATGCGCTCTTCGTCTAGATCGGCTTTGCCGCGCAACAGCCCCGTTGCGAAACGATCGCAGCGCAGATTGAGCGCCGCATAAGAGATGACTTTGTTGCCCTCGACGAGAGCGGTCTTGAGGTTAGTGGCATTAAGTGTGGGAAAGCTGCTGCGCATAGCGAGTCAAAACCTTAGGTCTACTGGGTCGATTAGAATGTGTGAAGGGGTGGTCAAACGCGACTAAAAGAGAGCGCTCACAGCAAAGAATAAAACCGACGGCCCGAGGAGGCAACCAACGCCGGTGTAGAATGTTGCCGTCATTGCCCCATAGGGCACGAGCTTCGGATCCGTTGCCGCGAGTCCGGCGGCCACGCCGCTAGTCGTCCCCATGAGGCCTCCAAACACCATCGCCGACTGTGGATTGTTCAGCCCGATCGAGCGCGCGACAAGCGGCGTGCCGATCATGACCAGAATTGACTTAACAAGCCCGGCGGCGACACTGAGGGTAATCATTTCACCGCTCGCCCCGATGGCTTCGCCCGTGACAGGGCCAACGATGTAGGTAACCGCGCCCGCGCCGATGGTCGTGATTGCGATGGGGTCGGTATAGCCGAACGCGACGGCAACCGCCGCGCCAACGACGAATGACACAATGACGCCGGCGAAAATCGACACGACACCCGCAAGCCCCGCTTTTTTAAGCTCGCTTAAATGCACGCCAAAGGCTGTCGAGACAATCGCGAAGTCGCGCAGCATGCCCCCGCCCATGAGTCCGATGCCGCCGAGCAGCGTGATGTCGGCGACCCCTTTCGAGCCGCCAGTCACGGTGCCGCCCCAATACGCCGCCAGCAAGCCCAGCGCAATTGCTATCGCCGAGCCGTGGAGCCGCCCGGCGGTGAGTTTGTCGGCGAGGAAATAGGAAAACCAGATGGTGACACCGATTACCGCGAAGGCGACGACGAGGCTGTTGCGGAGAAAGACTGATTCGATGAGATCGATCATTGCGCGTCTCCTCGCTGCTCAGAAGCAGCCTCGGAGTTGCCTATTCGGCTAATAACCGGGACAAGCAGAAAGCTAACGACTACCGCAGCGACACCGGCAACAAGTGCAAGTAAGCCGCCAGAGGCAGCCGCGGCGACATTCTGCTGCGCCGCCATCGCCACGACTATCGGAATATACATGGCACTCCAGAACGCGATGCCCTGCGCGGCGGCGCCACTGCTGAGGGGCCGGAATCTGGCCGAATTGCTCGCGAGGACAAGTAGCAGCATCGCGATACCGACGCCGCCTACGTTAGCGTCAATCCCAAGCGCTGCGCCAATTGCCTGGCCAATGAGCATACCTATCACGAGGCAGGTGGATAGCAGCGCGACGCCGTAGATGATCATGTGTGAATCCTTTTTATTATTGTTCCACGAACTCGTGTTTTAGCCTGTTCGGAGGAGGCTGGCAAGGGGCGGGGATTTCGACGTAGATCCGTTTTCTAGTGAATCGGCGGCGCATTGACACGCATCGAGGGTTATAGGTTAAATGGGGCACGCATTCGCGTGCCAGAAAGGAACTCTGCGGGCGCTAACGCATTTAGTTAACTAGTTAATTTTTAAAAGAATAAGGTAGAGATATGTCGAGAATGCAGAGTTTGCAAAAATCACTTTGCGCCGCGTTGCTGGGGGGGGTGTTTTTCGCTGGCGCGGCGTCTGCGCAGAATGTCACCACAGAAATCCTTGAGGATGCACAAAACCTCTCCGATCGCTGGGTGCACTACGGCCGCAACTATGGCGCGTGGCGCTATATGCCAGACGATCAGATTAACCGCGAGACGGTAAAAGATCTGCGCCCCGTGTGGATCAAGCAGACCGGCGTAACTGGCGGGGCATTCGAAGTGACTGCGCTCGTTAACGACGGCCGCATGTATTTGACCACAGCTAACAGTCACCTCATCGTTGTTGATCCCCTGACCGGTGCCGAGCTCTGGCGTTATGATCATGATTTCGCTGACGTCGATCTCTGCTGCGGCCCGCACAACCGCGGTGTTGCGCTCTACGAGGACATGGTGTTCTACGGCACGCTCGATGCGCATCTCATGGCGTTCGATGCCGCAACCGGCACACAGCTATGGGACACTGAGGTTGGCGACAACCGCGAATCGCTCTCGATTACCGGCGCACCGCTGGTGGTTAAAGATATGGTATTGATTGGCGTGGGTGGTGGCGAGTTTGGTATTCGCGGCTTTATCGACGCTTATGATGTGCACACGGGTGAGCTACGCTGGCGTTTCTGGACAACGGCGGGCGAGGACGATCCGAACAATGACACATGGCTCGGCGATTCTTGGAAAACAGGCGGCGGGCCAACGTGGGTGACAGGCACCTACGATCCCGAAACCGACCTCATTTTCTGGGGCACCGGTAATCCATGGCCAGACGTGAACGCAAACATCCGCGCCGGCGACAATCTCTACACTAACTCAGTCGTCGCGCTGCAAGCAGATACGGGGAAACTCGAGTGGTATTTCCAAACCTCTCCACGTGATGAGTTCGATCATGATTCGACTTCTGAGCCGATGATTATCGAGGAGATGTGGGAAGGCGAGATGCGTAAGATGGTCATTCAGGTCTCGCGCAACGGACACGTTTACGGACTCGATCGTTTCAGCGGCGAATTCCTCTACGCGGGCGAATATACGCGCGTGAACTGGGCTGATCGCGATGAGCGAGGCAAGCCGGTGCTCAAAGAAGCCTTTAAAGAGCCTAAGAACGAAATGGTTTTCCCAGGTCTTTATGGCGGTAAAAACTGGCCGCCGGCATCTTACAGCCCAGACACGCATATGCTCTACATCCCAACCACGGAGTGGGGCGCGCGCTTCATCCGACGTGAAGGCGAGGGGCGAGCGGGTACCATGGACCTCGGCGGCATGGTGCAGTTCGACAAGTCAGGCACGGGTTGGGTTGTCGCCTTCAACTTGCTCACAGGGGAAGTCGACTGGCAGAAAGAGATGCCGGGTAATTTCGCTTGGGCAGGGACGCTCGCCACTGGTGGCGGCTTGGTATTCTCGGGCGCGCCAGATGGATATCTCTATGCGCTAAATGACGAGACGGGCGAAGTGCTCTGGAAATTCCAAACTGGCAGCGGCCTCTATGCACCACCGACGAGCTTTACGATCGACGGTAAACAGTACATTGGCATCGCCTCTGGCACGCGCGATCCTGTCTCGCGCGCAGGTGTCGCCTCAGGTATTTCTCCGGGCAATTACATCTTGTTTAGCCTTTAATAAAAAAGTTGCAGCGCCGCGGAATCCGATCGGACGCCGCAGCGAGTGAGTTGCCGCGTAAGCGGCGTGCAAAAGAGCTTAGGAGCAAGAATAAAATGATGAGTTTGAAAAGTTCGGTAAATAAACTTGCGGGCTTAGGCGTCGCGGCATTACTAGGCCTTGCTGCGACAACGGCGCAGGCGGGTCTCAGCGAGGGCCTTGTTTTATATCAATCATTCTGCGCAGTGTGTCACGGCGCCGAAGGCGAAGGCCAGGCGATGGGTAAGTCTCTGGTCGACGACGGCGCTAAGTCGCTCGAGCCAATGGCCCTGCTAGCCGTGATTAGAGAGGGTCGTGCTGGCACGGGAATGGCCGCTTGGGGAGACTCATTCAGTGAAGAAGAAATACTAGACACGGCCAATTACATTCGCGCTATGCAGGGTAAGCTCGGCATCGTCATAGAGCCCGAAGACCCCATTGCAGACGATCCGCTTGCGCTTGCCGGCCGCGACCTCTTTAACGGCTCGGCGAATTGTATCTCCTGCCATACCATTGGCGATAAGGGCGGGCAGGTTGGCCCGGTGCTAGACGGCTTGTCTGATCGACTCGACGCTCAAGCGATACTGCAAGCGGTATCCTCGCCGTCGGCCACGATTGTCGGCGGGTTTGGCGTGAAGGTGATCGAGCTTAACGACGGTTCCACCGTGAGTGGGCGTGCGCGCAACGAGACGGCGAATACAGTGCAGATTCAGAGCGCTGACGGGAAGCGCTGGCGGACGTATTTTAAAGACCGTGTGAAGTCGGTTAGCGACAGTGACACATCGCTTATGCCAAATATTTACGCGGGCTTGAGTTCGGCGCAGCAGCAGCAGATCGTTGCGTTCCTAAATTCCCTTTAACTGCTAGTTTCGCAGGCGAGCGACAGTGCTCGCCTGTGATTTCTTGCCTCCCCGCACTTCTTGCTTTCACGTCTGAGATGAATCCTTCCACTATCCGGTCTATCTTTTTAGACTGATCGCGCTAGACTCCCTCGGGATT
>Ga0222713_10005675_pt1 | contig 12069 bp, 12 predicted proteins | sample C33_649DmetaG_FD_165061 | JGI IMG/M metagenome (GOLD analysis project Ga0222713, IMG submission 165061) | Estuarine water microbial communities from San Francisco Bay, California, United States - C33_649D | ecosystem: Environmental > Aquatic > Marine > Unclassified | place: USA: California...
CTTCAGCAAGAGTTGTTGGATGGAACAATAACATTTTACATTTAACCGAAATTAACGGAAACTTTAGTTCCGATCTACCTATATACGGCATAAATAATTTAGCAAATTATAAATTTGTTTCATATGTGCCAGAAATATACAAGTATGCACAAATAGATGCTTATGCAAATAAAGATCCAATTGTAAAAGCGGACGATACAGAATTTACAATAGATAGTTCAAACACAAGTATAACGATGGATAAAACCAATACACCATCAGTAACAGTAACAGAGAGTAATTAAAATGTCAAAACAAACTATTAATGTAGGCAATGCAGCAAATGATGGAACAGGTGACACTCTCAGAGCAACAGCAATTAAAATTAATTCCAATTTTACCGAAGTTTATAATTCGTCACAAGCAGCATTCAATAAAGCCAATACAGCAAGCGATTCAATTAGTAATATTGGATCTGATGTTGAATATGCAATAAACACATCAGTTGCGGCATTTAATGCTGCCAATTCTGCTGCAACATCAGCAACAGATTTGTGGGCCAGAAACCGAGCAAATTCAGCATATGAAAAAGCCAACACATCAAATTTAAAAAACATAGTTTTTGTTAACACGGCAGGCACAACAACTTTACAAAATACTGCTGAAGTTGTTTTTTGTGATCCAAATGCAGCCCAAGATGACATTACAATTGTTCTTCCGGTATCACCAAATGTTGGTCAAACCATAACTATTAAAAATATAAACACCGACGGACATGTTGTTATTGTTCAATCAACAAATGGACAATATTTTGAAACAATAAATCATGTAATTAATATAAATTCTTATGAAACTCTTCCTTTAACATCACATTTGATTACTTGGATTTGGGATAACACAACTTGGAGAATTATTAATTATTATACTGGGTAATTTGAATATATGACTAACTTTGATAAAAATATGGAAAAAATATTTGATGTGACACCATTAGAACAAGTGGAAAAACCTTTGGTTCCAACAAAACACAATGAACCTATTGAGTCCGTTGACCTTAAACAAGACTTAAAAGATGCCTACGAACAATCCAAAGACAACCTACAAGATTTAATTGACCAAGGTAAAGAAGCTATGGTTGAGATTTTGGAAATAGCTAAAGCAGGCCAGCACCCCAGAGCATTTGAAGTTTATGGTACTTTATTAAAAAATATGGTGGATGCCAACAAAGAACTATTAAACATACAAAAACAAATGCGAGACATGGACGGAAAGAAAAAAAGTGAAGGTGATACAAAAATTGACAAAGCCATTTTTGTTGGTTCTACCGCAGAATTAAGTAAACTCATTAAAGGTAAAGAATGATATATCATAAACATCATAAAATACCTCAACATGCGGGAGGAACTGATGATGTTTCAAATATTGTTCAATTAACTGTCGAAGAACACGCAAAAGCTCACAAAATATTGTATTCTGAATACGGTCGTTGGCAAGATTATGTCGCTTGGAAAGCTTTGGAAGGATGTGTATCAAAAGCTGAAATTATTAGAATGATACAAAGCCTTGCAACAAAAGGAAAAAAACAGTCTCATGAACACATACAAAAAAGAAAAATGGTAGGAGAAAAAAATCCAATGTATGGAAAATTTGGTGAATTAAATCCGATGTATGGTAAAAAAGGTGTATTGTCTCCACATTTTGGTAAAAAACATTCGGAAGAAACAAAACAAAAAATATCAAAAAATCATAAGGAAAAAGGAATAAAACCACCTCCACAAAAAGGCATTTCAAAAACCGAAGAACATAAAATTAAACTCAGAAAACCAAAACCAAAAGTTGTTTGCAGATTAACAGATAAAAAAGAAATGTCCATGGGTAATTTTAATAATTGGATTAGAATGGAAGAAAATGGTGGAAAAAGAAGAAATTGAAGATTTTGAAATAGGTTCCAATTCGACCTATAGGGACAACCCACTTTTGAAAAAAGCAGGGGTCAAAATAGAATACACACAAGAACAAATAGATGAATATGTAAAATGTTCTAAAGATCCTGTGTACTTTGCCGAAAATTATGTGTATATTATAAATGTTGACCATGGTTTGATGAAGTTCAAAATGTGGAACTTTCAGAAAGAAATGATTAAAATATACCATGAAAATCGTTTCTCAATAACTAAATGTCCTCGGCAGGTTGGCAAAACAACAACATCTGTAGCTTATCTCTTATGGTTGACATTATTTACCGACACACAAAATGTAGCTATTTTAGCTAACAAGGGTTCTTTGGCCAGAGACATTCTCGGTAAATACCAGTTAGCATATGAAAACTTACCAACATTTCTACAACAAGGTGTTTTGGTATGGAATAAAGGTAATGTTGAACTTGAAAACGGATCAAAGATAATTGCAGCCTCAACATCTTCTAGTGCAATTCGTGGTGGCGCTTTCAACCTTGTATTCTTGGACGAATTTGCTTTCGTTCCAAACAATATTGCTGAAGAATTCTTTAATTCAGTTTATCCTGTGATCTCATCCGGAAAAACTTCAAAAATTATTATTGTTTCCACTCCAAATGGTATGAATTTATTCTACAAATTATGGATGGACGCAATCAATAAGAAGAATAATTACAAAACATTTGAAATCCATTGGTCAATGGTACCTGGACGTGATGAGGTTTGGAAAGAAGAAACGATTAGGAACACAAGTGAAAGACAGTTTCGACAGGAATTTGAAACAGAATTTTTAGGTTCATCCAACACCTTAATTTCTGGGTATAAATTGCAAACAATAGTATATACAGATCCTTTCATAACACACGATGGTATAAGAATTTTCGAAAAACCAATAAAAGAAGGTGAAAATGATGCAAAGTCCGATCACCTCTATTGCATTTGTGTTGACGTTTCTGAAGGAAAAAACTTGGACTGTTCTGCATTTCAAATTATTGACATATCAGAAACACCATATAAACAAGTGGCAGCCTACAATTCATCCTCTATTACACCAATTTTGTTTCCCACAGTAATATATAATGCAGCCAGAATGTACAATGACGCATACATTTTAGTTGAAATAAATAACAATCCACAGGTAGCAGATTCTTTACATGCAGATTTTGAATATGAAAATTTATGGAAAGTTTATACAGGAAATAAAAAACCACAACAATTAAGTGCTGGATTTGCCAGAGGAATTCAAATGGGACTGAAAATGTCTCCTCAGGTCAAGGCAATTGGTTGTTCCAACCTGAAAACTTTAATTGAAGGTGATAAATTATTCATTTCCGATTTTGATACTTATTCAGAATTGACTACCTTTGAACAAAATAAAAATTCTTTTAAAGCGGCGGATGGTGCTAACGACGATTTAGTGATGTCTTTAGTTATTTTTGGTTGGGTTTCAACACAACAATACTTTAAAGAAATTGTAAATCACGATATTCGGAAACAAATTCAGTTGGAACAAATGAACCAAATGGATGAAAATATATTGCCTGCACCAATTATTGATGATGGAATGGAAACACCATTCGAAGTTATGGGTGGAGACCTTTGGGAAGTTGCAAACGGAGGAGAAATATATTCAAATTTCATTAAAGAAAGATTAAATAATATATAAATTTGGTCTTTCATAAATATTCAGTATGGTATTCTATTGCCAACAGAACACATAATAAATCAAGGAGAATAAAATGGCATTTCAAATCTCTCCAGGCGTAAATGTTTCGGAAGTCGATCAAACCACAATCGTTCCTTCCGTTCTTACTACCGCTGGTGCATTTGCTGGTATTTTTGGTTGGGGCCCAGCGAATAAAATAAAATTAATTGATAATGAATTAACTCTTGTTAAAACTTTTGGAAAACCAACAAGGTTATTCGGACAAGATTTAATATCACCTTTTTTTACTGCCTCAAATTTTTTATCATATGGAAACAATCTAAGTGTTGTTAGAGCAATATCAACAGATGCACTTAACGCAACATCAACAGGAACACAAATTCTCATATCAAATGAAGATGAATTTTATAAAAATCACCTTTTAACTAACAATGGAAATGTTTATGGTCCCTTCACATCTCGTTATGCAGGATCATTAGGCAATGGATTAAAAGTTTCTGTGTGTGACAATTCTGATGATTTTGCCAATTGGACATACAAGGGATATTTTTTAAGTGCTCCAGGAACATCAGATCAAGCTTTAATGGCTGGAGGATTAAATGATGAAATGCATATTATTGTTATAGACACGAATGGAAATTTTGGACCAAAAAATGGAGTTTTAGAAACTTTTGCTTTTGTATCAAAAGCTTTTGATTCCAAATTAAATGGAAAATCAAATTTTTACAAACAAAACATTTTCAATAATTCACAATACATATACGCAATCGATGCTCCAGATTATGAAAATGTAATTTCCGGTGATACTTTGCCATCAAGCACAACCTTTGATACATTATCAAGTATAAAAAATTATACGCTTTCCGGAGGTTCTGAAGGAACATTCACTGATGCTGATCTAGAAATTGCTTATGATTTGTTTATGAATAAAGAAAATGTTGACATTTCATTAATTTTAACAGGATCTGCATCAGAAGCGGTACAAAATTATGTGATTACAAATATAGCCGAAACAAGAAAAGATTGTTTAGCTTTTATTTCTCCATCTTTAGATCCAAATGGATTATCAAATAATACATTAACTGACATTGAATCGTGGTTGGATAGTTTGTCATTGACATCTTCTTTTGCTGTCGCAGATTCTGGTTGGAAATATCAATATGACAAATATAATAATATGTATCAATGGATTCCATTGAACGGTGATATTGCTGGATTATGTGTTTCCACAGACACAACAAGAGATCCTTGGTTTTCTCCAGCCGGTTTAAATAGAGGTCAAATAAAAAATTGCATCAAATTGTTGTGGAATCCAAACAAAACACAAAGAGATGTGTTATATGGATTAGGTGTTAATCCTGTAGTTTCTTTCCCTGGTCAAGGAACAGTTCTATTTGGCGACAAAACAATGTTAAACAAACCAAATGCATTTGATAGAATCAATGTTCGCCGTCTGTTTATTGTTTTGGAGAAAGCAATTGCTAAAGCATCACAATCTTCATTGTTTGAAATGAATGATGAATTTACAAGAGCACAATTTGTCTCATTGATAACTCCATTCTTGCGTGACATACAAGGTCGCCGTGGTATTACCGATTTTAAAGTAATCTGCGATACAACAAACAATACACCACAAGTTATTGATTCTAATCAATTCGTTGGTGACATTTACATTAAGCCTTCTCGTTCAATCAACTTTATTCAATTGAATTTTGTTGCTGTTGGCACTGGTGTTGATTTTACCACAATTGTTGGTGCAGTCTAATAAATAAACCAATAATAGGAGAATACAATGGCATTCAATGTAGCAGAATTCAGAAGTCAAATGACTGGGGACGGAGCCCGTCCCAATCTATTCTCTGTTTCTTTAACATTCCCATCTTTCATTAATGGTGGTGTTGATGCAAGCAGAAAAGCAACCTTTATGGCAAAAGCCGCACAATTACCAGGTTCAACTGTTGGTCAAGTATCTTTAAGTTATTTTGGCCGTGAGTTGAAATTTGTTGGTAACAGAAGCTTTCCGGATTGGACAGTTACTATCATCAACGATGAAAATTTTGTTGTTCGTAATACGATGGAAAGATGGTTGAATAGTTTAAACAGCCATTCAGGAAATGTTAGAGATATCAATGCCGCTCAACCATCAAATTATTCGGTTGATGCTGAGGTAACTCAATATGGTAAAACAGGTAATGAATTGAAAAAATACAAATTTGTTGGAATGTTTCCATTAGATTTGGCTCCAATTGCACTTGATTGGGGTTCAAATGACACAATTGAAGAATTTGATATTACCTTTGCTTATCAGTATTGGACTACAACAGATTCAACAACTTGATATTTTAAGGAGGGCCTAGTGCCCTCCATTATGTTTTTTTGATTTTGTAATTGGATTATATAAAATATGGCAACACCAAATAAATTTTCGCTGTTCGGTTTCACGATTTCTCGTGAAGAAAAAGAAGCACAAGATGTTTCGCAGCAATCTTTTACGCCTCCTTCACAGGAAGACGGCGCATTAACTATTACATCTGCTGCTTATTATGGCACATATGTTGACTTGGATGGTACAGCAAAAAATGAAGTTGAACTCATTTCTAGGTACCGTGAAATGGCTATGCAACCCGAAATTGAATCAGCAATAGATGATATAGTTAATGAAGCCATCTGTCAAGATGATGACGGAAAAACAATCGATTTGGTTTTAGATAATTTAAAACAACCAGAAAAAATTAAAAGTGCCATTAAAACAGAATTCCAAAACATTCTGCGTTTGATTAATTACAATAATATGGCACAAGACATCTTTCGTAGGTATTATGTTGATGGTCGTTTATATTACCATATAATTATTGATCGTGAAAATCCTCAAGAAGGAATTAAAGAATTGCGTTATGTTGATCCACGAAAAATTCGTAAAGTTCGTGAAATGAGGAAACAAAAAGATGAAAGAACTGGAGCTGAAATTGTTCAAACAGTTAATGAGTACTACATTTACAACGACAAAGTTGTTACTGGGTCTGGTTCCAATTATGGTCCTGTTGGTGTTCGCATCACGACCGATTCAATTCTCTCTATTGTTTCTGGCCTCATGGATTCTAGGCGAGCTGTAGTTCTTTCCTATTTACATAAAGCAATTAAACCATTGAATCAGTTGCGTATGATTGAAGATGCAACTGTTATATACAGAATTTCTAGAGCACCAGAACGTAGAATTTTCTATATTGATGTTGGCAACTTACCAAAATTAAAAGCCGAACAATATCTTCGTGATATTATGGTCAAGTATAAGAATAAATTAGTATACGATGCAAATACCGGTGAAGTCCGTGATGATCGTAAATTCCTTTCCATGATGGAAGATTTTTGGTTGCCTCGCCGTGAAGGTGGTAAGGGCACAGAAATTACCACACTGCCAGGTGGACAGAACCTAGGTGAGTTGGAAGATGTTAAATATTTCGAAAAGAAATTGTATAAGTCTTTAAATGTTCCAATCTCCAGATTGAATCCTGAAACATCCGGTTTTACTATTGGTCGTGTGGCTGAAGTAACAAGAGATGAATTAAAGTTTTCAAAATTTGTTGATCGGCTGAGAAATAAGTTTTCAGAATTTTTTGATCAAGCTTTGCGTGTTCAATGTGTGTTAAAAGGTATTTGCACAGAACAAGAATGGAACGAATTTAAAGAAAACATTTATTTCGATTTCATCAAAGACAACAATTTTACCGAATTAAAAGATGCCGAATTAATGAAGGAAAGACTCTCCTTGCTTGGAGCTGTTGATCCATACACGGGTCGTTATTTCTCACAAAAATGGATTCAAAGAAATGTACTGCGACTGACAGATGATGAAATTGACGATATGCAATCCGAAATTGATAAAGAAAAAGAAGAAGGGCTTGGATTGCCGACAGAAGTTACAAATCAAGTTGCACAACAACAAATGATGGGTCAGGTTGACATGGAAAATCAAATTGCAATGCAAGATGCAATGGGTCAACAAGATCAACAACAAAAATCTTCAGGTGGTTCTAGTAAACCAAAGCAAACAAAAAAACAACCTAAAGGTGATTTGAGTTTAGAAAACACAACATTCACAAAGTTAAGAAGAATATTATAAATATTTTATTAGGAGAAATTATGGACACAAGAACAATTGTAGATTTTGCTGAAAAAGATGAAGCCAAAGAAATGCGTGATGCATTTTATTCCGCTTTGCAAGACAAAGTGATGGCACATATTGAAGCAAAAAAAATGGAGGTTGCAAAAAACATGTTTAACGTGCAACCAGATCCTATGGCCACAGTTACGGACGAACCAGTTACACCACAATAACAGGAATTAAAAATGGCAAACAAATATTCATACCAAGTTTTAAAGGATGATACACAACATGCAATCATTAAATTAACCGCAGAATTTGATGGTAATGGTGGCCAAGAAAATAATGTATCTAGAATTCAAGCAAATACATTGTATGGTGCCTTGGACGCTAACAATGTACCACTTGGTTCATCGTTGAGTGCATCAAATACAGCAAAACCATACTATGGTCTGACAATACATCGTTTATGGTATGATTCTGATACGTCAACAGGAGACATACAATTATATTGGGCCAACACAGCCAGCCAAAACGCAAACAATGGTATCCCTATTGTTTTCTTACAAGGTAACGGTGAATATGACGGAAATGGAAACTGGATCACAATTAAAAATCCAACTGTAGGAGAGAATAATAACGGAGACATTGCAATCTGCACTAGAGGACAAGTTGCAAATGCCAGTTATACAATTATAATGGAACTACGTAAAGATAATGAACACTACCAACGCGGACAGTTTAATGATCCTGCAGCATTCAACTATCCACCATACAACTTGCGTCCATAAGGAACTAAAATGAAATTAATTAAAGAAGTTGTAGAAGATGTTAATTACCTGGTCGAAGAAAAAGACGGTAAAAAAACACTTTACATCGAAGGTCCATTTCTGGTCGCTGAAACTATAAACAGAAACGGAAGAAAATATCTACGTGAAACTTTATCAAAAGAAGTTTCACGATACAAAGAAGAATACATTAATAAAAATCGTGCCTTTGGTGAACTGGGACATCCAGACACACCAAGCATTAATCTTGATCGTGTTTCACATTTAAATGTTGATTTACGACAAGAAGGTGATGTTTGGATAGGCAAAGCTAAAATTCTTGACACACCCATGGGTAACATTGCAAGAAACCTTATTGAAGGTGGTGGCCAATTAGGCGTATCGTCCAGAGGTATGGGTTCTCTTAAAAGTGTAAATGGTATTAACATTGTGCAAGACGATTTTCATCTGGCCACAGCGGCAGATATTGTAGCTGATCCTTCTGCACCTGGAGCTTTTGTTCAAGGTATTATGGAAGGTAAGGAATGGATGTTAGTTGATGGTATTTGGACTGAAGTTCAATTAGAGAAGGCCAAAAAAGTTATCAAAGAGGCTTCTCGAAAAGATATTGAAAAAGTAAGTTTACAAATATTTGAAAACTTCATCAAAAAACTTTAATTATAAATATCCAATATAAAAATCAAGGAGATTCTCAACATGGGAAAATTAAATCTAGCTGATGCCGCTAAAGCAGTTCTGATGAATGAAGGCGCAAAAGAAACATTTGATGCCAACGTTTCGTCTAAGCGTGGTGGCCAAGATGGTGCTCAAAAACTTTCGGCTGCTGTTGCTTATGGCACAAAAGACGCCGGAGAAGTTGCAGGTACTGTTGACAAAAAAGACGATGCTGCTGGTGACTACACCAAAGGCGTTCCTACAGCAACACCTCCTGGTGCAAACCCACCAGTTGGATCTGAGCCAATGCACAAAATGTCTGGTCAACCTGCCGAACAAGGTTCTGCAAATTCTGTTGATCAAGCTGATGCAACTTCTTACGAAAACATCCGTGATCGTATTAAAGCCAAATTGGCAAAACAGACAATGACTTCCAATCCTGGTGCAACATTCCAATCTTATGCTGAAGAAACAGAAACAGAAGCAAAAGAAGAAGAAATTGTTGCTGAAGAAAAAGAAGGTCATGAGGATGAAGAGGAAGATAAAAAGCTCATCAAATCCATGATGAAGAAAGATAAAATGAAAGAAGAAATTAATTCTGATGTTGATGCACTTCTTTCTGGTGAAAATCTTTCCGAAGAATTCAAACAAAAAGCCACAACAATTTTTGAATCCGCTGTTGTTGCTCGCACACAATCTTTAGTTGAAGAAATCGAAAATGCCATGATTGAACAATTCGAATTGGCTGTTGAAGAAACCAAAAACGAATTGGCACAAAAATTGGACGATTACATCAGTTACATGGCCGAAGAATGGATGAAAGAAAATCAATTGGCCATCGAAAAAGGTTTACGTGCAGAAATCGTAGAAGAATTCATTGGCGGTCTGAAGAACCTGTTCATGGAACATTACATTGACATTCCAGAAGAAAAAGTTGATGTTGTTGAAGAACTCACAACAAAAGTTGAAGAACTGGAAAATGATCTGAATGAACAAATTCAATCTGCTGTTGAATTACGCAAAGAATTAAACGAACACAAAAAAATAGAGGCTATACATGCAGTATGTGAAGGCCTGACGCAGACTCAACTGGAAAAAATGAAAACACTTGCAGAAAGTGTCGAGTTTACCACGGACGAAGAATATGCAGAAAAACTGGTTACTCTGAGAACATCGTATTTCACAGAATCGGTGAAACCTGCTTCTAGTTCTGCTCTAAACGAAGAAGTTGTTGTTGAAGAAGATAAGAAACAAACCGTTTCTACTGATCCAACAATCGCCGCTATCGCTTCCGCAATCTCAAAAACTGTGGTAAAATAAATAAAACTTACCACAAATTAGAAACTAACAAGGAGAATATTTAAATGTTTCTATCCGAAGAACTACAAAACAAATGGCAACCTGTTCTGGATCATCCAGAATTAGATTCCATTAAAGATCCATACAAGAAGGCCGTTACTGCTGTTATCTTAGAAAACCAACAGCGTGAAATGACAGCTGCCGCTCAACAACTGAACGAGACAGCTCCTTCTATTTCTGCTCCAACCAACGTTACAGGTGGCGGTGTTCAAAACTTTGACCCTATCCTGATCTCTTTGGTTCGCCGTGCTCTGCCTAATCTGATTGCTTATGACGTTGCTGGCGTTCAGCCAATGACAGGCCCAACAGGTCTGATCTTTGCAATGCGTGCTAAGTACAACGAAATGGGCACAGCTGGTACAGGAGACTCTAACGAAGCTTTCTTCAACGAAGCCAACACAATTTTCTCTGGCGTCCGTTCGAGCACAAATCCATTTGGATTCTCCAACAGTGCTTTAGGCGACACAAGCACAAATCCAGTTGCCTCGTTGACAGCTAACGCTTTCACAACTGGTGTTGGTATGTCCACAGCTTCTGCTGAAGCTCTGGGTGCCACAGCTGAAACAGCCTTCAATCAGATGGCTTTCAGCATTGAGAAAGTTACTGTTACCGCTAAGAGCCGTGCTCTGAAAGCCGAATACTCTCTGGAACTGGCACAAGACCTGAAAGCAATTCATGGTCTGGATGCCGAAACAGAATTGTCTAACATTCTGTCCACAGAAATTTTGGCCGAAATCAACCGTGAAGTTATTCGTACCATTTACACAGTTGCCGTTCCTGGCGCTCAGTATGGCACAACAACACCCGGCGCTTTCGACTTAGACACAGACTCCAACGGCCGTTGGTCTGTTGAGCGTTTCAAAGGCCTGATTTTCCAAATCGAGCGTGATGCAAACGTTATCGCTAAGCAAACCCGTCGTGGTAAAGGCAATGTTCTGATCGTTTCGTCAGACGTTGCTTCTGCTATGGCTATGGCTGGTGTTCTCCAGTATACACCTGCTCTGTCTGCTGACCTGCAAGTTGATGACACAGGCAATACATTTGCTGGTATGTTACACGGCCGCATCAAGGTCTACATTGATCCATACTTTGGTGGATATGCATCCAACCAAGAATTGGTGACAATTGGTTATAAGGGTTCTTCTCCTTATGACGCTGGCTTGTTCTATTGCCCATACGTTCCATTACAAATGGTTCGTGCAGTTGACCAGTTTACATTCCAACCAAAAATTGGATTCAAAACTCGTTATGGCATGGTTGCAAACCCATTTGCAGAAGGCACAGACGTTGGAAACGGTGTTCTGAAAGCTCGTTCCAACAAATATTACAGAATTTTCCAAGTGAAAAATTTGATGTAAGTCAAAAACTATATGTAAATATAGTAAAAATCACCATTAAGAGTGATATTTCTTAAAGAGGGACTTCGGTCCCTCTTTTTTTTGCCTCCTAAATAGTTGATAAGGAGATAACATGACAGCTTTAACTAGACAACCGCAAAACAACAATCCGTTGCAAGCAACAAAGTTTTTGTTGACATTCGCTAGAATACCAACAACACAATATCTT
>Ga0222713_10005677_pt1 | contig 12068 bp, 10 predicted proteins | sample C33_649DmetaG_FD_165061 | JGI IMG/M metagenome (GOLD analysis project Ga0222713, IMG submission 165061) | Estuarine water microbial communities from San Francisco Bay, California, United States - C33_649D | ecosystem: Environmental > Aquatic > Marine > Unclassified | place: USA: California...
TGATTATAGAGATATCGTCGATTCTCTAAGCGCAACCGCAACTGTAGCTAAAGATAACGATGACGACGTACCTAACCTCGATTAATAATCAAGCAGAACTCATTGAAAAAACTTTAATCGATCTTGGATATCAACTCTCAGATCGTGGCAAGTATTGGCAATGTAACGCTGTTTATCGCGATGGAGATAATAGAACCGCTCTACAAATTTGGAAAGACACTGGAATCTGGAAAGATTTCGTAGCAAACACTTCTTATCAACCCTTTAAAAGACTTCTTGAGCTTTCTTGCAAAGATGATTCTCAGATAGAAGAAATCTTGCATTCAATTAAGAATAATAATGATCCTTGTATAGAATCAATCAGAACACCTAAAATGGAATCAGATCAATTTTTCGACCACGATGAAGTAAAGACCTTGCTTCCTCATTATGATTTTTATAATAAGAAAGGCATTAGTTCTGAAATTCTGGAGATTTATCGATCTGGTTTTTCAATGTCTGGAAAAATGAATGGTCGCTTCGTGTTTCCAATATTCGATGAAAATAAAAAAGTAATTGGAATTAGTGGCAGACATTTGCTTTGGAAACCAAATGCTGCCGCCCCAAAGTGGAAACACATTGGTAGAAAAGGCAACTGGATATATCCAATCAATCTACAATCTGAAGATGATAATATATTTAAAAAGACTATTGAAGAAAAACGCTCAATCATTCTTGTGGAAGGCATTGGAGATAGTCTCGCATTGTCTCAACAAGGATATTATAATCATCTTGTAGTATTTGGTTTGGAGATTAGTTCTAAACAGTTGTCTTATTTAATGTCTTTATCTGTAGACGAAGTTGTCGTTTCTACAAACAATGACTCTGATAAAACCGACAATCGCGGACTTCAAGCAGCTATAAAGATATTCCTTAAGCTTATTAAATATATTGATATCGATAAGGTTAAGATTAAACTTCCTATCTGCAAAGACTTTGGCGAAATGCTGGAGAAAGGCATTTCGATGGAAAGATGGGAAAATAAGAAGCGAGATAGAATAACTCAAGTAGAATACATTCTTGATTATGTATATAATAACGATAAGGATAAGAAAACTATTTCTATCCTTAAAAATTATTTAGAAAGTCTAAAGCTTTGAAGGAAACTTTATCAGCCAGCAAAATAAAGACACTAAAATCCTGCTCTTGGCAGTATTGGTGCAAATATGTATTGAAGTTACCAGATAAAACTAATTCTGGAGCTTTGATTGGTGATACTGTGCATATCATTCTTGAATGTCTTGGTCTTCCTCGACATAAGAAACATTATAATTTAATCATAAAAAAGAAAAACATCTTTGCATCTAAAGCTATTAAAAGAATGGTTCATAAACATATTAAGAGAAAAGATCTTAATACCGAATCAGACTTAGAAAATATTTGCTCAATGGCCTTGAACGGATTGATGTACGATTTTTTCGGTAATAAGTACGGGACTCCAACAGAAGTCATTTCAGAAAAAGATTTCGAGATTACAGTTCAAGAAGAAGATATCAGCTATAAAATAAAAGGTTTCATCGATAAGCTTTTTATTTATGGCGATCATGGAATTGTATTAATTAGAGACTTCAAGACTAATAAAAAGAAATACGAGGGCAAAGAAGTTACCGATAATCTACAAGATTATATGTACACTCTTGCTATTAGAAAGCTTTATCCTCACCTCAAAGATATCAAAATGGAATTCTTGTTCTTGAAACAGGATTTAAATGCTGATGGAGTTATGCCTATGGAAGCCAAAGACAAGTACGAGCTTCTTGGCTTTGAGCATGAACTGACTGGTTATCAAAAATACGCCGATTCTTTTACAGAAAAGACGGCTATATCTAATATGGCAGCAAATCAAGGTATGCCTAAAGATGGAAGTTTTGCTGGTAAACTTCTTTGTGGATTTGCTAAACAACCTAATCAAATCAAAAAAGACGGCACTCCAATGTGGTATTGTACTTATAAATTTGGATTTGATTATTATGCAATTGTAGACAAAGATGAAAAGATTAAGAAGTCCGCGTTTACTAAAAAAGAGTTGCAGAAAATTAAATTAGCAGAAGGAGAGAAGATAGTAAAAAATAAATACGATGGATGTCCTTGTTTTAAACCAAAACCAGTTGAAGCCACAGACGATTTCGATCTTGACAAGTTCTAAGTTCTTGCTAAGGTTTATGGAGAATGCTGCCATTGTTCAAGTCACACTTTAGTATAGGAAAATCTATACTAACTTTAGATGATCCCAAGAAAGTTACTGAAGGAGGATCAGATAGCGTATTTAAAATCGCTAAAGATAACGGTCTAAAACAAATCATTTTAGTCGAAGACTCATTGATTGGATTCTTTGAAGCGTACAAGCGCAGCAAAGAAATGGGTATTCAATTAATATTTGGTCTTAGACTTTCAATGAGAAACTCTGCCCTTCCAGAAGATGAAGGTAGTCAACATAAAGTAATTATCTTTGCTAAGGATGATATTGGATGCAAACTACTGAATAAAATCTATTCAAAAGCTTTTTGCACTAATTCTGGATTTCTAAGTTATAGCGACTTGAAGGAGTTGTGGAACGAAACTTCTCTCAAGCTCGCTATTCCATTTTACGATTCATTCATTTATATAAATAATCTGTCCTTTGGCAATGCTGTTCCAGATCTTTCATTTACTAAAACGACTTTGTTTTATGAAGACAATTCTTTAGCATTAGATTATATACTTCAAGAGAAAGTAAAAGAATTTTCTATTAATAATGATATGCCAATGGTTAAAGTTCGCAGCATTTATTATAATAAGAAATCTGATGTTAAAGCTTTTATGGCGTATAAGATAATTTGCAATCGATCTTTTGGTAAAGACCGCTCACTAGAAAAACCAGAGTTGCCTCATTTTTGCAGCGATAAGTTTAGCTTCGAAGCTTGGAAGGAAGAAAATGCTACGATTTAATAAAGAACAAAAGTATATCTGTTTCGATTTCGAAACCTGTCATCTAAATCTACTTGATGATAGCAATAAGCCTTGGCAATTAAGCTATCTTATTGCTAAAGGCAGCAATATAATCAAAGAAGTAGATAATCATATCTACTGGCCTGATTTAAAGCTTTCAGAAGGAGCAAGACTTGTCACTCATTTCGATGAGCGTAAATATCATTCATTAGCTGCCGATCCAAAAGAAGTTCTGGAGGCTTTTGAAGATTATATTTATAATGATGAATATCTGATTATTGGACAAAATCTATTGGGCTTTGATGTGTACGTTCATAATACATACAGAAGACTGATGGGTAAGAAAAGCGACTTCTCTTATGTTAAGAGAATTATAGATACGAACTGCATGGCTAAAGCTATTAAAAAGAATCTAAAACCTCAAAGAGATTCTGATTTTACTTTCTGGCAGTATAGACTAAACGACTTCCGCGAAAAGGGATTGAAGACCAGCATTAAAACTCAATTGAAAGAATATAAGATTGACTTTGATGAGAATATGCTTCACAATTCCATGTACGACGTTCAGATGAATTTTAAGATTTTTCAGAAGCAGCTTTGGCAAATTGAAATATGAATTTTTTACAAGACATTAAAACCTATGATAACGCCATGCTTCCCGGCGTTCGCTTGCCTCAAATTTCCATTGAAGGCAAATATTATGACTTACTGAAGATTCCTATTTCTTCTGATAATTTTACATTCCTTAAGACGCTTTGTTATAGGAGTTTAAATAATTTAGGATTAAACAATAATCAATATGTTGAGCGTATGGAGATGGAACTGGAGATCTTCAGAGAGCTTGATTTCGTTGATTATGTACTTCTCAACTGGGATATTCTTAATTACTGCCATGAAAACAATATTCCAACTGGTGCTGGTCGTGGCAGTGCTGCGGGTTCTTTGGTTCTGTTTATCGTTGGTGTTACGAAAGTTGATCCCATAAAATATGAATTATTCTTTGAGCGTTTCGTTAGCCGTTCTCGCGCTAAGAAGATTATCAAAGATGAGATTACTTATCTTGATGGTTCTCTTCTTCCTGATGTAGACAACGATATCAGCTATGACAGACGCGCAGAAGTAATTAAGTATATTGAGCAGAAACATCTCGGTAAAACATCCAAGATATTAACTCTCAATACTCTTTCTAGTAAGCTTTGTATTAAAGAATGCGGAAAGATTGTTGGTGCTTTATCTGAAACAGATGTCAATGAAGTTAGCGATAATATTCCTAAGCTTTTCGGACGGGTTTTTGATTTGGAGGAAGCGTACGAAGCTAATGATAAATTCAAAGCTTGGGTTGATCAAAATAAATTCGTATTTGAAATCGCTAAGAAGATCGAAGGATTGAACAAAAACACTGGCGTTCATCCTTCTGGTATTGCTATTTCTTATTATAAGATCGAAGAAGTCTGCCCAGTTCAAAAGACTTCTGATGGTGATCTAGTCAGCGGCTATGATATGAATTATGTAGCCGAACTGATGGTTAAGTTTGATGTTCTTGGTCTTAGAACTCTTACTGTAGTTAGCGAGGTTTGTAAAAGACTTAATATTGAAATGACTTCTATTGATCCAGAAGATCCTTTCATTTATGAAAGCTTTCAGAATCTTCGTACTCCACAAGGTTTGTTTCAAATTGAAGCTGAAACTAACTTTAAAGTATGTCGCAAAGTCAAACCAAAGTCGCTAGAACAGCTTAGTGCGGTAGTTGCTATCGCTCGTCCCGGTGCATTGGACTTCGCAGATCAATACGCCACATATTCAGCTTCAGGAGTATTCCAGCTTGTTCATGATTTCTTTAAAGAAGAGCTTTCATACACTGGTGGCATTCCTCTTTATCAAGAGCAGTTGATGAAGATGGCTGTGCGCTTAGGATTCACTCTTGATGAGTCAGAACAGTTACGTCGTATCGTTGGCAAAAAGAAGGTTGATCAAATGCCAGCATGGCAAGGAAAGATTCGTCAGAAAGTGTCTGAACAGAATCTTGATCCTGCGATTGGCGATGTGTTGTGGAAAGTCGCTGAAGATTCAGCGAACTATTCGTTCAACAAATCACACTCAATCTCTTATGCTATTTTGGCCGCATGGACTGCTTATCTAAAATTTAAGTATCCGCATGAATTTTTCTTGGCGTTGCTTCAGTTATCTAAGTACGAGCCTGATTCACATCAAGAAATTAATAAGATTTCAAAAGAGCTAGTATATTTTGATATCAAGCTTCTACCTCCTGATCTTGCAAAGTCCGCATTAGATTTTAAGATTGAAGATGGCAACATTCGTTTTGGATTGAATTCTATTAAAGGCGTTTCTGAAAAGACGTTGCAAGCTCTTCAGAGCTTCAGGGAAACAAACACTCCAACAAAGTTCGATATTTTTATCGCCGCCAAACAAGCTGGTATTAATATCGGTTTGCTTTCTTCTTTGATTCAAGCTGGAACTCTAAGCTCATATACTCATAGACGATCACGCTTAGTCCTTGAGGCTCAAACATTCAATATCTTAACTGATAAAGAAAAGAAATTCGCTTGCAGCGTTGGACCTAAATACGACTACGATATTTTAACTATTGTAAGTGAATGCGCTTTCAAGGCTCAATCTCTCAATGAAAGCGGCAAACCATTCATGAATGAAAAGCGTAAAGTCACCTTTAGAAAAAAGTACGATGAATATAAAAAGATCTATGAGCAAAACAAGAATCATGAAAAGTTCGCTAATTGGGTATTTGAAAATAGACTTCTAGGTTATACTCCAACTATTCGACTAAAGACTATTTTCCAGCAAGCTGAATGTACGTTTACAGATACGATGGAATTTCAATCCGCCTTTAAAGAAGACAGGGTAAAGATGGTTGGAGTTATAGATGATGTTTACAAGGGTAAGACTAAGAAGTCTAATTCCACATTCTATCGATTCCAATTAAAAGATGAAGTTGGAAGTGTAAGCGCAATGTTTTTAGATGGTGGAAAACATCAAAGATTGACAGAATATCTTGAAGATGGTCTGAAGATACCAGAAAAGGAAAGTATTGTAGTTTTCACTGGCAGAAAGGGTGACGATGTGTTATGGATAGAGAACATCGGAATCTTGGATGACAAGATCTACATGAAGCTGTCCGACATAGAATGAAAAATTTAAATTTAACGCCCAGAGCGCAAAAGCTAATCAAAGAAGCTTATAAAATAGCTGTAGATCTCAAGCACACAGAGATCACGCATCTTCATTTATTTATAAGTTTTTTGAATCTTAAGCAAAGTCAAATAGAAGAAGCGTTCGGTAATTTTGGTATAGATTCCTCAAAGATAAAGAATAGTGCCATAGCATTTCTAAAAGCTAATGTTCCAGCACAAAAGAAAGCTACGTTAAAGCCTTTATTATCTGAAGGTATAACCAATGTTTTTAAATGTGCCAAAACTATATCTTCCAAATTCGATCATAAATATATTGGATTAGAACATGTATTTTTAAGTTTATTTGAAATTCCTAATCAGACTTTTGAACTCTACTTGATTGATTATAATTATGACTTTGTCAAAGTCGTAGACTATGTTGAGCAAAAGCTAGAAGATGATGATATGTTGCCAAGCGTTGAAGAGGAAACAAACACCCCTAATCAAGCAAAACAAACTTTTGATATAAAGAAGTATAAGGTTTTAAATACTTATGCTAATAATCTTAACATACAAGTTATTAATGGCAAAATAAATAATCTGCATCTTAATAAAGAATTGATTCAAAAGATCTCAGAAGTTCTTTGTCGCAAGAACAAGAATAATCCACTTATTGTAGGTGAAGCTGGCGTTGGTAAAACCGCTTTAGTTGAATCTTTAGCTCAAGCTATCGTTAAAGGTGAAGCATCTGATTTGCTTAGTTTAAAGCAAATCTATAGTCTGGATATTCCAATGATGATTGCTGGTTGCAAATTTCGTGGTGAATTTGAAGAGAAGATTAAAAATCTTTTAAAAGAAATCACAGACGATCCATATATCGTTCTCTTTATAGATGAAATTCACACGATCATTGGTGCTGGAAATCCAGAAAATGGCAATGATGTTGCTAATATTCTAAAGCCTTATTTAGCTAGAGGAGAAATTAGTTGCATTGGAGCTACTACTTTTGATGAATATAAGAAGACAATATCTGATGATCCAGCTTTATCTAGGCGTTTTCAGATTATTAAAATTGAAGAACCCACTAAAGAACAAACCTTTAATCTAATAAAGAATATCAAAGGTGGATATGAAAATTTTCATGTCATAGATTTCTCTGATGATGTTATTCATTTTATTATTAACAGTGCTGAAAAGTATATTGAAGGAAGATTTCCTGATAAAGCTTTAGACATTATTGATCAAGTGGGAGCTAAAGTTAAACTAAAGAACTTTGTAAAGTCTCCTGAAATGCTTAAAATAGAAAAGAAGCTTAGTAAATTTGTCGATTCTAACAAGCAAACTATAGAGAAGAAAAAGATTTCTTCTTTAGAAGAGTTATTGGTTGAATACGAAGAGTCTACAAAAAAGATGATTACCAATTGGCGTAATAACAGATATCAAGTTACAAACACTGATATCTTAGAAGTAGTCTCTGATAAGACTAATATTCCAATTGATGATTTGAAGCTACAAGACTTTGATAAAGTTAAACTTCTTAAGATTAAGTTAAAAGAACAAGTTTTTGGTCAAGACAATCAAATTGAACATATATATAAATCTTTAATCAGAGCGAAAGCTGGTTTCCGCAATCCAAATAAACCTATTTGTTCAATGCTTTATGCTGGACCAACTGGTGTTGGAAAAACTATGACTGCAAAGATAATTGCAGAAACTTTATTCATTAATAAGAATAATTTTATAACAATTGATATGTCTGAATATACAGACAAGACCGCCGTAAATAAACTAGTTGGATCTAGTCCCGGTTATATTGGATTTGATAAAGGTGGCGTATTAACTGAAAAAGTAAGAAAGAATCCATATTCTTTAATTCTCTTTGATGAAATTCAAAAGGCTGATCAAGATGTTTTATATTCTTTGCTCCAAATACTTGAAGAAGGAAAGATAACAGACTCGTCTGGAAAGATGGTTGATTTTTCTAACACTATGATTGTTATGACAACAAATATTGGTGCTGAAGTCATTAATCATTCTGCTATAGGATTTGGAAAACAGAAAGCTGGTAAGTCAGACGTTCTTTCTTCAATTAAGAAGCATTTTCCACCTGATCTATTGAATCGCATTGATGAAGTAGTCATTTTTGACTCGCTTGAGCAAGAGCAAATTAAACTAATCATTGATAAAGAATTACAATTATTTAAGACAGATCTATCAGAGAGAAATGTTAATATAAAATATTCCCCAGAAATAACGAATTTTATTTTTGATAAAATACAATTTAATAATTTTGGCGCACGACAAGTTATAAAAACTATTCAACGAGAATTACAAACACAAGTTGCAGAAAAAATGCTTGATTCTGATAAAAAACTAAATTTAGAAATTTCAGTTAAAGATAACAATATTTGTGTAATTTAATTTATATGCCATTACCAAAACCTTCCAAGAAAGAAACAGAGCAAGAATTCGTTAGTCGTTGCATGGGTGACGACATGATGAATAAAGATTTTAAAGATCAAAAGCAACGTGCTGCTGTTTGTTATTCTCAATATAAGATTCGCCACAAAGCTAAGGGCGAAACTAGTTGGGATGATGTCCGCAAAGGTGACAGCTTAAACATTCTATAATATATGAACGATCATAATCCTATTTACGGTATAAACCCAAATCCTTCAGCTTCAAACGATACATTTGATTTTGCGATGCCAGATATTCCTGAGCCTCCTCAATCTGAGAAGCCAGAACCAAAGGATAAAGATGCAGTTGGTTTTAAATTTGGCTTTATTGGTGCTGGTCAAGGTGGCGGCAAACTAGCTGAAACATTTTCTCAAATTGGCTACGCTCGCGTTGGTGTAATTAATACTGCTGATCAAGATCTTGCAACCATCAACGTGCCAAACAAGATGAAATTTGGTGAGCAGCAAGGAGCGGGTAAGAATAGAGAGTTCGCTAAACAAGCTTTCTTAAATAGTAAAGAAGATGTTGTTGATTTTATTAAGTCTTCTGTCGGTACGGATATTGATCGTATTTTTGTAACAGTTGGTGCTGGCGGTGGAACTGGTGCTGGTGTTTGCTCTGAACTCGTCAAGACGGTTAAGGAGTATCAAAATACTGTAAAGGCAAGTTCTCCTTATGTTGGTCTAATTCTCGCTCTACCAAAGCTTTCTGAAGGTAAGAAAGTTAGTCAAAATGCTTATGAGACACTAAAGGAAGCTTGTGAGCTAGTAGAGCAAAAGATTGTTTCTCCTCTTATCATTCTTGATAACGAAAGAATCAATACTCTTTATCCAAAACTTTCTGTAAACAAGTTCTGGCAAGTAGCTAATGCTAATATTTGTTCTTTATTCCACTTATTTAATAATATTATTACTAAGAATAGTCAATATAGCACATTCGATACAAATGATTTCAGAACTGTTCTCGATTCTGGTATTATGGTTTTTGGTGCAGCTAACATTACTAATCATAGTAGCGAAGCCGAAATCAGCAAAGCAGTTCGCGAAAATCTCAAGAGAAATGTTCTTTGCGGCGAGCTTGATCTTTCTACTGGTAGCACCGCTGCTGCTGTGGCGATTTGTGATGAAAGGACATTAGACAATATTCCTCAAGAATATTTAGACAACGCTTTCAATCAATTGAACAGAACCTTAAAGACCAATAGCACTGTTCATCAAGGTGTTTATAAGGGAGTTAAAGAAGGTCTTTCTATCTTTACGGCTATTGGCGGTATTACAACTCCAAATGGTAAACTAGAAGCTCTTCTAAAAGCTAGTCAATAAGTGTAATAAAATATATGGCAAACAATCAACTTCCTGAATTTTGTACTATTAATACTGCTACGTCAATCACCTGTCCTTCTGGCAAGAGTATTTACGTTGTAGCTGCGACTGCTGGCTTTACAGCTATGGGCCAAGCTATTAGCATTTCTGCTCCAATTAGTTTTCCAGTACCATTCAAAGTAACTACAGACATTACCTTGGCTACTGCTAAAACTATTTTCTATTACTTCGCTTAATTAGCTAGAAATATCGCAGGATAACCTTATTATCCTGCGATATATGAATCTTCAGATCTATAAGCCAAACCCTAAGAATCAGGGTTGCGCTATCAGCTTCCAAATCTCACAAAAGCCAAACAGTGAGCCGCAGTTTTATGTAAACTGTATTGCTCAACATTCTTGGAACGATCAGACCAAGACAGGTTCATTCGCGGAGAGTCGTAATAATCCATCAAAGACTATTGCTATTAAGTTCAATGAGTTTGAACTTGGTGAAATGATTAACGCATTTCAGCAAAAGACTTCTTATTCAGCGTTCCATTCTAGCGAATCCAACAAGACCCAAATCAAGCTCGCGCCATACGAGAAGACAAAGGGTACTGGAGATTACGCTGTCAAGTATACCGCTTTTGGATTATCTTTCATTCGAAATGGAGCGGACACTTTCAAGGTTCCGCTAGAGCCGGGAGAAGCTGTTAGACTTATTTCTTTTATTAATAAGTTCTATTCTGTACTTGATGACTCACGAAAGCTACCACCGAAGTCAGAACAAGCCGTACCAGCAAAGCGAGAAGCAGTGCCTCAAGAAGCCGCTCCAAAGCCTAAGAAGGCAGAACCAGTTGCCGCTGATACAGAAGAAATGGACTTCTAATGTCTAAGAAACGGGTTTTAATTCATAGTAATTTTTGCAAGATGTTTACTGGCTTTGGTAAACATAAAAAAAATTTATTGTCATATTTATATAAGACTGGAAAATACGATCTTATAGAATTAAGCAATGGATTTACTTGGGAATCAGAACAAGTACAATTTGTACCTTGGAAATCTTATGGTATGTTGCCAGAAGATCCAGAGATCATTAAAGAAATTGCTATTGATGAAAGACGTAAACATGGTGCAGGTTATGGCGCAGAAATGATTGATCATGCAATACAAGAATTAAAACCCGATATTTACTTAGGAATAGAAGACGTTTGGGCTTTCAATGGTTTTCAAGACAAAGAGTGGTGGAATAAAGTTCACTGCATTATTCACACCACTCTTGATAGTCTTCCTATACTTCCTGACGCAGTTTCTATTGCGCCAAAAGTTAATCATTATTTAGTTTGGGCATCATTTGCTGAAAAAGCGATGCACAAGCTTGGACACACTCATGTAAAAACAGTACATGGCACACTGGATACAAATTCTTTTTATCGATTGTCTGATGAAGATAGAAAGAAAATTCGCACTCGTTTCAAACTAAATGATGAATTCATTATTGGATTTGTTTTTAGAAATCAACTAAGAAAGTCAGTGCCTAATTTACTTGATGGTTTTAAAATGTTTTGCACCGCAAATCCACAAGCAAATGCAAAACTTCTTTTACATACTTCTTGGAATGAAGGTTGGGATATCTTAAAACTTTTAAAAGAAAAAGATATCAGCACAAAAAATATATTGACTACTTATGTTTGTAAAAATTGTAATGCTTATGCAGTAAAACCGTTCTCCACTCATATCGCTAGTTGTGATTTTTGTCGCGCACAAAACAGTTGTGAAACGACAAATGTAAAAAATGGAGTAAACGAACAACAACTCAATGAGATTTATAATCTCATGGATGTTTATTGCCATCCATTTACTTCTGGCGGACAAGAGATTCCAATTCAAGAAGCTAAACTTACAGAACTAATAACGTTAGTTACTAATTATAGTTGCGGTGAAGACTGTTCTACAGAAGCTAGTGGCGGCTTGCCTCTTGAATGGGCCGAATACAGAGAACCTGGAACACAATTCATCAAAGCTTCCACTTTGCCAACGAGCATTTTATCTCAGCTACAATATATTTTCAATTTATCTAATGAAGACAAAAAACAAATAGGTCAAAAAGCTCGTCAATTTGTTATAGATAATTATAGCATTGAAGTTGTCGGCAAATATTTTGAAGAACTTTTTGATAGCTTGCCTTCAGT
>Ga0222713_10005680_pt1 | contig 12062 bp, 11 predicted proteins | sample C33_649DmetaG_FD_165061 | JGI IMG/M metagenome (GOLD analysis project Ga0222713, IMG submission 165061) | Estuarine water microbial communities from San Francisco Bay, California, United States - C33_649D | ecosystem: Environmental > Aquatic > Marine > Unclassified | place: USA: California...
CCCACTCTGGGAGTTTTTGTTTATCTCCTGATTTAGCGAAGCGATCTGGAAATATCTGGTAGAAAACTGAAGATTTAATCCACGCTGGATATGCAGGGATAGCAACTATCTGAAAGTCATTATTTGAATGAACGTCATAATCAAAGAGTCCAGCAGCATTGAGCCAGTTGTATTTGCCCTTATCGATGAATGCAAAGCGATAAGACAGTGACTTGTTTAGAACAACTACAGAAACTTCCCACCAGGATTCATGATCGTTGCTTTTCTTTTTCTTTAATTCAAAAGTGCGAGGTTCACCATCGTGGTAGAGGCGCACTAAGGCCTTTGCAAAGGTGTAGCTATTAGGGATGCGCACACGCAGGGTTATGCTTTCACCAACTTCTGGTGCTGCATTACTTACGTATAAGTCACTACCGTCATGGTGCGGGGATGGCGATGCTTGAATACGGTAGCTCATACTTTTTCCCCTTCGAATTAATGACTTCTGCGCGAAGTTCCAGCTTTTGGTTTGCAAACTCTAACGGGTCAATGTAAACGGTGTAAGGCGCATTTGTATCTGTGCCCAGTGAAAGCCATGGTTGAGCAGCTGAGGTTCTGTAGAAGAAAGTAACCTTCAAGAGATCTTTGGAAGTAACTGCTGCCTTTGTTTCATAATATCCAGTGAGGAAATCCATCTTTGAAGTTAACTTTCCAATCTTTACATCGGTCTTATCAATAGCCTTATTAGCCTTTAAAACAACTGTTGATAGGGCTGGCACGGTGATTGTCACGACTTCATTCTTATTAGACATAGTCGGCTTACCCAGCAGAGTTTTCCAGCCACCAGTAGAAGTTGCACTCGTTATAGAAGCTTTCATTGCCTTCGTTGAACTGTTGAATGCAACTAGGTACTCACGGTTTTCAGCATCATCCTTCTTTGATATCACCAATAGCTCATCTTTGGCATATCTGATCTGCATAGATGAATTTGCTAACCCTGGATGAGATGATCTCAGCGCTGCTAAAACCTTGAGATATTTAGCAATTGGGTGAGAATCTGTAATTGAGAAAGAGTCACCAGTTCCAATGGGATTGCTGCCCACTCGGGCCTCTGTTTTCCAAATTCCAACTTTAGTTGAAAACATATCTTGACGAGCCAATTGATCAGAGCCTGACCCTGTGCCAATCATTCCAACTTCATCGCCGTAGTAAACCGATGGAATACCACGGGTTAAATACATCAATGCATGCCCTAGTAAAGTTCTTGGTAGTAGTTCACTGGACTTATTAATTCGCTTTGATTCAATAATCTTTGCTGCACGGCCCATGTCATGATTGCCCAAGAAAGTTACAAGGTTGCTGGCATCTGATGTTGCTGTTGTATAAAGATCATCATAGGCAAAGAGGTTCTCGACCACAGTTGCATCTGAATAGCCTGCGGCAAATTCAGCTGCAGTTCGCTGGAATGGGAAATCCAAAACAGTTTGAATCTTGTTCTTTCGCACATAGTTCATCAGGTTAATTGGGTTAACATCCCAAACTTCACCAAAGATTGTGAAGTTATCGATTCCTACTGATTTAGCTGCTGCATTAATTTGTGGAGACCAGTTTTTAAAGAACTCATCATCTACATGGCGAGCTGTGTCCACACGAAAGCCTGAAAGTCCGTAATCCTTAATCCACTGGCCATACACATCAGCCCAGCCGTTATAAACAACTGGCTTTTCAGTTGCTATGTCATCTAGACCATAGAAGTCACCAATTTGAATACATGGGCCATCACCCCAGCAGTTACTCATAGACCCGACGTTGTGATAATTACTTAAGTCATTGAGCCACGCTGGATTCTTGGCGTTGAGTAGATCAGCAGATAAATAAGCGGTCTTATCGTTATATGCGATTACATCGCCCGTGTGGTTTGTGACGACGTCCAAGATTAATTTGAGATTGAGTTTCTTGGCACATGCTGCAAATGCAACCATATCTGCCTTAGTACCCAAGTGTGGATCTACATTTAAAAAGTCAACGCCCCAATATCCATGATAGCCAGCACCGTTGGGAGTCGGCTTTTGTTGGACAACAAGTGGAGTAACCCAGACTGCAGTAAAACCTAATTTCTTAATACGAGCTAAGCCGTTATCGCCTTCACTGCATGTTCCCGTTAAACCCTTTAAATCTCCGCCGTGAAAGAATGCAGTCTCCCTTGGGTTATAACCTGGAAATGAATCATTTGATGTGTCACCGTTGAGATAACGATCAGGAAATACAAAATAGATTAAATCTTTTGATAATCCGACTTTTACAGGATCAGCTGTGGGTGTTGCGGCAAAAGATGTGGTTGCCAGGGCGAGCAGAAGTGAAGTAACTACAAAGAGTACAAACCTCTTTTTCAAGATTAACCCTTAACCGATCCTGCAGTTAATCCACTAACAATGTATTTCTGTAATGATAAGAAGATAATGACAATTGGTATGGAAGCCAAGATTGATCCTGCAGCAAATGGACCCCAGTTTTGTGAATACTGACCACCGATGAACTGTTGCAATCCAACTGCCACAGTTCTACTTTCCATATCAACTAAGAACAAGCGGGCCAAAATAAACTCATTGAAGGTTCCAATAAAGCTCAGCAGTGAAACAACAGCTAATACTGGTGCGGCAAGTGGCACGAAAATAAGCCAGAATGTTTGAACTTCTGAGGCTCCATCAATCTTTGCCGCCTCATCTAACTCTGCGGGAATTGAATCAACAAAACCCTTGAGCAACCAGATGTTCACACCCATTGCTCCGCCCAAATAGACAAGAAGTAGGCCGGCTCGTGTGCCTAAACCAATCGATGGAGCAAATGAATAAACGCGCTCCATGATTACATAGACGGCAGAGATGGCAAGGATTGCTGGGAACATCTGAACAAGGAGCAATAGTTGAATACCCTGCTTGCGTCCCTTGAATTTAAGGCGACTGAATGCAAAAGCTGAAGCAGAACCGATTATGACTGAGAGAACAGCAACTGCTCCCGCAATGATCAGAGAGTTCTGTACCCATGACAAATAAGGAATTGTGGGGTTATTAAACAAAAGCTGATAGTTCTTAAATGAGATTTCTTGTGGAATAAATGAGGTCAGCTGCAAGCTTCCGGACGAGGCAAAGGATGAAATCACAACAAGATAGAGTGGAAAGAGAGCAAACAGGCAGATAGAGATGGCGATGATGTGGCGCCATGAGTCATGCATTAACCACTTTTTCATCCGAATGTCTCCAATACCTTGGATTTTTTCAGACTATAAAGGGAGATAGAAGCAACGAGGACGAAGATGATGAGTGAAATAGCACTTGCAAGACCCAGATCCTGTGTGCCCGTACCGAATGCAATCTTGTAGGTATAGCTAATCAAGATATCTGTGGCTCCTGCAATTTCTCCATCTAGTTCTTTGCGTGGGCCACCACCTGTGAGCAAGTAAATCAAATTGAAGTTATTGAAGTTAAATGCAAATGAGGCAATCAAAAGCGGTGAAAGAATCTGCAATAGGAGAGGCAAAGTAATCTTACGGAAAATCTGTCGTGGATTAGCGCCATCAATTGCAGCTGCTTCAAGTAGTTCACTTGGAATAGCCTGTAGTGATCCACTTGAAATTAAATAGAAATATGGGAATCCAAGCCAGAGATTTACAAGGATCACAGCAACACGAGCGAAGTTGGGATCAGAGAACCAAGCAATATCGCTGCCAAAGAGCGTATTGATTGCACCGAACTCGGTGTTAAACATTCCGCCCCAAATCAAGATACTCATAACACTTGGCATCGCATATGGAAGCACCAAGATCGAGCGATAGATTCGACGCCCAAATATTGGACGATTCAAAGCAAGTGCAAGTAAGAGGCCTAAAGCAAAGGTTGTTAAAACAGTGAGAAGAGCAAATGCCACAGTCCATATAAAGACTCGAACTAACGGCTCACGCACCCGTGGATCAGTGATGATTTTTGAGTAGTTTTCAAACCAAATGGGTGCTCTCCAACCTGGCTCTAAAATCGCAGTTTTATCATCTACAAGTGCGTAGTTTCCACGACCGTTATCGCGATAAATGCTGCCATTTACTAGATTCCTAAACTCATCAGTTACAGGTAAGTATTCCAAAACTTGGCGAGAAACTATTCCTGCTTCAAAGCCTTCTAGGGCAATGAAGTACTCACCTTCATATTGAAATTGGATTTTAGAGAATGACTTATCAGCACCAGCCATTTGAGCATCGGTCAAGATTGTGAAATTCGGAGCAGTGATTGCAACACCATATTCATTTAGGGTTACATCATTTGCCGCCACTGGAGTTCGTGAATCTGCTGTCGAGATGAAATATTTTAAGTTAGTAATATCTGAAATAAGAATTGCTTCTTTGCCATCATAGGTTCCCAATTTGATATCAAATGATGTTCCAGATGGGTCGGCTTCAATTCCGCGGATCTTGACCTGAACTATTGCCTCTTCTTTAGAGATGATGTTTCCGGTCTTATAGTTAAAGCCTGACATCGTCACCGTATAAAGAATTGGTCCGATTACAAAGGCAATAAGAAGCAGGATGCCGGGAATGAAGAATTTGAGTGGGATTGAGATTTTGGTTAAGTAAGTCAAAGCCAATGCAAGGACTGTTAGAGCTAAAAAGGCTGAGATTACATACTCTCTTTGAGCAAAAGCGCTCTGGGCCAACATAATTAAAACAGCTGAGGCAAGGCTAACGAAAATGATCTTAAGCAAGAGGGCTACTTTGCCTCTTATTAAGTAGGTCATTCTCATAGGTCCTAACTCAGTTGATGAAAAGAGTAATGCGGGCGAGATACTCGCCCGCATTACTCGACTTCAGTATTTAATTTGGGTAAACCAAATTATTTATAGATCGCTCTTACCTGCTTCGACGTTTACACGCCAGATTGAAGCTAGCTTAGATGCTTCTTTAACTGCATCCTTGCCGTCGATAAGTACTGCGGTCCAGTAAGCAGGAGCTGAATCCCAGTAGTTAGCGCCACCCTTGTTTGTATTAAGGAATGCGCCGATCTGTGGAATACCAGCAAGGCTTGCTGCAGAACCGAATCCACGCTGCGCAGCTGAAACGGTTGCATCAGCTTGAGCACCCTTTTCTGCTGGTGGGCGCTTCTCTAGAGTCTGGTAGCGAACTTGTCCATCAGTTGAAGCAAAGAAGTTAGTAAGAAGTGACTTAGCGCCAGCTTCTACTCCATGCTTTGCAGCAAATGTTGTTAGAAGTGCACCGCTAACGCTTCCGAACATACGTCCGTAAGTGCCATCTTTTACACCTGGAACTGGCATGAGATTCATTGTGAATCCCTTTGCAACATAATCTGCCCATTCCCAGTTACCAATAACTGCGTAAGGAACTGTTCCTGCAAGGAAGTTGTCCTTGCAACCTGTATCTGTTGCTGGGAAGAAGCCATTGCTCTTCTTTCCATCCATCAAATACTTGCGAACGTTGCTACCAAATGTTGTTGCGCTGAATGTACGTCCGTAAACGATTCCACCGCGTGAGTTGAACTGGTATGCATCTGCGCCGAGTGCTGAGAATACTGAGTGAGCTCCCCATGACATTCCGCCGCCTGCAATACAAAGTCCAGCCTTAAGACCCTTTGAGGCTTTGAGTGACTTGTAGTTTGAAACCATTTCACCAAAAGTCTTTGGTGCTGATGAAACAAGCTTGGTGTTGTAGATCATTGCAACGTTATTGATGTCTACAGGAACGCCGTAAAGCTTGCCCTTGTAAGTTAAATCTAGGAACTGTGTTGGATTGAAACGTGCCTTAACTGCAGCAGTAAGTGCTAGTGGTGCCAACTTTCCGCTCTTAGCGCCAGTTGGAACCCAGTCATTTCCACCAACAACAATGTCTGGTCCTGATGCATCAGTTGCTTTATCGAAAGCATCCTTTAGTGCATCAAAGCTTGAGAAAGTAACAACCTTGACTGTGTAACCAGCAACCCAGTCACCCTTGGCTGCAATTACCTTAGTTAGGTTTGGCCCGCGAGATTCATCTGCCCACACAACGATTTCTGTGGCAGCACTTGCTGATGGTGCTACAAGTGTTGAAACTGCAAGCGCGAATGCTGCGAAAACGCCAGCAAATCCGAAACGCTTTGTATTCATTTATATCCTCCATGGATGGAATTCGCGCATACGAGGGCATGCGCTATTGGGGCTATTCCACACGTGAACGGGGCCGTAATCAAATTAGAAAGGCCCTATAAGGCGCTCAGGAAGCTCGTTTTACCCGATTGTTATAAAGGCTTCCCGTTGCAGGTCAGGCTTGCAGTCTTACTTGTGGAGCTGCTCGACCGTGCCATCCCAACCCTTAACGGCTTCAGGCTTGCGAGGAGCCTTACCGATATAGCGTGCTGATGGGCGAATTAAACGACCTGTGCGCTTTTCTTCCAAGATATGTGCTGACCAACCTGCAGTGCGCGCAGCAGTAAACATTGAAGTAAATAGGTGCGCAGGAACTTCTGCAAAGTCCAAAATAATCGCTGCCCAGAACTCAACATTTGTTTCAAGAACGCGATCTGGTTGACGCTCACGAAGTTCCTTAAGCGCTGCTTGTTCAAGTGCTTCAGCAACTGCATAACGAGGAGCATTTAATTCTTTAGCGGTACGACGCAATGTGCGAGCACGTGGATCTTCTGCGCGATAAACGCGGTGACCAAATCCCATAAGACGTTCTTTACGATCTAGTAATCCCTTTACATATGCCGTTGCATCGCCAGACTTTTCAACTTCTTCAATCATGTGTAGCACGCGTGATGGTGCACCACCATGTAGTGGACCTGACATCGCACCGATAGCACCTGAAAGTGCAGCTGCAACATCAGCACCAGTTGATGCAATAACACGAGCTGTAAATGTTGATGCATTCATTCCATGCTCTGCAGCAGAAACAAAGTAAGCATCAATTGCACGAACGTGTGCTGGATCTGGTTCTCCGCGCCAGCGAATCATCATGCGCTCAACAACTGTGTGTGCCTTATCAATTTCAGACTCTGGAATAACTGGTGCAATCTGTCCGCGGGCAGCTTGTGCCAAGTATGAAAGAACCATCACAGATGCGCGTGCAAGGTTGCTACGAGCTTCTGCATCATCAATATCTAGAAGTGGCTTAAATCCCCACGCTGGTGCCAACATAGAAATCGCTGCCTGCACATCTACGCGCACATCACCTGAGTGCACTGGGAGAGGAAACTTTTCTGCATTGGGAAGACCTGGATTAAATTCATCATCAACAAGTAGTCCCCATACGTTTCCAAATGAAACGCGTCCAACTAGATCTTCAATATCAACTCCGCGGTAGCGAAGAGAACTACCTTCTTTATCTGGCTCAGCAATTTCAGACTCAAACGCAATTACACCCTCAAGACCTGGCTTGAAATCTTCTGACACAGTGAGCTCCTTTTAGCGAAGTAAAGTTTCTTGCACGGGGCAATTCTGCCCCCAAGCAAGGGGTGCTGGCGACCACACCCTATGAGGATGCACTCAGAGCCAAAGTGAGGTTCGATACATCCATGGCTGAAAATGAGTTCTCTCGCGACGAGATCCGAGCGATGCGCCGTTCCTATGGTGAGGTGGGCCTTGAGCATTTAGATGCCGACCCATTCACCGCATTTGCTGAATGGCTGCGCCAAGCCCATGAGAACCCAATGATCGTTGAAGCTAATGCAATGGTGCTTTCAACTCTGGGCGATGATTCTTCTATTTCTACTAGAACAGTTTTACTCAAAGATATCTCTGATGGTGGATTTACTTTTTTCACTAACTATTCATCACGCAAAGCTCATGCAATGGAGAATAACGAACACGTCAGTTTGCTCTTTCCTTGGTTTGCCATGGAGCGCCAAGTTGCAATCAGTGGCGTAGCTGCAAAAGTTTCACAACAAGAGTCCGAAGATTATTTTGCAACTCGTCCTTGGGGTTCACAGATTGGTGCATGGGCAAGTCATCAATCATCACCTCTTGCAACACGTGAAGAGCTAGAACAACGCTATGAAGGGGCTGCAAAGAAATGGCCTGAAGGAACAAGTGTTCCATGTCCACCACATTGGGGCGGATACCGTGTCACTCCATTAACTATTGAATTTTGGCAAGGTAGATATTCCAGATTGCATGATCGATTGCGCTATGAGCGACCTAACACCCAAAGCGATTGGGAGTTAAATAGGTACTACCCATAGGGTTGGCTCATGAGCACAGAGATCATTATTCCTGCCAATCTCAAGCCACTTGATGGTCGTTTTGGTTGCGGCCCATCAAAGATTCGACCAGAAGCGCTAGCTGCACTTGCCTCAAGTGACACATCAATTCTTGGAACCTCTCACCGACAAAAGCCAGTGAAGAATGTTGTGAAGGCCGTGCGTGAAGGTTTGCATTCACTCTTCAACTTACCTGATGGTTATGAAGTAATCCTTGGCAACGGTGGCTCCACAGCATTTTGGGATATTGCAGTACTTAACTTGATTGAAAACCGCTCACAGCACTTAGTTTTTGGTGAGTTTTCCTCAAAGTTTGCAACTGCTTCTAAAGAGGCACCATTTCTTGGGGAACCATCTGTCATTAAAGCCGAACCTGGTTCACACCCAACCTGCGTTGCTGAAGCTGGTATTGATCTCTACGCACTCACCCACAATGAAACAAGTACTGGTGTTTCAATGCCCATTATTCGTCCTTTAAATATCGGTGATGCGCTAGTTGCTGTTGATGCAACAAGTGCTGCTGGTGGATTAATGGTGGATGCCAAAGAGTTTGATACCTACTACTTTGCACCACAAAAATCTTTTGCCTCAGATGGCGGTCTCTGGATTGCAATCATGAGCCCTGCCGCTATTACCCGAGTTGAAAAGATTAAAGCTAGTGGTCGATGGATTCCGGCCTTCTTTGATCTATCCATTGCCATTGAAAACTCCAGGCTTGATCAGACCTACAACACTCCTGCTGTTGCAACTTTCATGTTGCTAGCTGATCAAATTGAGTGGATGAATAAAAATGGAGGACTTTCATTTGCGGCCGGCCGCAGTGAGAAATCCTCTAACATCTTGTATTCGTGGGCAGAGAAAACAAGTTACACAACTCCTTTCGTGACCGACTCGGCAATGCGCTCAAAGGTTGTCGGAACAATTAACTTTGATGACGCCATAGATGCAACAAAGATTGCTGCAGCACTTCGTGCCAATGGAATCGTTGATACCGAGCCTTATCGCAAACTAGGTAAAAACCAACTTCGTATTGGAATGTTCCCTGCAGTTGAGCCAAGTGATGTTGATGCATTGACCAAATGCATCGATTTCGTAGTAGCTGCGCTTTAATAGCCCTGTGCCTAAAACCTTTCAACGAGATCGCTTTTTCTGGATTGTCGCTACCCAAACCGCAATTGTTAACTTCTACCTCGGTGGCTTTGGGCCTGCGCAATCACTCCTGCGGGCTGATCAAGGAACATCATTAACAATTGCTGGCCTGCATGGAACAGCAATGGGAGTTGCATCCATCGCAGCTGGTTATGCCAACCCGCATTTGGCTCATAGGTTTGGCCGTGCTAAATCACAGTGGATTGGCCTTGGAATCTTCTTATTTGGGCTTTTCCTCTTTGTTATCTCACCACCAGTTTTTCTCACAATCCCTGCAACGTTGATTGCCGGATTTGGAACATCGATGGTTATTAACACGATGCTCTCCTCCATGTCTCACCATTATGGAAAAGCTGCAGAGGTTGCTATCCCTCAAGCAAATGGAATTGCATCCGTTGGCTTTGTTACAGGAACCGCCCTCATTGGAACAATCGCATCGCTCTATCCAAATTTCTGGCGTTTAGGTTTATTGCTTGCAATTCCAGTTGCAGTGATTTTGGTTTTAGTGGGTCGCGAAAAAGAAACTGAAGAACATGTGCCAGATGAGAGTGGACCACAAAGTGGAAAGATGTCACCAACATTTTGGCTGGCATGGGCTGGATTCGTGGCATGCGTTTCATCCGAGTTTGCAACATCGTTCTGGGCTGCAGCACTTCTTAAAGATCGCGTTGGCTCCACAGCTGCTATCTCAACTGTTGCAATTGTTGCACTTGGAACTGGAATGGGAGTCGGCCGCTGGTTTGGTGGTTTAGTACTAAAGAACTTCAAACTTGATAACCAACTCTTAGGCTTAATCGCACTGCAGTTCATTGGTTTTACTGCCTTTTGGTTCTCCCACTCAATGATTATCAGTCTTATTTGTCTCTTTGTTATTGGCCTAGGTATTTCAATGCAGTTTGCCTTAGCAGCAATTCGACTAGTCAGCTTTAGCGATAACCGCCCTGATTTAGCTGTGGGTAAGTTATCTCTAGCTGCTGGAATCGCTATTGGTGGAGCGCCATTTTTACTAGGTTTCTTAGGAGACAACTTCGGTATTTCACGTGCTTACATCATGGTGCCAGTGCTTATTGCAATCGCATTCATAATTACTGTGCTAACACCATCACATAGCGAAAAGGCATAAAAGATGAGCTATAAAACCCGCCGAATTATTACCTTAGTTGTGCTTATTGGGCTCATTGTTTTAGTCGCGCTGAGCGGACTTTAAAACCGCAGCAACTGAGATATCTGTCGGCACATCCACACGATCTTTGAATTTAAACCAAATAAGTGTAGTTGCAATTAAACAAATGGCTCCGCAGGCGGCAATTGTTGATCTAATTCCAATTGCTTCTGCCATCAATCCAATCACTGGTGATCCAACCGGAGTTCCACCCATGAAAATCAAAAGATAGATACCCATTACTCGCCCGCGAATTGCTGGGTCACTATTTACTTGAACAATGGAGTTTGCGGTAATCATGGTGATGAGGGCAGTGACACCACAGACCGGTAGGAAGATTGCATAGGCGGTGTAGTTAGGCAATATTGAAAGCACCAGAATCGCTAATGCAAAAGCTCCCCCAGCCAAAATAACAAAGCGGGTTTTGCGAAAGCGCTCTAAGCGAGCAGATGCAATGGCACCTGAAAATGAACCAATAGCAACAAAGGTTCCAAGTAATCCATAAGCGGCAGGTCCCTTACCAAACTCTTTTGTTGCCATAAGAGCGTTAAAGATTTGAAAGTTCAGACCAAAGGTTCCAAGGAAGAAAACAATCAACATAACCACATAAATATCCGGGCGGGCTAGCGCATAGTGCAGGCCTTCTCGCACATTAGTCTTGGATTTAGCTCGTTCTTGATAGAAAAACTCTTTCTCATTCATAGCCATGAGCGCACCAATTGCAAAGAGATAAGAGATTCCATTGAATAAAAATGAAGGACCAGTACCAAAAGCAGCGATAAGCAAGCCCGATAGCGCAGGTCCCACTAAGCGTCCAGCGTTAAAGTTTGCAGAGTTAAGACTTACTGCATTAGGCAGATCATCTTGGCCCACGATGTCAGCGGCAAAGGTTTGGCGAACGGGTGCATCTATTGCAGTTGAAATACCAAGCACAGCAGCTAATGCAAATACATGCCACAGCGCAATGTGATCTGTCATCACAAGTATTCCGAGTGCCATTGCAGAGAATGCACCTAAGGCGTTGGTGCCAATTAAAAGTTTGCGTTTATCAAAACGATCAGCAAAAGCGCCGCCATGGAGTGAAAAGAAAAGAAAGGGAGTGAATTGAATTGCTGTGACAATTCCTAGATAAATTCCGCTCTGAGTAAGTTCTAGAACAAGCCAATCTTGAGCAACGCGCTGCGCCCAGCTACCGATGTTGGAGATGGTGCTAGCAGGAAAAAGTATGCGGTAATTTCGGTGGCGAAATGAACGCCAGTTACCATCTACTTTTACGTTAAATCCCATTACTCTTCTCTCATGGCATCAAATATTCGTTCTGTTGTAACCCTAGTAGCAATCGGTGTTCTCTGCTGGACTATTGCCTTTGTCATTGCGTTGGCAGTAGGCGCAGATGCAAAAGTCATTTGGACATGCCTGGTTGGAGCAGGCCTAGGCCTGACTGGTATTCGTTATTCAATTCGCCGCAATAAGCGCAGCGGAATTTAATTTAAGCCTCTAGAGCAGATGCAATTCCGCGCAATACGCGGCCTAAACGCTCT
>Ga0222713_10005682_pt1 | contig 12061 bp, 13 predicted proteins | sample C33_649DmetaG_FD_165061 | JGI IMG/M metagenome (GOLD analysis project Ga0222713, IMG submission 165061) | Estuarine water microbial communities from San Francisco Bay, California, United States - C33_649D | ecosystem: Environmental > Aquatic > Marine > Unclassified | place: USA: California...
TCTCTTTGTGTAACTCTGTTTGCTAATCAATTTACTGAAGAGCACATTGCTCCTTCAGTTGCATTAATTAATGCTGTTGCTGCTTTAGCTTTTGGTGCTTTAGGTCTTGCTTCTGTAGATAAGATCTGGGGGAACAAAAAAGAGGAGGAATAATGCCTACTCTTATTAATCTTAAAAAATCTCTTAAGAAGTCTCTTAAGAAGGTAACAGATACTAAGATGGTGTATCTACTAATGTCTTTGGTTCTTTTAGCTGGAGTTATTTTTGATTCTTGGCTAATTGTTTTGTTTGTTGTTGTTATGTTGAATATCGGAGTATGGACAGGTTTTTGTCCTTCTAAATGGTTATTTGGCAAGTTGGGATGCAAAAAAACTCAATTGTAACTGGGGCCTTAGATGGCATATCTATAAGATCTCGCATTTGTTTATTATGTGCTACTCTTATTATGTTAATCTTTTTTACAGTTCAAACCCTTGTAGTGTTTGATCTGTGCTCAGAATCAATGTTTTTATTGTATTACGCAGAATTTGGGTGGTATTGCGTTATTGCGTTTATGCCTCCCTTTTTTCTTGTAGTTAGAGAATTCCTACAAAATAAAGCAGTAGTAGCTGCAACTTTAAAACAAAAAAATATTTATCTAGAGCATGCGGCTAAAATTATTAGACACGACATGCACTCTGGTATTAACACGTATTTACCTAGAGGTATAAAGTCTCTTAAAAGAAGAATTAGTGCAGAGACAATAAAAGATCTTAAAATCTCCTCACCGTTACAACTTATTGAAGATGGCCTTCACCATGCTCAAAAAGTTTACTCTGGAGTATACGAGTTTACAAACTTAGTTAAAGAAAATGCCGTTTTAAATAAAAAGACTTGTAACGTTAAAAACATTTTAGAAGACTATTTACGTCTTACTGCTTATAAAAATCAAGTATTAATTAAAGACAATCTTAATCTAGAAATGGAGCTTAACGAAGCTTTATTTTGTACTGCTATTGATAATCTGATACGTAATGGTCTTAAGTATAATGATAGCCCTACAAAGTGGATTAAAATCTATTTAAAGAAGTATAAAGGATCTACATTCATTATTGTAGAGGATAACGCAAGAGGCCTTACCCAAGAAGAGTTTATTTACTTATCAAAGCCTTACGCTAGAAAAGAAGGACAGAAGGAAGAAGGTACTGGATTAGGATTAAATATCTGCATAGAAATATTAAAAGAACATGGATTTAGTATTTTTGCAGAAAAGAAAACTTACGAAACAGGAACAAAATTAAAAATAAAAATAAATGATTAATACATTGATGTTGATAGATGACGAGAATCTTTTTCACCTAGTGTTTGAAGATGCGTGCTCGTTATTAGATATTGCCTTATCTATTGAAGCTCTTGATAGTTCTGATGAAGCGGATAAAAAGTTTAAAGCTTGGTTCCCCGATGATCCAGATCATGAGAGACCTGAGTGTGTATTTGTAGATCTAAACATCATTGGATCGTCTTATGATGGTATTGAAATGATTAGAAAGGTTAACTATGAGTATGGTAATGGTTGCGTTATTGGCATTATCTCCTCTTCTTCTGATCCAGAAGAGATTGAGAAAGCGAAAAAAGTAGGTGCACAGTTCTGGATTATAAAGAGTGATGACATAGAGCCAAGACTTGAGGAATTTAAAAAAGACTACGAAGGTTATGTTTCTAAGAAAGCACCTTTTAAAGTCTATGATTAATGATTGAAATTACTGAACATACCAGAAATGTTCTTTTAGAAGTTGCTAAAAGAAAAAAGATTTTTGTAGAAGGAAACTTCTTAAAGATTCTTAAAGCGCCTAAAGGTGACTCTGAGTTTGAAACATATTTAAAAATTTGTAAAGAGAAAGACTCAGAAGCTAGAAGAAAACGTTTGGAGGTAACAAAACAAGTTCAGGCACAGAACAAACAGTTAGAAGCAAAACAAAAAGAGAATGAGTCTCTTATGTTTGATCTCCAATCTGCTTTAGAGGATTCCGAATCTAGTAAAGCAGAGGCAGAAAAACTGAGAGATGATGCTGTAGAAAGTCTTGAGACTCTTCAGAAAAAAACTCAATTTGAGCTTGTAGGTAAGATTGTTAAAATTGCTCTTATAGTTATAATGGGAGTAGGTCTTATAACAACTGCTTTATTTGCGTACACTTTAGTTATTGGCCAAGAGAATCCCATCTTAGAATCAACTTGGTCTAACTTGTTTGGAATATTGCTTACTAATTCTTTTTCTATAGTAGGCACAATTATGGGTGTTAAGTATGCAACAGGAGATAAATAACATGAAAACTAAAATAAAAAACTTCTTTATTAAATTCTTGATTGTAGCTACGGAAACTATGAAATGTTTCTAAGTAGCTGATTTGCAATCTTTTACATTCTTTGAGGCTAGTATAAACCTAGCCCTCTAGCAATTTTTGCTTTTAGCCCCATAAAGGCTTGTGTTATTGTAGTGTTTTTATACTGCAGCAGTCTTTAAACCAGACAAGGTTTTATCCTTGAATTTGCGTTCTGTCCACTCATTGCCTACTGTTGTAGGTCGCAACACTGCAGATTTCAAATACTATTTTTTGACACTATCGGAGAAACCTCGTCCACTATGTTTGAGCATTGTTACAGCCCCGTAGACTACTATCCGACTTCTGACCTGCTAATAACTTTCGCTCTCACAGGTGATCGTTGTAGAAACGGTGTCCCTGCAAATATAGTATTATTTTTTATTTTTAACTTTTTAGCTTAAAGATTTTGTAAGATTGTGGATTAACTTTAAATATTATAACTTCTAACTTGACTTTTTATTTTATCTTAGTATATTTGCTAAAACCCAACTAGAATGAAAGTAGCTAGAAAATATAAAGAAAGCGTAGAATTGCATCAGTCTTATATTGATATACTATTGAGATTCGCAGGATACAGGCTATCTGACTTATATACTAGTGTTTTAGGATATAGTTCTTACTACGGGACTATTAATAAAAACATCAAAGATGAGTTAGCCTCTCGAAACAATACGTCTACTCAAGTAATTTCAAATGCAATTACTAAGCTTAGGAAGCTTGGCCTTTTACAGAAGAATGCTGTAAATGCTAAGTTGAGATTAACGTCTAATAGCGAAGCCACTATTACGTTTATGCTGAAGACCGACAAAGAAGGTCTTATGGAAAATGTTTCCTCTGTTTCAACCAAACCAACTAAGAAAACACAAATTCCAACAGACATAAACTAATATGACTAATAGAGGTAAGGAGACGGAATTCAAATGTTACGGACTGTACTCTTCAGTAGCTAAAGAGTTAGACTGTACAAGTGCAGATGTAGATACTGTGTATTCTTGGTATTTAGATCAAGTTATAAAAACCACCACTGAAGAAGAAGTACTTCAGGTTATGTTACGTGGTTTAGGCACAATGAAGATAGACCTTAAAAAAGGAATTTCCTTTCTTCAGGGATACACTATTAGTCTGCAAAAGATTACAGGATATTATCAAGAAAACCCCGAAAAGAAAACAGAAGTAAAATCAAAAGCACTTAATGCCCGCTGCTTGCAACTGCTTGCAACTGCTGATTCGTTAAAAGATAGAGTTTCTAAGATGAAAGATTTAGAATTAATTAACGAAACAGGATACATTAACAAGATTACAATAATTGATAAGATTACAAACCAACTAGATAACTTATATGAATCCATTCAAAGAATACCTGAACCTGACTATCAGGGGACTGAAAAACGCAGACAAAGTCCTGAGTGGACTGAAGACCAAAGTAATCGACCGATTTAAACTACTAGACAATGAAAGAAAAGAAATCATCGCAAAAAGGTATGACATATGTACTAACTGTCCATACAACTCCAGAAATGCTAAGCAGTCAGCAGAGTTTTATCAACTACAAGGAAAGCACTACGACACATCCAGAGCAGAGCTTCATTGTTCGCTATGTGGTTGCATCATAGAATATAAGACATCCTCTCTCTATTCTAATTGTGGCATAGAGGAGTGGAATAAAGAAAACCCAGAAAAACAATTACCCTTAAAGTGGACCAAATATGAAAAAGGAAAATCAGGCGCAAACAGTTAAAATTAGGCGCACAGTAACTCGCACCATTACAAATGGGTGCGGAGGTAAAAAAGGAACTAAGTGTGGTGTAGAAGTTTATATCATGCCTCACGATTCTGTAGTTCAGACCATAAAGTAATTAGGCTATGGAAACCAACCAAAAATCGAAGCCTAGTAAAAAGTTTGAGATGGAGTATCCAAACACATTTCAGGATGATCTTATGAACACCTTTAAGATCTTTTGGAAAGCAGGATACTCCTACTCAAAAACGGGAAGGACAGAAGATTTCTATGCAAAAGTTCTTGAGGACTTTATGAATTCTTCTTTCCGTAAATTTTTAGAAAAGTATGGCGAATAAAAAACAGACATATGTTTCAGCGGAACTTGAGTGGGCAGAAGAAAAACTTGCAGAGTGGAGATTGTATGTAGATGCAAATCCAGTAGCAGAGTTAAAAGACAGAGTTCAGTTTAAACAAACTTCCAATGGGGGAGCTATACCAATGGTAGTAGCTTCTATAGAATCTCAAATAAAGTCAATTAGAGATACTATGAAGGAATACTTGGCCCTACTTGAAGTAGTAGACAAGCTGAGGGAAAAAGAAGAGCAGAAAGCAGAAGCTAGAGGTTCTCAAGCAATTAACGGCAAAATGAAGAAATTTTCATAAAGATGAGTAACTTAGATAGTCCAGAATTTTTAATAAATGTAAAATCTATTCCTGACGTAGACTCTCAGGAGTTTAATTCATTTTGGGAAAATGAGGACAAGAAGATTAACGAAGGAGTAACCATTAATGGTTTTTACTTTTCTCCGTTTATCTACTGGCATCTAAACTATGCATCTTTGTATTTAGATATACAACAGGGAAACCGACTTACTAGGCAATTAGGCAGACCTCAGCTATGGGATACTTACTTAGAGATAGATGAGGTTATTCACAAAGCCGAAAATCATCCTGATGGCAAGAAGGGAGTTGTAATGGTAGGATCAAGACGTATTTCAAAAACGATCTTGACTTCTTCTTACATAGCCCATAAAGCTATTACGATGCAGGGTGGAGATCACTTGATTTCGGCTTTGAACCAACCTGACTTAAGTAATACTACACAAGCTGTAGATCTTACTTTAAGAAACCTTCCAGATTATTTTAGATTTCCTAGAATCGAAGACGACTGGAAGAGACAAGTTACTCTTGGCTTTAAAGACAAAAAGACAAACAAGAGAAATGAGTGGTCAAAAATTCACGTAAGAAATTTTGATGAAGGCAACAATACGGAGGCAGCCGCAGGTCTTACTCTTTCCTCATTCATGCTTGAAGAGGCTGGTAAAGGAAAAATGCTATCTTGCCTTGCGGCAACTACTCCGTGTTTTGACTCTCCTCACGGATGGCGTTGTTCCCCCATTGTAATTGGAACATCTGGAGACATGACTAGGGCAGGCGATTTAGAAGAGCTTTTTAATAATCCAGAAGCTTATAATTTTCTCCCTGTAAAAACCGAGGAATCTGGTAAAAGTTACGGCTTGTTTGTACCAGGCACTAAGTCTCTTAAAATTCCTAAAACTCCAGAGCCACTAGGACTTTATCTTCAGAAAGACGACCAATCAGAACTAGATAACATAACTGTATTTGTTTCTGATCTTGAGAGGGGTAATGAAATTATCCTTAAGAACAGAGAGCAAGTTAAAAAATCTTCTGGACTTGAGGCTTACCTAAAAGAGGTAATGTACTACCCACTTACTCATGAAGAGTGTTTCTTGGAAATGTCTCAGAATATTTTCCCAGTAGACATTCTTCAAGAACAACTTCAGAAGTTAGTTAATGAGGATATTAAACCAGACTTTGTAGAGCTCTATTTGAACTCTGAGAATAAAGTCATGCATAAATTTACGGACAAAAAACCTGTAGAGAATTTTCCATCTAAACCATCAGATCGTCTAGAGGGAGTAATACAGATTTGGGAATACCCAATTTTTGATGCTCCGTATGGTCTTTATACAGCAGGAACTGACCCATACAAACAATCGCAAGCGCATTATTCTACTTCTTTAGGTGCTACTTATATTTATAAAAGAGTCCACAATATATCAGGAGAAGGTTGGCAAAATATGGTTGTAGCTGCGTATGTAGGAAGACCTGATAAAATTGAAAAGTGGTATGAGATGACTAAGTTACTTCTTAAGTACTATAATGCTAAGAGTCTTTGTGAGAACATGGATTATGGATTTATCCAGCATTGTGTCGAGAAGAATGAGTCTACTCGTCTTCTTGAAAGAACTCCTTCTTTCCTAAATGATATACATCCAAACTCTTCTGTTAATCGTGACTTTGGAATTCACATGACTAAAGACATTAAGAACTATTTACTGTCTTTGATTATTGAATACTTAACAGAAGTTACTGATGTAGAGCGCGATGAGGATGGAAATATCACAAAAGAAAGACTTGGAGTATCTAGAATTTTAGATCCATTACTCCTAAAAGAATTAATAAAATTTACACCAAAACTCAACGTTGACCGTATTATTGCATTTGGATTAACTCTTGCGATGTCTAAGACTTTATCAAATAGAGTCATAGTACATGATACGAATCAAGATGATAGAATGAAATCTTATTTTAAGACTATTAAAAAAGGTTCGCCTTTTAAGCAAATAGGAGTTACCCCCTTTAGATATTAAAAAATACTATTATGATAATTGAATCTCTAAAAGAGTACCAAGATCCGCTGAATCACGAGTACTTTTACCCGAAGCAATTTACAACCAAAAAAGAAAAAAGTACAAATACTTTTATAAAGTCTAATATGGACTACTTTGCAAATATTGCATTTGCTCAGTATAAGCAGAATCAAGTATTCCGTAAAAACTATAGGCTGTATAATGGTGAGTTTAACTTTAACGACTACATTAATCAACCTGAGTACAAAGAGATGGTTGACTATCTGGCTGATATTCCAGATCAGGAGCCTGATGTGCCTCAGTACTTGAAGCACTATTCTATTGTTACTCCTCCCATCAATCAACTGAAGGGGGAGCTTATTAATAGACCACATCGTTATAAGGTTAAGGCCGTAGACGATGAAGCTATTAATGAAGTTATTGACTATAGAACAGAGCTAATTAAGGAATACTTTATGAGTCAGTTGTCTGCAAATATTCAAGGTCAGCCAATACCTCCTGAAGAATTAGCACAACAGCAACAAGAGATTCAAAACAAAATTCTAGATTATACATCAACTGCAGAAGAGTGGGGTAACAAGACTCTAAATGCACTTAGATATCATTTTAATTTTAAAGAAAAGTCTAGTCAGTCTTTCTTAGATTTCTTGATTACAGGTAAAGAGTTTCACCACTTCTATCCAGATAATTCTAGAATTGGATTTAATTATAAGATTGAGAATCCATCTAACGTTTGGTATCTAGCTAATCGTAATGCTATCTACGCAGAAGACTGCTGGGCATTAGGAACTATTGAGGTTCTTTCTATGAGTGAGATTGTAGAAAGATACAATCTAACAGGTGAAGAGATTGATCATCTTAACGACAAAGCGCTACAGAATCTCCGTAACAACGAGTATTCTCCTTTGGCTCCTGCTTTGCCTAATCCTAACGATCCTTTGTGGCAATTGACTTTTGAAAACGTCGGTGACTTTGCTAACGGAGGTATTGACCACAACGTATTCTCTTTCAACTCTCAGCACGCTTTTACTGTTGTTACAGCTTACTGGCAATCCAAGAAACTTGTATATAAAAGAACTTATCTTGATGAGCAAGGATTCCAACAGGAAATGTTTGTAAACGAAGATTATAAATACAACAAACAAGATGGTGATATTTCTTTAGAGGAGGTTTGGATTAACGAGTGGTGGAGAGGTATTAAAATTGGAAATGATATTTATATAAACTTTGAGCCTTTAGATTATATTCAGTCTAGTCCTATTATTGGAATTATTAATACTACTAGAAATACTCAAAGCAAATCATTCTTGGATTTGATTAAGCCTTATCAGATCCTTTATAATATTGCTATGAACCAACTCTGGGAACTCCTAGAGAAGGAGATTGGTGTAGTATTCTTAGGTGACTTAAAAGTAGTACCAAAGAAAGACTCTCAAGATCCTATTGAGATGATGCTTTGGAATGCTAAGAACCGAGGAACTTTGTTTATTGATACTTCAATTGAGAATACAGGTGGAGCTGTTCAGTTTAATCAGATGTCTCGTGTAGACTTATCTAGAACTGCAGAAATTCAATCTCGTATCCAGTTGGCTCAATTGATTCGTAACGAAGCTTACGAACTTATTGGTATTACACGCCAGAGACTTGGTTCCCCTACTGCTAATGAGACTGCAACTGCTGCTAATAATAACTTACAACAGTCTTTTGCTCAGACAGAGACTTGGTTCTCTTGGCACGATACTATACTTCAGAAAGTATATCAAACTATACTTGATATTGCACAGTACACAGAATTGCAGAAACCTACTTCTACTTTGAATTATCTTAACTCTGAGTTAGAGACTGTCTTCTTAAGAATTACTAAAGATGAATTGCTTCACGAGTTGTTTGTGTTTGTTAGCTCTTATGCAGAAGATAAAGTTACTCTTGATCAGTTGAAGCAGTTGGCTCAGCCTGCTATGCAGAATGGAGCAGAGCTTCTTGAGATGCTTGACTTGTTTACTGCCTCATCTGAAAGAAGTCTACGTAAGACTTTGGAAGAAGTACAGAAACGCAAAGAAGCTATCAGACAGCAAGAGCAACAGAATCAACAGCAACAGATGCAGATGCAGCAAGAGCAGTTCCAGCAGAAGATGCAAGTTGATCAAGCTAACGAGCAAGAGAAAGCTAGACGTGAGGACATGAACAAAGAACTTGACAGGCAGAATAGACTTGAGGTTGAAAAACTGAGAGGTATTGCTAATGAAGGTTCTTACAGTCCTGAAAAAGACACAACTGATCTTTTGATTCAACAAACTAGTCTTTCTCAACAGATCTCTAAGCAGAATTATGAGAGAGAAAATAAGAAAAAAGAGCAGAGTATGAGAGAAAGAGAGCTTGATCTTAAGGAAAAAGACATAGATACTAAGCTAGAAATTGCTAAAACTAATAAAAATAGATACGATAAATAACTAATTAAGGGGGGCGGTGTATAGTTTAACTATAATAAACACCGCCTTTTTTAACTTCTTGAGTTATTTTTTTAAAAGATTACTTTTGAACTAACCAAACCAACCTATATGAGTACTAATGAAAATCCATTAGAGAACTTAGAGTTCTTTGACACATTCTCCAGTGACGATCCGATTGACGCAATTGAGTCCTACGATCCTAACAAAAACATTGCTCCAGATATCTTAGGTGGCCAGCAGGAAATTAAAGATCCTGTTTTAGATCCTGAAGATGAAGAAGAGACTGATTTACCTAAAGCTCCACAAGAAGCTCCTGCGCAAGTAGAAGAGAATGTTGAGGAACCAGAAGAATCAGAAGAGTACGAAGATGATGATATTATTGATGAAGATGATTCAGATGATGATGTTAACTACTTCGAAGTTTTTGGAAAAGGTCTTGCTAAAGCTGGCATTCTAGAATTTGAGGAAAATGAAAATCCTGAAAATCTAGACTGGTCAGAAGAAACCTTTCTTAAGAAGATGAATGATAGCATCGAAAAGAAAGCGTGGGACACTCTTGAAGAGATTGCGATGGAAACATACGGAGAAGACGGAGTTAAGATGGTTGAGGACATCTTTATCAATAAAGTTCCTATCCATGAATATTTAAAGATGTTTAACAACGAGCAAGTTGTAGACAACATTGATTTAAATAATCCTGGTAACCAAGAACGTGTCTTTAGACTATACCTTGCTAAAACAGGTATGGAAGAAGACGAGATTGAAGATCAACTTAACTATGCAAGAGACAATGATCGTTTGTTTTCTTACGCTAAAAAATATCATTCTAAGCTTGTAAATAAGATGAAGCAAGAAAGAGATTTGATGGCACAAGAAAATGCTGCACGTGTGCAACAATCGCAGGTGAAAGAACGTGAGCGTCAAGAGCAATATGCAAAAGTTTTAGAGGATTCTATCTCTAAAGGCGAAATTGAAGGTTATCCTATTAACCAGAATTCAGCTAGCGAGCTTTTTGATTTTGTTCTTTCCAAGCCACATGTTCTGCCAAACGGGCAACGTATTTCAGACTTTGAATACTCTTTAGCTAAGATGAGACAAGAAGAACCTTCTAAGTTTCTAGCTGTAGCTAAGCTTGTTCAAACTGGCCTTGACTTGACTCCCGTTAAAAAGAAAGGAGTTTCTGAAGAAACGAATTCAATCTTTAACGAGTTAAAGACTAAAACCAAGAAAACTGCAAGGAGAAAAAAATCAGATGATGATCTATTCTCTAAGTATTTTAAATAAAAAAAGGAAAAACATAAATTAAAAAACAATTTAAGAGCTATGCCTAATCAAAACATTTCTAGGGTCAATGGGCGAGTGATAGCCAACGCTCATATGACTAGTTCTTACTATTCGAAGAATGGTTTGAACAAATTGACTGAAAAGAACTTCGTAGAAACCATGCTGCGGACTAAGCCTGATCAGTATGACAAGATGATGATTCGCTTGTTTACAGACACCCGTTTGTATTCAAACGACTTGATTGACCTTGTCATGAAATCAGGAAAACCTTTCATGGTAAATGATCCAAACGGAGTCTTCACTTACAAAATCAAAAAGCGTGCTGAACTTCCTAAGTTGATTGCTGTTTACAAAGCAGGAACTACAACTGCCTTCGTATCTGGTGAAAAGCCTGGTATCGATGGTCAAGAGTTTGACATGATTTTTGACAAGCAAGCATTTGCTGTGAACGACATGATTACTGCTCACCGTTACGAGCAAGACACTCAGGTACAGATTACTGCTGATGCTGAGCGTTTCCAAAACGGTTTCAAGTATCGTGTACGTGCTGCAGGTAACAGTGCTTCTGATTTCGTTAATTTGTCTTACTTAGCTGTTGGAGTTGAATACTTCAAAGTAGGTAACGTTTTGGGTGAGTACTCTACTAGCTTCTCTGGCCTCGGTTTGTTCGATGGTAACTTGGAAGTTATGGCTGACGTATTGAACCAATATGGTGTTGAGCACACTATCACTGACTGGGCTGATGCTACTAAGTTGGGTATGCAAACTGATGCTTCTGGTAATCCTATGGACATCACTTACTACTCTGTAACTGACGCTAACGCTGAAGGTGATAAAACTAAGATCGTTGGTTGGGAGCCTACTGTATCTCGTTTGTTGCGTATGGAAATGTTGCGTATGCGTGCAAACATGTTGATGTGGGGTCGTCAAGGTAACACTGTAGATGAGAAGGGTCGTCCTACTCGTATGAAGCCAGGTTTGTGGCAGCAATTGCACTTGGGTAACGTAATCTATTACGACAAAGGTCAATTCAGCTTGAACTTGATTCGTTCTGCTATCGGTGACTTGTTCTACAACCGTGTTAAAGTAACTGAGCGTAGAGTTAAGATCTACACTAACCGTGCAGGTATGGAGTTGGCTTCTGCTGCAATGCGTAAAGACTTCAACAACCAGAACATGACTTTGTCTGCTGACAAGTTCATCGATGGTAAAGATCGTTTGAAGCAAGGTTATGCACTTCAGTTTGATCACTTCATGACTACTGAAACTGGTCCTGTAGAATTCGTTGAATTGGAGCAGTTGAATGAGCATGCTACCTTCTTGGAGCTTGGTCCTAACAAAAAGACTCCTCCTATCTTCATCGTTCTTGACGTGAGCAACGAAGGTGGTGCTAACATTCGTGAGGTGAAATTGGCTACTCGTCCTAACATGTACTACCAGTACATCCCAGGTTCAGTAGGATTCGGTAATCAGCAAACTGTTATCGCTAACAAAGATCCTTATAGCACATACATTATGAAAGACTTTGCAGGTATCTTCTTGGAAGACCCAACCCGCACAGTAATCATTAAA
>Ga0222713_10005684_pt1 | contig 12058 bp, 7 predicted proteins | sample C33_649DmetaG_FD_165061 | JGI IMG/M metagenome (GOLD analysis project Ga0222713, IMG submission 165061) | Estuarine water microbial communities from San Francisco Bay, California, United States - C33_649D | ecosystem: Environmental > Aquatic > Marine > Unclassified | place: USA: California...
CTTTAAAAAGATTAAAAGGATTGAACTTGAGGAGAAATTAAATAATGGCAGATAGAATTTTCCCAAACAAGTATCAAGAATCTGGATTGGATTCTGAGCTTGTTTTTACAGGCATCAATTGGGATGCATTTGGTCAAAGACTTGCCGCTATGGAAGAAGGCGAGGACAAAGACGAAAAGAAAGATGTCCCTGATGAACTTATGAAAGCACTTCATGAGAAATACGAAGGCACTTTTGACAACATTGCTGAAGGCTCTGATCAAGGCCACGAGCCAGTCAATGCTAAATGGGCTTCAGTTGAGGAAGATGACGAAGAATCTGACGAAGATGAGTCTGATGAAGATGAAGATGAAGACGAAGATTCTGATGTTGACACAGATGAAGATGATGAAAAGACAGAATCAGAAATGACAAAGAAAGCATCCAAGATTGTCTTCACAAATCCTGCTCAACTTTCCGCAGAAGCTGTTGAAGCTGCAGTTGCAAATGGCGATGTTAAATTAGCCAATACAATTCTTGCTGCAAGACATGAAAGAAGATTGAGATTAGCTAGCCAAATTGAGACCAATATCAAGACAGCACAAGCACATGATCTCAAGCTTGCACAAAGAAGAGCTTACAGAGAGAACCTTGTAAAGACAGCTGCAAATGCTGCTAACAAGACTGTTAAGACAGCTAGCTCAAACGAATCATTTGCAAAAGCATCACAACTCAACAATTCTGCAAAGAAGGCTTTTGCTGCTAAAGCAATTGCATCTGGATTCCCAGTTGAATATGTAGAAGCTATGCTTAACACCCCAGTTGCTGAAAAGCCAGCAGTTGCAGAAATCAAAGAAGTTATGGCTTCTAATTTGAATGCAAATGTTAAGAAAACTGTTGTTGCTAAGATGATCAAAGAATCTGAATTAGATTCAGCAAATATCAACAGATGCAAAGATTATTGGAAGAATGAGCTCGGTTACGGCGACCCAGAATGGGTAGACGAGTTATTTAAAAATAGTTAATTAAAATCCTCAAGTTCAAATAATCCCAGGGTGAAAACTCTGGGATTAAGCCTTGAGAAAGAATAGGATGCAAAAATGAGCAAATTCAGAAAAGTTTCAGAAACAGAAAACATTCCATCATACATGGAAAAGAAATTCGTTGGCGCTAGTTATGAAGCTTTTGATGATCCATATGCTGAATTGAAGCAAAATTCTACAGAAAATAGAATTAAGATTTCTAAGCAATCAATTGGTAATCAAAAAACAGCAGAAAACTTTACAAAATCATGGGAAAAGATTCAAGGCCCATCTGTATATGAAGAACCAAAATACAACTTCACAAGTGAAGATCTTTTTGGCACTAATACTATCAGAAGAGCAGGATCTGATTTTGATGAAGGCTTAAATGCCAGAACAACAACATCAGGCTTAAAGGCTTATTCTGCTGATGAATATATGAATGCTATGCTCAACAGAAGCGCTTCCATTTTTAACCCAGATATGATTGCCCTTTCAGAAGAGTTTTTAAATAGCCAAGAAAGTACAAGCCAACAAGCTATGGTTAACCAAGCTCAAAGAAGAGAGGCTCAAGCTTCTAAGCATGCTTCATGGGAAGAAAGACAACTTAATCAAATCAGAAAATCAAGCGTTGTTACAAACAGAGCACATTCTGTTTTAAGAACTGCTAATGAAGGACAATATTCTTCACAATTTGGCATGATTGATGCTGATTCTTTAGATAGCAGAGAATCACAAAGAGTTGCTATGCAAGAAAAATCAAGAGAGCAAAGACTTGGATTAAAGAAGAGTCACACAGAAGATCTTGAAAATAGAGCAGTAAATAGAGCTCAAACAATTCATGACATTTACAATAATGTGAGTATCAATTTAGATATAGACAAGATTTAATATGGACAGGAAATATTCTTTAGCTGGTTTTGCATCCAATCCTGCGATGGGAATCAATAATCTTGATTTACGTGCAGTAGGAGCTGATGGTATGCAAGCAAATTCAGAAAGCTCGGACGGTGTATCTGTCAAAGAAATGGTTAATATTTTAGATAAGTTTGCAGATTCAAGCATGCAAAATATTAATGATATAAAAACTGAATTAGAAGAAATATTTCCAAAAATTACTAGAGAAGAATATCGCAAGATGATCTCTCAACTTATGAATTCTATTGATTATGCTAATGATCCAAAGAAGAGAACTAAGAATCCTTCAACTGGAAAATATGATCCAACACCTCAAGAATTAGCTCAAAGAATGAAGCATAAGTTAAATCATATTAAAGATGTTAATTCACAGCAATCTGAAAAAGTAGGTAGCACAATTATGGCTTTCAACAGTAGACAAGCACAAGTAAAGAAAAAGAAAAAAACTAGAGGTAATCCTTTCCGTGTTTTGATGGGAAAAGTTGGAAAGCTTTTAGATCATGGACTTGAAAAGAAAGACATTGTTAGATATTTGAGTAAACAAAAGTACTGGAATAATGAAACAATTGAACGTGCTGTTGATATCGTAAGAGATTATAACAAGAAAATTAAGAAAGATTCCAAGGATGAAGAGCCAACGAAGAAAGCGTCCCAAGAATTAAATATTAAAACTGCTGGTTATGATTACGATACCAAGCCAGATTTTGAAAAGAGATCAACACCAGAATTAATTTCTAGAGCATATTTTTTAGATGATTTACTAGCTTATAGTAAAACTACTCCTCAAGGTGATTTCAAAGAAGCAGCTAGTAAAGAAGGCGCTAAAGAAGAACTTGCTAAAATTAAAACTGAACTTAAAAACAGAGGAATGGATCTTAAAAACTTAGATTTAGGGTAGCAATAATGGAAAAGAAAAATTACACAATAAAAATGAAACTTCACTCAGATAACCCTAAGACAGTTGGAAAATTGATTGGCGGAACTGGGATTTTAGATATGCTCAATAAAATTATGGGTAATCTTTCTCCAATGCGCTCAATGCCAGAAACTCCATTCCATGATTTAGAAGATGAAGACATTGATGGATCAGACCCTGTAGGAGCTAAACTTCTTAATATGGGTGGTCCTAAGCATGTTGTAAAAATCTTCAGAATGCACTCACCAGAAGAAATGCATCATGCTATGAAGCATTTAGCAAACACTCTTACTGAGACAAGAAATGCTTACATCAGAAAAGAATTAAGACATTTATTTGCATCAATTAACTGTGCATTAGACAATCAAAACGATGCATTTACAATGGAGAGAATTGCAAGTAATTTACCAAAGAAATCAACAGGTTTATGGCAAGCAGAATCAATTGCAACAGTTGAAAGATTGATGAAAGTTGCAAATGTTCAAGAATATGACGCACTTGTTGAAATTGACAAAATGCTTAGTAATGGTGGATACGCTCATGTAGCTAATGCATCTAAGATTGCAAAAAACATGTACGAAGCATATTCAACTCCAAGAAATACCAGAGTTGCATACACAACTTTAGCAACTACAGATGGTGAACCAATTTTAATGTGTCCTAAAGGCAAAGTCGAATTTGGCTCTGCAGTCCCAATGGAAGCATCAAAATGTAGATGGAACTGTATTGATTCAAGATTAGATGCTGACGGAAATGTTAGATGTAATTACGAATCTTGGATGAAGCAATCATTCCAATCACATGATGTTGTAATGGGAAGATTAGATACAACCAGACATCCTGATAATGAAGCTAATTTACTTAATGTCAAAGATGGTGAAAGAAAAACCCATGAAGATGAAGTTGGCTATGAAAAGATGTTTGATGACAGTGATCTTAAAGCAGCAAAACTTAGAAAAGACAAACCAAACACCGATGACAGCATAGAAAAGCAATTAGCTGACATGCCTGCAGTTGGCTATGGTCATACAGTTGATGACAAAAAACTTAACAAAAGAACTGCACAATCTGATCATTCTAAAACTATCGAAGATCAATTACCACGCAAGGGTGAGCAAAAGAAATCATTATTTGATCTTCTTGTTGATAAATACAATACAAAAGTTAATTTAGATGAAAAGCTTGAAGTTAATTTAGAAGATAACGCTGGACTATACGACAGAAAAGGCGAAGAAGACAAGTCCACTATCCAAAAAATTAATGACATGAAAGAAAATCCAATTAATGTATCTGAAGAAATTAATGAAGATGCAGGTGATGGAGATGAAAAAAGCTTATCAGATCATTTAAATAAAACAGCATCCAAAGAAGAAAAGTCTTTTGATTCAATTTTAGAAGAAAAAAGAACTAATAAAAAATTAGATAAATCAATTGAAGAGATGCTTGAAGATGATTCAGAAAACTGGGGACATCAATTTTCTGATGATGATTTAAAAGAATTCGCAAAACAATTAGGCTTAGATTATATTTTAGAAGAATCAAGAGAAGAAGACTAATGTGGTACAGAATTAAAAAGGCTCAATTTGGAGGAGGGGCAATAAAGTCCACTCCTCTTTTGCCTGTCTCAAGTGAACAAATTGAACAAGAACTTCAAGAAGAAATAAAAGATTCAGCAGAGTTCAAAAATTATGATGAACTTAATGAAGCTTTAAAAGTGATTCTCGAAGACATGAATCAGACATTAGAAGATTATTATGAAATGTCTGCCGATCAACAAAAAGAACTTTGGGAAATATTAATCAAAAAACCTCATCATATTGGTGGCAGTGCATCTTTGAGTGATTCTGATTCAAGCTCACATGGAGATCAACTATCATCTAATTCACAAAGAAGATTGTCACCTTTCCATGATTCTCCAGAAAACACTACAATCGAAGAGCAGTTAGATGGATCAAGGCATCAAAACAGTAATGTCACTCCAATAAACAAACAATCTTCTGAAGCTGGTAATGGTGTTCTACTTCAAACTGGAATAGGCTCACCATCCTTTTTTGCATCATCTAAATCCAATCCACTTTTTACAGGTGATTTGCCTTCAGCAAGAACACTTATATAATTAAATAATCTCAATGTGGGTATAAATAAAATATGAATTCCAAGAATGCACCTACATTAGCAAACGTCTTAAAAACAGCAGCGCAAAATGTATCGGGAGAGAAAGTTTCATCAGCAGAATATTCAGGTCAATATGCTTATTCTAGAATTACTACTGGATTAGGCCCATCTGTCAATTCTAAGACTTCACAAATATCCGGTGGTAATAATACAATGACCACCGCACCAAACTTCTACTCACCATTTTTAACCCCTACATCTTTCCAAATCCCAAATGCTAGACGTGAAGTTTATCTATGGGCAAACTGGTGGAGAAATAACGAACCAAAAATTGCTGCAGCTATCAATTTTTACACCAACTACCCTTTCTCTGGTTGGAAATTAGAGTGTTCGTCTTCTTATGTTAAAGACTATTTCGAAAAGTTAATTGAACAACTTAACTTTCAAAAATGGCTTCCTGAGATATCAAAGGTTTACCATTTATTAGGAGATGCATTCGTTCTTTTATCTTTAGATTGTGAACATTGTCATGGTTCAAACTGGGATGAAGAAAAAAATGAAGTTTGTAAGCATGATGGTGCAACATGGAAGTCTGTATCCTTATTGAATCCAGATAGTGTTCTAAAGTCTCCAAGTATGATTGACCAACCAGGAATGTACACTTATAGACCATCTCCTGAAGAAATTAAGATTGTAAATGAGAGACAACCAAGAGAATATTATGATGCAATTCCTGATAATGTAAAAAAACTTATATTAAAAGGCGATCCAATTCCACTTTCTCCAATTTCTATCCATCATTTTAAGCATGGATCTAACCCTTGGGAAGATTATGGTACTCCACTTATCAGACCACTATTCCCAACTTTAGCGTACAAAGATAAACTAAGGCAATCTCAGTGGATTGTTGCAGAGAGACATATCCTCCCAGTAAAAGTTGTCAAAGTAGGAAATGATCAAAGACCAGCATCACAAGAAGACCTCGATTCTGTTCAAGATGAATTGGCTGCAATTGCTAACGATCCTAACCTTACTCTTGTCACTCACCATGCTTTTGACTTTGATTACGTTGGAGCTTCTGGAAAAGTACTTCAGTTAACCAACGAATATGAACTAATTGACCAAGAAATCTTAGATGGTGTTATGCTCAATAAAGCTCTCTTAAATGGTGAAGGTCCAACATATGGTAATGCACAGGTTGGCCTCCTCGCAATGGCTCAAAGATTAGAGACATTTAGAAGAGAAGTTGCAAGATGGGTTGAGCAATGTGTATTTAAACCAGTTGCTGAATGGAATGGATTTACAATTGAAGGTGAAAGAGGGCAAGAAGAAATTATCTTCCCAACCATTAAGTTTGACGATCTTCAATTAAGAGATGACACAGGTAAGTTGCAAATGCTTGTAACTGCTAATACCAATGGTGTTATTTCCAACATGACACTTATAGAGCAATTTGGATTAGACCCAGATCAAGAAATTGAAAGACTTAGATTTGAGCAAGGGTCCAACTTTGTTCAAAACCCTGCATTTGGAAACATTGATAATAACAATGGATTTCAATCAGGTGACGTAACAGGTCAAGGTTTTGGAGCTGACATGGGAATGGGCTCACCTGGAATGGGAATGACACCTCCTCCTCCTGGTGGTATGGGCATGGGTGGTGGAATGCCAGGTATGCCTACAGCTAACAATTATATCCAAAATTACAGATTAGCTTCTTCTATTATGAATGAACTTTACTATGAGAACTTAGATAACAATTCAAGTTTAATTAATGTTAGAGTTGCTGGAAGAAGATTTAAATCAGCTGCACATGAGGGATTTTTAAGAAGTTTATCCCCTGTTTCTGGACGTGGGAAACTTGGCGCTATCCCTGAAACTTATGATGGATTTGGTGGTGTTTTAAATCCATTACCATTTGGCGGACCTTATTCAAAAGCACTCAATTATGCCGCAGAATATGAACAATATAGCTTTGCAAATCAAGAAGAAACAAGACATGTTTATGCTGCAAAGAAAATGGAAAAACCACCAGCACAAATGTTTACATCAATAGAAAAGAAACTTTATGGTCTTTTACTTTCTATTAATTTGCCATATCCTTTGTATGCTCAATATTCTGCTGGACCTACAATGGACTATCAGTTAGATGCTGCAATTCCTACTCTGAAGATTGGAATTGAAGCTGATGGTGAAATCTGGCATAACAATCCTGAAAAAATTGCAAAAGATAAAAGAAGAGATATTGAACTTGCATCTAATGGATGGATTATGTTGAGATTTACAGACAAAGAATTAAATGATCACCCACAAGATGTATTGAATGTAGTTATGCAAGCAATACGAAAGAAAACTGGAAAATCTGAAGCACAAGATCCAGATGAAATAAAACTTTAATTCTTTTCAAATGTGTACAAAAAACCTATCGATTTCGATAGGTTTTATTGTTTGAACAGGATTTTTAGAGCAAAACTGAGAAGAGAAATTAGAGTAAATGTCTAAAATTGTTTCAGCATTAAACAATTGCAGGAGAAAAATTTATTTATGTACAGAGTAGCAAAAGGTGGGCCTATAACAATTAATAGTTTTCTCACCGAACATGACAGAAATACTGCAAGAGAACATATGCTTAAAACTGCTTCCAAACAAATGAGAGAGGCTGCTAAGATTGGTTTGCAATCTTTATATGCAGATCCTTCAGAAGTTTTAGAAAAATATAAAGATTTCGATATTGTCAAAGAAATGAAAGCTCGTAAAGACGCTAAACTTCTTTGGGTAAGAGCTAGATCCATTGATGCAGATACAGTTAATCATAATGGAGACTATTTTTCTAAAGCTGAATTATTAAAAGAAGTTGAAGTTAAAGGCGAAAAAATCCCAGCTTACAAAACATTCGAAGGTGTGCCTATTTACACTAACCATAAGAATGATGATATTGAACAAGCTAAAGGCATGGTTGTTTATGCTGAATGGGAAGAATCAGAAAATTGTGTTTATTGTACCTTTTTCGTAGATGAAGAAGCTTACCCTGATATTGCTAGAAATATCAGAACTGGTGTAATCCATGATGTTTCTATGGGATGTTCTGTTGCCTATGGAATATGTTCAAAATGCGGAAATAAAGCATACACAGAAAAAGAATATTGTGCTTGTCTTAAAAAATGGAAAGGCAAAAAGGAAAACGGCACAGGCAAAACTATCTACGAAGAAAACTATGATTTAAAGTTTATTGAGCTTTCTTGTGTAGGTGATGGAGCTTTTGATGCTTGTGAAATTAAAGAAATCTATGATGTTGAAGATATCCTTAATGCCGCTTCTGATGCTGAAAAGAAAGCCTCTGAGTTAATTTCTAATATTGTAATTGCTCAACAAGGTGCTCCATCAGATCCAATTGCAAGACATGAATATGAAGAATGTTTAAGAGTAGCAGAAGATACTACTAGAACTGCAATTAGACTAGCTCAATCTGCCGGTACTTTAGTTGGCGGACAATTGATGGCTGGTGAAGGAGCAAATCAAAACTCTACAGTCCAAGCAGTTTTAGGAGCTTTGGGAATTGATCCTAGAGCTGGTTTAAATATTTTAGACCTTATCAATTTATCACTCAACTTTTTAGAAGTGGCTGTGATGAATATGTTTGCACGTAAAGACAACGTCGATTTAGTACACGTAGGCAAAATTACTAAATCAATGGCAGATCTTCAATCAACAATGCAAGATATGATTGATGATGGAATTGATGTTGGATCAGGTCAAGGACAACAACCTTTAAATCAACAGCAATTACAACAACAGCCTCAGCAACAACCACAACAGCCTCAAAACAATGTTGCTCCTGCTAATTATATGCCAGCAGGAAATGTAGGCAGAATGATTGAGCCTGCATTATTTACAGGTGGACAACAAGGAGTTGGAGGAGCTGTTGCATTAGCTTCAACATCTCACAACCTTGTATGGGCATCCAAAGATGGTAGAAGAGAAGTCTTTGCCAGTACATCAACTCAACCTAAAGATAGTTCGTTTATAAAACTATCTAAGGGATTGATTCAATTCAAGGAAGCATTGTCAGATAACACATCTATTGCTTCTGTTACTCAAAACGTTATTAGAGTTGCTAATGAACGAAACAAAAATATTAGAAACAATACGCCCCATTCTCTAAGGGCGGAGGGAAATAATCAAATGGATCATTTTGCTAAGATAGCGTCTGAACAACGCAAAAAATTAGCAGCCGCCGTTACAATCGATTTCAAGGTTGAGGATGGTGCTGGTAATCGTGTAGTTCTTTCCACAGACGGTTCTATTACTGGTTTTGTAAATGGTAATAGATCAAACTGGGAACCAATTCTTAATGAACAACAACTTTCTGCTATGGAAAGTGGCCAAGGTGCTAGAGTTGCTGCAGATCTTCTTAAAGATTTTGTAAAGACTGCAATTAAAGCTCCTCACATGGACAAAGATGTTAAAGAAGTTGAACTTAAGGGTGAACGCAAGGGTGTGCCTTACAAGAATCTTGCTGACGGCATTGCTACACAACACGCTGATGCACATGCAGACAAGACAAGAGAAGAAGTTCTTGAGAGTTTGAGAAAAGATAATGCTGAATATGGCGAAGATGCATTAGCATCTGCTGGTCTTTATGGACACAAAGTAAATGATTCAGAAGTTAAAGAAGCATTATCAGAATTAGTCGCACAAGCTAATAAGGGTGTTTCCGAAGAAGGACTTAACGAAAGATTGGACTGCTGTAGAGTAGAAGGTTCTGCTCCAGCTCATGAAGTTATGGTTCATACAGTTGAAGCATTAGGCCATGCTGTAGTTGGATCATACTCCACTCCATCTGAAATTGTAGAAGCTGCAACAAAACTTGCTAATGAAGAACTTTTACCTGAAATGATTGCAACAGCATCTGCTGGTACATCTGTTCGTGTTAAGCTTGCTTCTAAAGCAGATTTCTTCAAGAGTGAAAGAGTTTCCAGCTCACCATTAACTGCTGTACTTGAATGTTTAGGAGATAGAGTTTCCAAGACAGTAACTGCTGGTGATCTTGCAGAGGCACTTAGAGTTGCAGCTAGCGAAACTGAATTTGCAATTGAATCTGTTACAAAGATTGCTGAATTAAGAATGGCACAAGCTAAAGGAACTACATCTGAAGCTAAAGCTAAAATTTCCAAATCCGAAGAACTTAGAACTGCACTCAAAGGCAATGTAACTGGAGATGCTTTGATTTCAAAAAATGACTTGAAATCTGTTATTTCTGCAATGGCTATGTCAGCTGAAGAAACTGCTTCTACTGCTGAAGATGTAGCAGCTGAAGTTGAAGAAATGGATGAAGCATCAATGATTGCTGAAGTTAACAAAGCAAGAACAGCTTCTGCTACAAATGCAAGATTAAAATCAAGAGCTAGAAGAGAATTCTGGGGCGAAAGAGTTGCATCAAAAACCGATCTTTCTACAAATGTAATTGGATGGTTGGCAGATTATGCTACCAACTTCGATCTTTCAACAAGATCAATTGTAACAGCTGCTAAGAAACTTGTTTCTGATGGTGAATTAGCTGAGAAATTAATTGTTAAGGCAATTGAAACAAAGCAAAATGCAGAAAGAACAGCAGCTATGCAAGTTACTCATGAAACATCTGATTCTATCAGATTTGTCTGCAGAACAGAAGATTTAGATGGTCTTAAGCCTAATGATGAGGGTTTTGAAGATGCTTTCAGACAAAAAGCCATGGAAGTTCTCCAAGGTAATGGTTTTACAGTAGATCCTAACACATTCTCATTCACAGACTTGAATGTTTCTGCATATGGTGACATTACTGCAACTGTTTCTTCCAGAACATCCAAGACATTCTCTGCGCAAAACGTTTCTGAAGTTCCTGTAGTTGGTGGCGAAATGGGCCCTGAAGAAGAAATGGGCGAACCACAAGTCATTATGACTGATGAAGCTAGAATGGCTAGAAATGAAAGAAGAAGCAGAATCTTAAGCAGATATGCTCAAATGACTGCCCCTGGTCAAGCAATGGGTGGCGGTATGGGTGCCCCTGCAGCGCCAGATATGGGTATGGATGCCGGAGCATTCGGAGGTCCAGGTATTTCTGCAATGACAACTGACCCTATGGCAGCAGATGCTCCAGCGGGTGAAGATATGGATGCAATGGCAGAACCAGGCGATAAGAAGCCATGGGGCACAGTTTGTCCAGTTTGTGGATCTGACGATGTAGATGTTGCTGAATCTAAGGGTTCTTGTAATTCATGTGGATCTACTTATGAGATTCAAATGTCCTTGAAGCTTATTTCTGATGGAACAGGCGGACAAGGCGAGAAATCTGAAGAAGCTGAAGCAGACATGGGTGGTATGGAAGAAATGGGCGATCTTGGAGCTGCTCCTGCAGGTGCTCCTGTAGGCGGTCCAATGGGTGCTCCTGCAGCCGGTGGCGCACCAGCTCCAGCTCCAGGTATGCCTGGTTTACCAGCTACAGCTTCAGTTAAGGGCTTATTTAGATTAGCTGCAACTGTTGATGCAGATGTTTATCTTGAAACTGCAAAGGAAGGATTTACCAGAACAGCATCTAGAAGATTGCCAATTGGTATGGTCTGCCCTAAGTGTGGAAACAGAGAAGCAAACAAGGTTAAGGATACTTCATTCTGCCATTCTTGCGGAAATATTTCCAAAACAACTGTTGCACAAAACAAGAAGAATCCAAGCAAACTTGACGTTACAATTACTTGGATTGACTAATTATTAAAATATAGCATAAATAGGGAATTATTGAATAAATAGTTCCCTATTTTACTGTAAAAGTAAAAACTAAAGCAGGAAAAAAATACTTTACTCAAGAAAGTATTTACTAATATCAACTACTTTGCCGAGTAGTTGAGCGTGAATAAATGAGGGAAGCAGCACAAACAAATGAAAAATAATACGAAGACAGCTGGTATTCAAGATAAATTTGTCGCTCTTCGTTTAGCTGAATTGAAGGCAACCGATAAAGAAGATTTCCAAACATGTGTAGCAGACATGCAACGCACTGCATCACTTAATGAAAGTGAAGCAATTGCAGTGGCTAAAGCTATCAGAGCAAAGTATCTTCCAAATCTTGCAAGAG
>Ga0222713_10005685_pt1 | contig 12057 bp, 14 predicted proteins | sample C33_649DmetaG_FD_165061 | JGI IMG/M metagenome (GOLD analysis project Ga0222713, IMG submission 165061) | Estuarine water microbial communities from San Francisco Bay, California, United States - C33_649D | ecosystem: Environmental > Aquatic > Marine > Unclassified | place: USA: California...
CCAGCGCATCCAACAAGCACATCACATTTGATTGGGTGGACACTTCAGCAGCGGTGACCTATTCGTTGGTGTACCAGACTGCTGTGACCTCTAAAACCACTCAAGATTGGGGCGGTGTCAGCTACTTTGTCATGGAGGAGGGCGACATTCTCAAAGCCACATCTGAAGCGGCATCCACCTTTGCTGTTGCCGTCACCATTGAAGAAGAAGGGTTGACTAGATGACATTCCTTGAACTGATTAACGATGTGTTGATTCGCTTGCGTGAAACGCAAGTCTCTACCAATGCCGAGACAGGCTATTCCACGCTGATTGGCAAATTCGTCAATGACGCCAAGCGCCAGGTGGAGGACGCCTTTAGTTGGAACGTCCTGTCAACTGACATCACCGTCACCACCGTGGCGGCAACGTACCAATATTCATTGACAGGTGCCGGGCAGAAATTCCAAGTCCAGGACGCTATCAACAGCACAGCCAACATTGGCATGACGAACATCAGTTTCGTGGAGATGAACCGCTACCAAAACTTTGCAATCATTCCAGCAGCCACTATCCCATCGATGTACGCCTTTGAGGGCGTTGATGGCAGCGGCGACACCAAGGTGACCCTGTACCCCCGGCCTGATGCCGTGTACTCACTAAGGTTCAGCCTGACGGTTCCACAGGCAACCCTGGCTGCTGATGCAACAGCGGTGCTGGTGCCTGATGTGTTGGTGGCCCAGAACGCTTACGCCAGAGCATTGGCAGAGCGCGGTGAGGATGGCGGCATCAACAGCAACGAGGCATACCAGCTTTATCGGACCATGCTCTCGGACTACATTGCCCTGGAAGGCACACGCTATCCAGAGAACCAAGAGTTTCTAGCGATATGAGCGAACCGCTTCAAATTGCTTCTGTATCAGCCCCAGGGTTTTTTGGGCTGAACACGCAGGACTCGCCCTTGGACTTGAACCAGGGTTTTGCTCTGGTGGCAACCAATGCTGTTATTGACCAGTACGGGCGCATTGGCTCACGCCAGGGCTGGTCAAGAGTCAATGCGGCCGTGGGCAATTTGGGCGCAAACAATGTTGGCGTTATCCACGAGCTGGTGCAGTCCGATGGCACACTGACAATCCTGTTTAGCGGCAACAACAAGCTGTTCAAGCTGGACAGTTCAAACGTAGTTACAGAGTTGACCTACGGCGGTGGTGGCACAGCACCAACCATCACAGCCAACAACTGGCACTGCACCAGCCTCAACAGCATTACCTATTTTTTCCAGACTACCTACAACGCTTTGATCTATGACCCGGCAGTCAGCACAACAACCTTTCGCAGAGTCACTGAGAAAACTGGTTATGTCGCAACAGTGCCAGATGCCGACATTTGCATCAGCGGTTACGGCAGGCTTTGGGCGGCAAACACATCAACCGACAAAACTACTGTTTTCTTTTCGGACCTGATTGCGGGTCATGTTTGGTCAACTGGCACAGCAGGTTCTCTGGATGTCAATCGGGTATGGCCTAACGGCAGCGACGAGATCACCGGGCTGGCAGCTCACAATGGGTTCCTGATCATCTTTGGCAAGCGTCAAATCTTGGTCTACGCCAATGCCACCACCCCGTCAACAATGGTCTTGAGCGACACAGTGAACGGCATTGGCTGCATTGCCCGAGACAGCATTGCCAATACTGGCAAGGACATTCTTTTCCTCTCCAACTCTGGCGTCAGGTCACTGGCGCGAACCATCACAGAGAAATCATCACCTCTTGGTGATTTAAGCAAAAACGTCAGAAACGATCTCATTGACTATGTGAGCAGCGAAACACTGGCAAACATCAAGTCCGCCTACAGCGAAAAGCAAGCCTTCTACCTGTTGACAATGCCAGCATCATCAATGGCGTTTTGCTTTGACACTAGGACGCAACTGCAAGACGGTTCATTCCGAGTGACAACCTGGGATTCAATCAACCCAACTGCCCTGCTGTCCAAGCGCAATGGTGATTTGCTGCTGGGGAAAACTGGTTACATTGCCAAATATGAAACCAACCTGGACGACACTGAAGACTATCGCTTCCAGTATTACACCAATAATGCCGACCTTGGCAATCAAAACGTCACCTCAATTCTCAAGAAATTGAAAGCAATTGTGATTGGTGGCACAAACCAATTTGTCACCATCAAATGGGCATTTGATTTCAGCACCAACTACAACACGGCTAATGCTCAAATTCCAACGCAAGGGACAAGCGAATACGGCATTGCCGAGTATGGTGCAAATGCTACTGTAGTGGCCCAATACAACAGCGGCGTTGCCCTGCAAGAACTGTCCGTTCCAGCGTCAGGTCAAGGTAAAATTGTGCAAACGGGCTACGAAGCTGACATCAACGGTTCTCCCCTCTCAATTCAGAAAATTGAGATTCAATTCAAAGACGGGAAAGCAGCATGAGCAATTACACACAAAGCACCAACTTTGCCACCAAGGACGCACTGACATCTGGCAATCCGCTGAAAATTGTCAAGGGCACTGAGATCAACACTGAGTATGCCAATATTGCCATTGCTGTGGCGACCAAAGCCGACTTGACAAGTCCAGTGCTGGTGACACCAAACATTGGTACGCCATCTGCTGGTGTCCTGACCAACTGCACTGGCTTACCAATGACAACTGGAGTAACAGGTACGTTGCCTGTTGCCAATGGCGGCACTGGTGTCACCAGTTCAACTGGCTCTGGCAACAACGTCCTGTCAACTAGCCCAGCATTAACAACGCCAAACATTGGCACGCCTTCCGCTGGTGTTTTGACGAGTTGCACCGGGTTGCCAATGACAACTGGAGTGACAGGAACCCTCCCTGTTGCCAATGGTGGTACGGGTGTCACAGCATCCACTGGTTCTGGAAACAATGTCCTGTCAACTAGCCCGGCATTGACAACGCCTAACATTGGCACGCCTTCCGCTGGTGTTTTGACAAGTTGCACAGGCTTGCCGATGACAACAGGCGTCACAGGTACGTTGCCAGTTGCCAATGGTGGTACTGGTGTCACAGCATCCACTGGAACGACAAGTGTTGTTCTGTCTGCCAGCCCCACCTTGACCGGGACGCCTTTAGCGCCAACAGCAGCAACTTCGACTAACACAACGCAGCTTGCGACAACTGCTTTTGTCCAGGCGGTGATGCAAACCTTGCACCCTGTGGGCAGCATTTACACCGCCATCATCAGCACCAACCCAGGCACCTTGTTTGGGTTTGGTACCTGGACAGCGTTTGGTGCTGGCAGGATGCTGATCAGCTTGGACAGCGGAAACGTGTTGTTTGACACTGCCGAGGAAACAGGTGGTTCTGCCAATGCTACTTTGCCAAGCCACACGCACACGGCAACAGTTACTGACCCCGGACACTTTCATACTTCAGCTATTGATGTAGCCACATCAAACGCAGGTAGCTCAGTTGTTATTGGGGTTGGCAGAGCAATAGAGTCAATAAATACCAACGCAAATACGACTGGCATTACTGTAGCCAACAGCACCGAGGGCGCAAGCGCCACCAATGCCAATTACCCACCATTCATTGCCGTGTATATGTGGAAAAGAACGGCATGATCACGCACCATTTCAGCGATAAGTTGTACGCCAAGGAGATGCGTATCCCCGCTGATTTTGTAATCTTGAAGCATACTCACAGCTTTAGTCACCTGAGTGTGTTGGCGCAGGGCCAGGTGGCGGTGCTGAGAGGACAGGAGATTGACATCGTAAACGCCCCGGCCTGCATTGAAATCAGGGCAGGGATGACGCATGGCGTCAAAGCGATAACGGATTGTGTTTGGTTTTGCATCCATTCGACTGACGAGAAAGACCCGTCTAAAGTGGATGACGTTTTGATTGGAGTTTGATCATGCCTATTTTTGTCGCAGGCGCAACACTAGCTGGAAGTCTTATCAGTGGCAACGCTACCGCAAACGCATCTAGAGCGCAAGCGGATGCCCAGCGTTATGCTGCTGACAAAGCCGCTGAAGAAGCCAGGTTTCGACCAGTAGGCGTCAGCGGCAGCAGGTACGGTACAACCTCCAGCCAGTATGACCCTGCAACCGGGCGAGTCTCGGGCATGAGCTACGCTCTGACGCCAGAGATGCAAGCCTACCAGGACAGGTTCCAACGCCTGGCTGGTCAGGGTCTGACTGACGCTGAACAAGCAAGAGGAATGTTTGACCCGTTGCGGCAGGCAGGGCAGCAACTGTTTGGCATGGGCCAGCGCTATCTCGACCAGCCGCAAGACCAACGCATTGGTCAAATGGCTGGCGGTTACCTTGGACCGTCACAGATTGGGCAAAGGACAACAGAACTAGGCAACAGGTTCCTTGATCAGCCGCCGGGTACTCAATTTTCGGATATGGCGCAGCCGTATTTGCAACCCTCGCAATACGCAGCAGACATTGGCAGGGTTGGCAGCGCGGCTTTCAATCAACAGGATGACCCACGTTTTGCTCAACTAGGCGCAGGCTACTTGCAGCCCTCGCAGGGCAGTCAGGCATTGACCCAACTCGGGCAGAGTTATGTTGGGCAGAACCCGCAGGACGTTGAGCAGCAGTACATGAAACGCCAGATGGCGCTGATGAAGCCTTCCCAAGATGTAACGCTTGCAAACCTGCGAACTCAACTGTTCAATACAGGCCGTGGCGATTTGAGAGTTGAAACCGACACTGGTGGAGGTGCAACAAACCCGGAACTGCAAGCCTTTTACAACGCCAAGGCGCAGCAAGAAGAACGTATTGCTGCTGGAGCGCAGCAGGCAGGACAGCAGAGCGCAGCCTTTGGTGCTGGCTTATTGGGTCAAGGACAACAGCTAGGCATGGCAGGCCAGCAATTCGGCATGGGTGCTATTCAAGCAGGCCAAGGTCTTAACCAACAGCGCCAGCAGTTTGGTCTAGGTGCCATGCAAGCAGGCCAGCAATACGGCATGGCGGGACAAGGATTCGGTGCTGACCTGCTGGCAAGGCAGCAGCAAGAGAATCGGGCAGCGGCAAGTTTTGGCACTGGATTGCTGGGCCAGGGTCAGCAATACGGCATGGCAGGCCAAGGGTTCGGTGCTGATCTGTTGGCAAGACAGCAGGCATTGGAGCAGCAGCGGATGCAGTTTGGCACCGGGCTGTTTGGTGCTGGAAGCGGCTTGTTTGGGCAGTACAACGCAAACGTCACCGGGGCATTGCAGCCGTACAACGCCTATGCCGATCAAGTTCGCCGCCTAGAAGAGCAAGGCATGGGGCCGCTGGAGATGAGCGCAGCCCTTGGCGGCAGGGCTATGACAGGCGGCGCGTATGCTGGCAAGTACGGGTTAGAAGGCGCAACAGCCGCTGCCACCGCGCAGCAAAAAGCAGATGCGTTTAGCCCGTTTGGTACTGCAATTTCTGCTTTTGGGAAAAGCCCAGAATTTGCGAGTGGGTTAATGAACCAATATCGAAACTTTCGAGATATGAGGAACGCACCTCCGAATTATGATTACGGCTATGGCGGCCCACAGTAGCAAGGACACAATATGACTCAAATCGTTGAATCCCTGTTCGGCGTCAGTCCCGAGCGTTATCAGGAGCAGAAGGATGCTGCCTTGCAACAAGAGGCATTGGCCTATGCAAAGCTAGACCCTTACGAACGCGCCACTGCTGGCATCTATGCTGGTGCCAGGGGTCTTGCCAGCGGCATTGGCAGGATGCTGGGCGGGGAAGACCCAGGGATGCGCCGGGTGACCGAGCAAGACCAGATCATTCGCAGCATTGACCTCAATGACCCAGAGACATTTGGGCCAGCGGCTCAACGTGCCTATCAAATGGGCCACACTGAGTTGGCGCAGAAGATTCTGCTTGGTGCAGACACTGCCTATCAGCGGCAAGAGGTTACGAGAAAACGTGCTGCTGATATGCAAACACGCCAGCAAACCCAGGCTGCTCAACAGTTGATTCCAAGCCTGATGACACCAGGCCGACCCGAGCAGGTAATGATTGATGAGGCGTCTGATACCAGTTACCTGCAAAAAGCGCAAGCGGCTGGCATTGATCAAAACATCTTGCGCCAGTTGATGGCAACGCCTGCTGGACGGGCTGAGTTGAAATCGTTTATTGATACACAAGAGGCCATGCAAGGTCCAACAACAACTCTGGCTGAAGGCGGCACCCTTGTTAGACGAAACCCACTTACAGGGGTAGTCACCACAGTGGCTACTGGTGCAGTGAAGCCTGTTACACCACCAGCGTTGGGGTCAGACTTTAATAGATTTGCGCGTGAAGTAGCCTTTGGAGTTCCATACGAGAATTTGACAAAAGATCAAGTTATAGAAATAAATAGGCGTGTTGATGCTGAAAAAACCAAAAATGCTACTGCTGGTGCGGCAAAACTATCAGTTGATTTGAAAGACCAAACTGCTGTTGCTAAAGCTAGGCTTGAAGTAATGACCAAGTGGGAAGGTGTGCTGAAGTCTGGTGGTGATGTTGAATTGTCAAATAGGTATAACGCTTTGCAATCATCTGTTGCGTTGGCAAATAAAGGCAACTCTACTGCTGATGGCGCAACCATTTACAACTTGGCAAAAATGTATGACCCATCTGGAGCAGTCCAGGAAGGCGACAAGAAAAGCGTTGTTGGAAACCCAAGCGTTCCGCAAAGAGTTCAACTGCTGTTGCAGCAACTTGCAGTAGGCGGCAGCTTTACTCCAGAGCAGCGTAAAAATATGCTGAAGATTGCTGATGAACTTGTTGAGCAGCGCGAAAACGCACTAAAGCGACAGGCTAAGAATTACACTGATATTGTTAAAACATTTGGCGGCAATGCTGAAGATATTTACAACCCATATGCCAGGGCAGCTAGACCGCCAACACTTGCTGACGTTATTACCCCATTGCCAGCAGCAGCACCAGCAGCGGCTAGGCCACCTGCACCAGCACCTCTGCCAGCCCCGGCACCTGCACCACAACCAGCGCCAATGGCGGCACCAATGGCGGCACCAATGGCGGCACCAGTGGCAGTACCAGAACGTCCAGCACCTGTTCCAGCAATGGCCTCTGGACCTCCCGTAGCAGGTCCGTTACTAATTCCTGACAATGTAGATTGGAATACAAAAAACGGGAATGTTATCTACACCAACCCTGACGGTAAAAAAGTAAATATCGGCAAGGCAAACACTACAGCCCAATTATTGGAGTTGGTTAAAAAACACGAAGCAAAGGGCCGCTAATCATGGCAACACGAGCAGAGCAAATTCAACAAGCGCAATCAATGCTGAAGCCTGATGGCAGCAGAATGTTTACTGATGAAGAAATTGCACAGCACTTAAAGACTGTTGATTTAGAGCAAACATTCAGTCGCAGTGTCCTGGACCCCAACCAACCAGAGCCACCATCGCAGTTGCTACGGCAAGCAGCGCAAGGCATATCGCTCAACACAGCAGATGAAATTGAAGCCTATCTGAGATCGTTGACGGGTCAAGACAAAGAAGACGCCTTGAGGGATATTCGGCTCAAGCTGAAGAATTACCAAGCCGCCAGCCCAATTGCATCAACTGCTGCTGAGATTGGCGGGTCACTGCCGTTGGCGTTTGTTGGCGCACCAGCTGCTGGCGCGACATTGTTGCGGTCTGGATTAAAGGTAGCTGGTGTTGGTGCTGCTATGGGTGCAGGCAGTGGCTTTGGCAGGGCCGAGGGCGATGTGATGGAGAGACTTGGGCCAACGGTAGCAGGTGCAGCAACTGGCGCAGCAGTAGCCCCGTTAGCCTATGGTGGTCTGAAGATTCTTGGCGCTCTTGCTGACCCAGTTCTGGATTTTGCTGCCAGAAAGTTTGGTGACAAGTTTTCAAGGTCGGTGGAAACTGAGATCAGGCGCATCACTGAAGCAACCCAAATGACGCCAGATGAGATCGTGCAGCGGGTGGCTGCTGGTGAGCCTTTATCAGAAAACCAAGCCTTATTAAGCGCAGTGCGATTGCTTTATTCACAGGGTGGTCAACCAGCCAGCATTTTAAGAGAATCATTGGGAACTAGGCCAGCGGCTTTGCGTGAAGGTGCAATTGCAGACATTCAACAAACATTGGCCGGGGACATTAAAGACCCTAATGTTCTGCGCGGATTCAAGGCGTCTGAGGCTGAACGGAAAGAAGCGAGAGGTCAACTGTATGAGCAGGCATATACGTCTGGTGGAATCATTACCCCAGAAATGCTGGCTGCTTTCAGAGAGGCGTTGAAAAGAGCGCCTGATGCTGCTGAAAATATCAACTCATTGCACTTGGCAAAAACTGGACAAAAACCATTCTTCAAACTTGATGATGCTGGTGAGATTGAGTTTGTCAGAGCGCCAAACATCCAGGACATGGAAACCGCTAGGCGAGGCATCCAAACAACAATCAACAACAAATTCAAATCAAACCAGGGTGATGTTGGAACAGAGCTAAAGCCTTTTGAAACAGCATTGAGGCGAGAGATTGACAAGTCTTCTCAGGCGCTCAAAGATGCCAGGGCCACTGCTGCCAGCAATAAAGTCACAACAGAATCGTTTGACGCTGGCAAGAACGCCTTTGGGAAAAGTCCAGATCAAATTGAGATTGAATTTGAAGCTGTTGTGGCAAAGGGCGAGGATGCGGTGTCAGCATACCGGGCTGGTGTCATGGACCAGCTACGGTCAAAAATGACAATGGGCGGCAGGACAACAATGATGAGCAAGTTGGAAGACGCTAATACAAAAGAAGGTGCAATTTTCAGAATTATTTATCCCCAGGACAAGGTTGATGGCATATTGAAACTGGCTGCAACAGCGGCACAGTCTCAACGTGCTGCTGCAAAAGTGATGGGAGGATCAGACACATTTGCAATGCAGGCCGAGGCAAAGCAACAGGGCATAAACATTTCTGGTGAAGAAATTTCAGCTGCTCTCAGCGGCAATGCTTTCAGTGCTGCCAGAATTTTAGGCAAGTGGATGCAAAAAAATGCGCCAAATTTGACACCAGATCAAAAGCAAGAAGTTGCCAAAATTTTGATTTCCACAGACAAAGATGTGGTCAAAAAAGCATTGATGGATAACTCTAAGTGGGATGAGATACAGCGCAAAGCCAGAACAATCGGCAGCAGCATTACCCGTACTACACCGGGCCTGTTCAATGTCCCAGCGCAAAACCTAAGACAAATGTTCTCTCAATAGGAGTCTCACTATGGATTGGCTCAAACAAATTGCACCAACGATTGCCACCGCGCTTGGTGGGCCATTGGCTGGCATGGCGGTAAGCGCCATCAGCAAGGCCATTGGCGTGGACCCTGACCAGGTGGGTGACCTGATCAGCAACAACAAGTTAAGCGCAGAGCAGATTGCCCAGGTCAAACTCGCTGAGATTGAACTGCAAAAGCAAGCGCAGGAACTTGGCCTAAACTTTGAGAAGCTAGAGGTCGAAGACAGGAAATCAGCAAGGGATATGCAGTCAGCCACCAGGTCAATGATGCCGCCATTGCTTGCTGGGGCTGTGACCATTGGATTCTTCTCCATCATGGTGATGATGTTCTTCAACAAGATTGACAGCGCCAACCCCGCTATCCTGATGATGCTGGGCAGTTTAGGCACAGCTTGGACCGGGATAATTGCCTATTATTTCGGCTCCAGTGCCGGGAGCCAGGCCAAGACAGATTTACTCTCAAAGAAGTGAGGACAATATGAAACCTGGAGCCAGCAAACCACTGTCGCACACACCACCGCCAAAGAAGAAATGAAAGCCAAGCTGACTTTTGCTGTGACTCTGATGGTGAGCCTAACGCTTTGCGTTGTTGTTGTTGGTATGGTGGCGGTGCTGATGATTGCCTTGTTTGACGAAAAAGTAGACAACAGCGAAATCTTCAAGTTGATTAGCCCAGCGTTTCAGACCATTGTCGGCGGGTTTATCGGGCTGTTGGCTGGCGTCAAACTATCACACGATGATGAGGACAATAAATGAAGACACCAGCCTGGCAGCGCAAAGAGGGACAAAACCCGAAAGGTGGGTTAAACGCTGCTGGACGGGCAAGCCTCAAGGCGGCTGGGCAGGACATCAAGCCACCCGTCAAGTCTGGTGACAACCCTCGACGCGCCAGCTTTCTTGCACGAATGGGCGGCAATCCTGGCCCCGAGCGCAAGGACGGGAAACCAACCCGGCTGCTGCTGAGTCTCAACGCCTGGGGTGCCAGTTCCAAAGCAGACGCCAAGGCGAAAGCCAAGGCCATCTCAGATCGAAATAAGAAATGACCCCGCATTTCACACTCGCGGAACTCACGCACACTGATCACAGGACGCTGGACAACACCCCCAATGCTGGTGAACTGGCAAACCTTCAGCGGTTGGCTGAGTTTCTGGAGACAGTCAAGACAGCACTTGGCGGTAAGCCAATAATGATTAACAGCGCCTTCAGATCAAAGGCCGTGAATGACGCTGTGGGCAGCAAAGACACCTCTCAGCATAGGTTGGGCTTGGCGTGTGATTTCAAGGTGCCTGGCGTTGTTCCAGACGCCGTAGTGAGGACAATCATTGCAGCCAACCTGCCCTATGACCAAATCATCAGAGAGTATGACGCCTGGACGCACATCAGCATTGCTGACAAACCCCGGCGTCAGGCGTTAATCATTGACAAGGCCGGGACTCGACCCTTCGCTTAGCTGCGAGGGTAAGGGCAATCATCTGGCACAAACGCCAGGCAGTGAACACCAGCGTACTTGGTCCTGGTCTGGACCCACCTATCAATGTAAACATCAGGCATCAAGGCCAGTGACCTGCTGATTTGGGATGCGCCAATGTCGAGCTCAAACGAGAGCTCACTGGCAGTCATGCCATCAGGCGCTGCAGCCAGGGCGTCCCTGATGCGTTTATTCAGCACCGTGATTGTCATGTGTTCTTCTCCAACTGTTTGAGTTTGTCTGAGCGCAGCGGGTGTTTCATGTAGCGCAGCGCCGTGCCTTCAATTTGACTGATGCGCGTTCGGGATAAATCAAACATCACGCCAATTTCTTCCAGCGTGTATTCCTGTGTCAGGCCAATCCCAAACCGCAAACACAGCACCGCCTTCTGCCTCGGGGTAACGTCCTCCAAGACTGCCTCAATGAGTCTGACAACGTCCTTCTTGCCCAGCTCTTCACTGGGGTCAACCCACTCCTCATTCTCTTGTGGTGGGCATGGCAACTCTGGCATATCTTCGTCCCGTTGGTAACCATGCGAGTAGTACGCACTGATCAATTCTTGACTAGCGTTTGCAAGAGTGCCATAGGGGATGCTATGCCCGGTCAGTGTCCTTCCATATGGCCTGGTCATTTGTTGAGTTTCCTGAGCTTTGCTTCCAAGGCTTGATTCAAGCCCCAAGGCGTTGAGCCATTGGTGTCATTCCATTTGTTGTAGATTTCAGCGAATTGGAATTCAGTCAGACCCTGCCACGGGCGCAGTGCTGCGGGTGGGGTCTGCGCTTCGATGCACCAGCGTTTCCAATCAGCGGCATACGTACACAATGATTTGACCCGCTCTAGCAAAGTCAACTCTCGCGGCGTTCGTCCTTCTGGATAACCGTCCCGTGCGTTTCTGATAATCATTGATTCGTCTGCATCCAAAAGCGAATGAATTTCAACGCAAGTTTGGCAAGACTCTGGCTGTGCAGCAAAGTGGTCAGCCAACTCCCGCGCCCGGTGCTTGTTGATGCCCTCGCGCATTAAGGTGACCACCACCATGTCACGCCACGGCGTTGGCTCCTGCTCTGGCTGCTCTTGCTCTAGTGCTTTACGCAGGGCGGTGATGACCTCCGGACACCACACAGTAAGTGCATCTACTGTGCCATCGTCGCTGTCGGTGCAGCCCCCTTGCAAATTTTCCAACGCCTCCAGCGCCTGCTGCGCGGCTTGTCGTAGTGTGGTCATGGTTGGCTCCTTGCTCTGATTTAGGCGCAAAGCCTCGGCCTCAATTCTCCGAAATTCATCATCTTCATTGTTCATTTCAACTCCAATGTGCAGGACTTGCCTGCTGCTGTCACGGTGAACTTGCCATCAATAATTCTGACAACAACCTTATCCATTTCGCCCCAGGACAATCCCAGGTACTTGAGGGC
>Ga0222713_10005687_pt1 | contig 12051 bp, 7 predicted proteins | sample C33_649DmetaG_FD_165061 | JGI IMG/M metagenome (GOLD analysis project Ga0222713, IMG submission 165061) | Estuarine water microbial communities from San Francisco Bay, California, United States - C33_649D | ecosystem: Environmental > Aquatic > Marine > Unclassified | place: USA: California...
TACGATCAAAACGCCTTCTGCTAAGCGGACCAAAAGCATTGTCAAAGTAGGCCGTGAAGCGCGGTTCAGGCGCATTGCCACAGGATCCCCGGTCACTAAATCTCCGTTAGACCTTTACGCGCAGTGTGAATTTCTTGATTCATCCTGCTTAGGCATTCCAAGCTACTACGCCTTTCAAGCACGCTATGCAATTCAGGTCGAACGACGCCTACCAACGCATACATTTAAACAAACGGTAGGCTATCGCAATCTTGATGAGCTGAAACAAAAACTGGAACACTTCTCTTTTCGTGTGACCAAGGAAGAATGCTTAGATCTTCCTGATAAGGTTTATACGCGTCGTGACGTGGAACTCACGCCTGATCAAAAAAAGTATTACGATCAAATGAAACTAATGGCGCTATCGATGCTTGATGATGGCAGCATCATGAGCACCAACAATGCATTAACGCAGTTGATGCGGCTGCATCAGATATGTTGTGGCCACATTAAGCTTGACGATGGCAGGCAGGAGGACATTCCAAACAATCGAATCGAGGAACTCAAAGCAGTGCTGGCAGAGTCCTCAGGCAAGGTCATCATTTGGGCTACCTATCGACGTGACATTGAAAACATCAAGCTTGCCCTGCAAAAAGATTACGGTATGACTTCCGTGGCTACCTATTTTGGTGACACTGAGGCAGAGGATCGGCAAAACATTGTCACACAGTTTCAAGATCCCCATTCCGACTTGCGATTCTTCGTCGGTAATCCACGTACCGGTGGCTACGGATTAACATTAACGGCAGCAAATCTTGTGGTTTACTACTCCAATAGTTTTGATTTGGAAGTGCGACTACAGTCCGAGGACCGCGCTCATCGCATCGGGCAGACCAGCAAAGTAACTTATGTGGATTTGATTTCTACCGGCACGGTCGATGAGCACATCGTCAAAGCGCTTCGCAGCAAAATTGATATCGCAAGCCAAGTGCTTGGTGAACAACTTAAAGAATGGCTTATCTAATGCAACTCATTCCCATCCGCCGCAAATATGTCTATCAATCCATGCGCCGATTGGATAGCGACCTTGGCCGTGTTTACAGCATCAATGATCATGTGCTACCCAGTGTCACAAGTATCCTGTCGGATACAAAAGACAAAACTGAACTCGATGCGTGGGCCGCGCGCATTGGTCAGGACGAAGCCAACCGTATTAAACAAGACGCTGCAACGGTGGGTACGCACATGCATAGTGTTGTTGAGCGGTTGCTGTTGAATCGCGATTTATCGGTTCCACGATCATGGCTCGCGGTCCGTGGTTATGCCATGGGTTATCGCTTGATTGAGCATTTCTTTCCCCGCATGCAGGAAGTGTGGGGATCAGAAGTTCCTGTTTACTACCCAGGTAAGTACGCAGGAACCTGTGATTGCGTCGGTGTTTTTGACAACAACCCGTCAATCATTGACTTCAAACAAACCAACAAACCGAAACAGCGCAAGTGGATTGATGACTATTTCTTGCAACTTGCGGCCTATGCTTTAGCTCACGATGCGGTACACGGTAGCAAGATTGATCATGGCGTGATCATGATGATCAGCCAAGGGATGGAGATACAGGAGTTTGTCACTTGCGGTCGCGAGTTTGACGAGTACAAGGACCGGTGGTTGCGTCGTGTTGAAGCTTACGAAGCAAAAAAATCGGGGTCCATTGCGGACCCCGAAAAGATCCCACAACTCTAGGAGACTACGGGGAAGCAGTCCCAAGTATATTACCTGTATTTTGCGGTTTTGGCAGCAATTTTTTTAGGTTGTTTAACGAATTGTTTACCTGCACGATTGCCTGCAGCCTTGGCTCGGTTAGTGGCAGCTTTTTCCCCCGGGCTAAGGGATTCCCATGCGGCTTCGGGAAGATAGCGAAGCTTTCCTTTAGAAGGTTTTCCGCTGGAAGTTTTCCACTTCTGAGCAGTCCAATCTTTCAACGATTGCTGTGGATCCTTCATGATTTGTATCCACCACCCTTAGCCTTGTATTCCCGCGCAAGCATTTGTGCTTTGCGCGCGGACCATTCCCCAGGATCACCGCCCTTGGTGCCTGCTTTGATCTTGTTGAACAAAGCTTTACGCATACCGGGTTTGGTATAAACCTTGGCTTGATTGACTTTGGATTTTGTTTCCATAACTACCTCACCGGTTGACCTTGTTGAATTTGCGTTTGCCGTGCCTGCAACAGGGTACTGATGGGATCATTAGGAAATAGTGCTGGGTACATCAGATTGACCTGCGGGGGTCCTGCCTGTGTTGGGGCTACGGTTTCAGGGACACGCAGATTTAATCCACGTGTTGGTGGAGCAGGGGGAAGGGTTCGCAGCATCTGGGCGGCTGAGGGAGGAACGCTAGGTACGTTGTCCTGAAGCGTTTCATCAGCTTTTGCAAAGTCAGCGATCTCCTGAGCCGTGGTCCGTGCAGCTTTAGGCACGTAAGCACTCGGTGAAATTCCAATCTTTTGCAACTGCGCAGCTACCTGTTTAGCTTGCTGGACAGTGCCCACTTGCGTAATACGACGCGCAAATTCAGGATCTTCCAGGGCACGCGTAAAGATTCGCTTGTAGACTTCATTTTCAAGATTGCCAGCCATTCTTACTAACAAAGCCAACGCACCGGTTTCTGGAGCAATCCTGCCAACGGCTGCTTCACGAAACGTGGTTGTAAGGTACTGGATACCAGAGCCAAAAAGACGTTTGATGGATTCATCCACCGATTCAAATGCCGGGATTTGTCCCGTAACATCCGCAAACGCATTTACTCTTCGTTGCAGATCAGCAAGTTTTTTGAGATCGTCCAGATGCTGCGTGTTTTCAAAAAGAACACGTAAGGATTTTTCGTTGTTATCGATGAATGTTTTGATTGCGCCGCCGCCACGAGCACCTTCCGTTGCCACATCAAACACCGCACGGCGAAGGGCCCCTAGTTGCTCAGGGTCTTTACCCAACTGGTTAACCAGCACACGCATCGTGGCAGGGTCACGAAGCGCAGAATTGAGAATTTGCCTTGGATCGGCATCAGTGCGAGCAGCTTTGGAAAGCAAGCGATCAAGTTCATTATCTTGGGCAGTGATGCGACGCTGTTCAATTTCCCCCATCCGACGAATGTAATCATCAGCCAAAGCTACTTCATCACGGAACATCTGTTGAATGTTTTGGGGTAACACTTCAACGATATTGCGATTCTTATCCAAAACAGTACGTATCTTTTTTGGATCAACCAACCCTTCTGCCGTTACAACGCCCTTACTGCGAAGCCAATCCAAAGCACCTTTTTGTAAAAGCTCCTCACCTGCAGGAACACCTGCCAAAGCAACCTGCAAATCACGCAGATTTTGAGCATTGGAAAAAGCCGTTTGCAACAAGCGTTCATTGGGGAGCAAAAACTCTTCGCCGCCACGGACCTTCTTGGTCATAAGCAACGGTAGGCTTCTCTCAAAACCTGCGCGGTAATCATCAATCACCGCCTTCATGTTGCCATACTCATTCCTGATCCGTGGGACGTGATCCAGGATTAGTTTTTCAACATCACGAAAGGTTGCATTGCCTGCATCAAGGAATCGTTGTGCATCAGTAATGCGAACCCGACCACGGTCCATGGCAGCGTTGTAGCGTGCAAGCGAATCGTTGCGATAGCGAATGGCCGATTGCAGGTAATCCATCGCCTCAGGCAGGTTTATATCAATTTTGGTATTAGCCTCAGCTAATCGCGCAGCATCCTCTGCCAGGGTCTTGGGATTAATTTCAATGGCTCTACCCCCTGCAACGGGAATACGAACTTCACCTTCTGCGCCTTTAAAAAGCTCACGAGCTTGGACTTTACGCTTAGGACCCTTGGATCCTGCACCGCGAATCGCGGCCATGACCTCCGACTTAAGCGATTTCATAAACTCAGCATCTTGCAAGAGCGACGAACCTTCAAGCTGCTCCCGTATCCGCTGATCAACCAGTTGATCCATCATCTGCGTTTCCATGCGCTGGCGCAGCGCAAGCCGACTGTCAACAAAACCTTTCAACAGTGCAATCGGCGTAGGCAGTACAAGCCGACCGGTCGGACGCTCAGGGGTATACTTTTGTATGAGCTTGATCGCTGCATCTTCCATGTCCTGAGACGGAAAAAGGGACTTACCTTCTTCCCGTGTGGCCATTGGGAGGCCTTCAGGAGAAACAGCCTGACGCAGGCCCATACGACGAAGGATTTGATTGCGCTGTTGGGCATCAATTTCCATCGTATTCATGAGCACGCCACGTAGCTCATTATTCAGTTGATCTATGTTCTGTGGACCAAGACGCTCGGAAATGGCCATGACCTCAGCATCCGTCAGATCCTTTTGTTGACGTAAAAGGCTTTCAAACAAAGCTTGACGTTCAGCTTGTGCTTGCTGAAAAGCCTCAACAATGGGTTTTTTCGCAGCCGGTGAAAAGCTATCGAATAGCGCATCCAGCTTTTGCTGGTTTTCATTAATACGTGCTTTGGTAGCTTCAAGTTCCTTAGGTCCAAGCTGCTCCAAGAGTTCTGCCTTACGACGCACCAACGGTGCATACATGGACTGCTCAGCCGCATCAAACAAAAAGCCTGCCTGTGCTACGCGAGGATCGGCCATCGCGGCCTGTAGTTGACGTAACGCTTCTTGAGCCTCGGGGCTTTGGTTGATAGGACCAAACACCTGTTCAAGTTTGCGCTCGGCGTTTTTAATAAACTGCTTAGGCAGAATATCCACAACAGGCAAACGAAAGCCGCGCGGCAAACCTGCCAGGACTTCCTTTTCAATGTCATCCAGACCGCCGGATGCCGAGGCTATCTTGTTGCGTGCCCAACCAGCAGCCTGTACGGAGGGCAGCTTGGATACTGCCAAAGGAATGCCTAAAAAAGCTCCCATTGGCAACAGTTCTTTGTAGAGTTGCTTGTTAGGATTCGCTTCGTCTACTTGTTCTTCAACCGCTTGACGAAGGCTTTCATAGCCTGCACCGAACGCAACATCCACTGCCGCAGCAACGCCAGGACTTTTTTGAACCATGCTGATAGCATCATCTGCGATTCCTTTAAAAAGAGTAGTCGCTTTTGGGGCAGCATTTACCAAGGGACGACTAGCCGCCGCCCAAGCAAGGATACCTGTAAAGGGCATGGAAGCCCCAATCCCTTCACCGATAGCACGCGAATAGCGATCAGAGGCATTCTTTGGCGTTTGTTGGCCTTGATTAAAAAAGCGACCAAATTCAAAAGCTTGGCCTTCATCAAGACCAATAACTTTGCCAACATTGCGGGAAAACATATCAGGCAGTGCAAAAAGCGCTGAATTAAAGCCCCACGATAGTTGTTGCGCTTTTTGCCAAAGACTACTGGGTCCCTGATCAGGGCCTGCTTTACGCATATCCGTGGAAGGAGCTGGAGCTCCTTCCTGACGCCCGACCACCTCACCGGTGGCTAGGTCAACCAGTTCACCTTTGGTGTTCGTAATCGTGGGCATATCACTGTCCGATCAATTGACGCAATTGCGTGGGATTGAAGGCATCCACGCGACCATTAGGTAACCGCAAATAGACCGTGGCCCGTGGATCTTGGAGCTTGCCAATCGTACTACCAAGGAAGGTATACATCATCCTTTGTTGCTGGGGGTCCGCCGAAATAATAAAGGGATCGCTTTGTGTGCCGGTGTTAGGTGTTCGCATCACATAATCATTGCCTTCATAACCCAACTGTGTCAAAACCTGTTGACGTGCGTTACGTAAAATGGTTTCAAGACTGTTGAACTGCTGCGCTGCGATTTCCTTGTTAGAAAAGAATCGTGTGGGGTCATTGATGCCTTTAGCTGTTTCGCGAACCCACTCCTGCTCTTGGACCGCGACCCGTCCGCCATCATTGGCCGAGGCGATGTTCTTCATGATGCTATTTAAACCAACCTGCACTTGCGTTGCAGCATCTTCCTGCTTGACATCAGGTCTGATCAAGCCACCTGAAACAGGAACCAAGAGGTTGTTAACTTTGTCCTGGAACCACGTACCGGGGCTATAGAGTTCTGCGAACTTACCTTTCAGGTTATCCAGCGTATTAAGGCTGTTATCCAAGGATCGTAAGGTTGATGTCAGCTTAATGCGTTCCGACTTATCTGTTTCAACCGAAGTTGGTGCTTCCCCACGGTTTTCAACAAAAGGATTATCCGTATCACGGAGCGTGAAACGACTGGTAACTGCCGACTTAACCGTTGGATCCTTGGGATCAATTGAAAAGCCCAAGAAGCTTCCTTTATCTGTTTTTAGAACACGGCCCCCGGCTCCCGCGTCTTCCAGAACTTGACTACCCGCTTTTTCAAGCTGCTTTTTCATCAGCTCAAAATCACCTCTGAGCAGTTGCAAACGTATAGCCTGGGCATACTTATCTTGCTCTTGCACATCGCCGATAGCTTGCTGCAGTGCAGCAGTACGAATCTTGATATCGCGGTCCTGAGCTTGGGAAAGAATCGCTGCAAAACCACGGGGTAGTTCTGCTGCCGCTTCACTGATGGCCATTGCAGCCGTTGGCTGACGGGAAGTGCCTAGTTTAAAGCCTGCCTGAGCCAGCAATAGCAACGCATTAGCTCTTGCCGTTTCTTTATCATCCCCTAGCAATTCCTTAAATAGTGGCGCTAATTCCTGATAACCTGCCCTGATCCGTGAAGCGCGGTCCGTGGGCAACTCTCCTTTAGCCGCAGCTAATGCAGTGGCTAAGGCTTGAGGCGCAATATTCGCGTCTTCAAACGCTGCTTGGTCAGAGGAACGCATCGTTGCGGCTTGTGCAGAAGGCTCTGGAATAGGTTGACCTACCCCCGAGACGTCCAACCGAAATGGTTCTACAGGAGGTGGCGGAACAGGTGGCCCTTCAAACGTGGTCCGTTGACCAGGGATCTGTGCCAATAGCATCTCACGCTCGGCATCGGCTTTTTTCTCTGCTTCAGAGCGTGTATCTCTTCCGGTCAATCCTGCTATAAACGTTGCAGGAATACCCGCTGCAAGACCATAGCGTTGCAGCATGTCAGCTGCACGGGGGTATTGTTGAGCCAACTGCTGTGTCCCAAGTCGCAAACCTTCCGTAAAGGTGGGTGACACAGGAGCGGTCAATGTACCTGCAGGGGCGAATTGCGTGCCGGTGCCATAACTGATCGTGCCTCCTGGACCCTGGACCAAGGCGTTGCGTGCTTGCATACTTAACGGCATGGGTGGTGTTCCACCCATCATTCGTTCAACACCGAACTGCGGACGCATCAGCAGGTTACCAAGATACTGGTTGAGATTTTGCGCGCCGGTTGCTCCCATCTGCGCTAAGCGTTGACCCGGTGATACCAACATACCCGCCGCTGCACGAAGGGGTGGCAACCCATCTGGTGTCGGCGGAGCTTGTTCAGCCCCGCCCTGAGCTAAAGGGCCTGGGGGTCCTCCCATCGGCATAGACATCGGCGGCGTTCCCTGCATACCTTGTGGTTGCATTTGTTGCATTTGAGGTAGTCCACCAATACCTCCTTGCTGAGCAAGTTGCGATTGCAGCATGGCCAGCACTTCAGGTGGTGTTTGCATAGCAGCTTCCTCACCGACCATCTGTGCAAGCTCCATGTACCGCGCGTCAACGGAACGCATATCGCCACGAAGATTGTTCATCAAAATTTCAGGGTTTTGAGGCGTGCGTGGCAATTCCATCGCATCATCTTCCTCTTCTCCCCCTTCCATTTCCATATCATCTTCAAACCCTGCAAGAATACCGGCATTGCGGGAATCTTTGGTCAGGGGCATCATGAACATGGCGCGCTTGAGAATATCGTCTTCCATCATGCGTCCTTAAAACAATTTATTAGCTGCAGCAGCGGTGGAAAGTGCCCCAATACCCAAACCAAGGGCTTGCATAAACGGACTTTGTGTTGCCTGTTGTTGAACCGATGTAGCCATTTGTGAACTAGGGGCTCCGCGTAGGATGTCGGAATAAAAAGATGTTCGTTGGTAAGGTTCGTAAAGATTCTGAAGCGCTGTCTGGCGTCCTGCTTCGTACTGCTGTTGCTGAAGCTGTCGCTGTGCCTCGCCTATACCAAACAAACTCGTAATATCGCCCTGTCCCAAACGTTGTGCTGCTTCACCAAGCGCAGCTTGTTGCACCCCGATATTACCCGCCTGACCGGCCAGCGCACCAAGCCCACTGGCCTGCTGCATCTGTGTGCCAAGACGGGAAGAGGCAAGCGATCCAATACCCTGCCCCAAGGCTTGTTGCAGTTGCGCTTGTGTAGACAATACATTAGCTGCTTGGGTACCGAGTTGCCCTAGTTGGCTACCGATACCGGCTTGTTGTGCGCCAGCAGCAATATCTCGCTGTTGGGCTTGTTCATAGGATTGTTGTGCGGCACCAAGCGCTTGTGTATAACCGCGCTCCAAGGCTCCGGTAATGGCTGCATTACGCTGCTCCATTAAATTACGCTCTAATTCCGCTTCTTCAACCGCCTGACGAGAACCGCCAAAAGCACCAGCTTGTGCAGCACGCGCTTTAATACCCATTCTGGCAAGTTCGCCCTGACGATTAATTTGTCTAACTGCTTCATTAATAACGCCTTGGGTGTAAGGGCTTGATTCCGCAAGGAATGGCGTAATTTCTGAAACGCCAAACTGCCCTGTCCCTCCTGCAACCGTCGTACCTGCCGTTCTTAATGAACCAATGCCCTCGGAAAACGCAGGGCGTGTGGATGTTGCCAGCCCTTGGACCAGGGGTTGTGAACTGAGCAAAGCTTCTGCTGCTGGTAAAAAAGCAGAAGGAATATCCAGTTGCCGCAAAGTCTGTGTAGCAGGAACTATCGCTTCGTTGACAGCGCGTTCCTGAATCTGCTTACCTGCCTGCAGGTAGGGGGTGTAAGCACCAATACCCTGTGTGGCCAGTTGCGCAGCCCGTTGCTGTTCAGGCGTTAAGTTAGCAACCTGATAACTTGGAAGCGTGAGCGGGATATCGGCAAGTGCTTTTGCACTTTCGATTGCACCGACCTTTAATGCTTCAATCTCCGGTGCTTCACGTTGATAGGTGGTCGTAATCCCCGAACCCGTGGCCGGTGTTGGTGCGGGTGTTGGTGCGGGTGTTGGTAAGGTTGCCGCTTTTTGTTGCTGTGCTTGATTAACAATTGATGTAGCACGCGCAACATCTAAGCCTAATCCGCCCTGCGACACGGGGCGCATGGCATATTCCAACAAAGCCTGACCCGTTAAACCGTTGTTGAGCTGCGTTAAAGCTGATGTAATAAGTTGAGCATCGGTATAGGTCGGTGCAGGTGTGCCTGTGGGTGCAGGTGTGCCTGTGGGTGCAGGCGTAGCAGTTGGTGCAGGTGTGCCTGTGGGTGCGGGCGTAGCGGTTACTACCGTGGGCGTACCGGATATCGAGGAAGCCTGCGCTGTATTAACAATACTTTGCGCACGGCTCAGGGATAGGCCAAGACCGCCTTGCGATGTTGGTTTTGTTGCATATTCTAAAAGCGCCGCTGCCGTCATACCCCCGCGCAGCTGAGTTATTGCTGCATTAATCAGCTCCGCATCGGTATAAGTCGGTACAGGTGTGGTAGTCGGCGCAGGTGTGGTAGTTGGTGCGGGTGTGGTAGTCGGAGGGGGGCTTGTAACAACAGGGGGCGGGAAAAAAGTAAAACTCGGTGGAGGGGTTGTAATCGGTTCAAAAATAGGGACGTAAGAACCGATATTGGATGTAATTGGAGACGACTCAAAAAAAGGAGCAGGAGTAGGAGCAAAAGTAGGGGCAGGAGCCGAAGTTACGACAGGCGGGGGAGCCGAAGTTACGACCGGGGGTGGGGCGGAGGTTACGACAGGCGGGGGAGCCGAAGTTACGACAGGAGGAGGAGCCGAAGTTACGACAGGAGGAGGTGTAGGGGTGGTAGAAGTTGCCGCCCGAGTTGCCGCCAGATAGGCTTCATAAGCAGAAAGTGCTTGATCTAGGGTGGCATTAGGATTACCCGCCATGTAAGCATTGGCAAGGTCAAAGTCAACCCCGTACCCGAAGACAAGCTCAGCAACTGATGTAGCCATGGTTTACCTCACGCGCGAGCTGGAGCATTTTTCTCCAGCATGTGCATTAATCGATATAAGCGCTTTGCGCCTTCTCTGCGTGAACCCTTACCGGCTCCGCGCACAGCCCGTGCTGTGAGTACGAATTCGCCATCAGACAACATAGCGGGAATATCATCCGATTTTTCGGTACCGGGGCCTGAGATTTGGCCCGTGCGCCGTGGATAACCGCCGTTAACTAATGACATGATACCGCCATTAGCTTTTCCTGGGGGAGGTGTTTGAGGCGCTGTGGGGTACAAAATGGGTAAACCACCCAGTAAATAGCGCCGTGGATCACGACTGTAGTAGGTAAAACCTGTTTCAGGTGGTTTTTGTTGGATCGGCTTGGTTTCAAATCCACCGGTTGCTCCCAACAGACCAAGACCTGCAGCCACTGAGGGACCATAAGTTGCCAGTGGCCCGGGCATCGCTGCTTTTCTTGCGGCTTCAGCGGCTTGAAGTGCAAAATACTCGCGAGTCGATGCAGACGCATTACTGTAGGCCGGATTATTCATGACTCGTTGATAAGCTTTAAAGGCCTCAGCTTCTGCACGCGGACCCGCAGCTTCTTGAATACCTCCAGGTGTTTGACTTTTCAGATAATCCAAAGCCTGTGGTCCACCGGGAACCATCCCAGCAAGACGTTCAATACCAGTCAAAGGCTGATTAGCCGTGGCGCTTTGTCCGGGAATTCCTGGGGCAGCAACATCAATAGGAGCAGGACCTTGAATAGCTGGAGCAGCAGCCTGCCCACTGGCTAGAGAACCAAGCGGTGTAACCCCTGGAATACCTCCCGGAGGAGCTCCCATAGTATCGCCGCCCGGGCTGGCTGCTGTCACATCACTCGGTGTAACAACGTTTGATATGGGCGCTTGAGCAGGAGCCACGGCCTGTGCACCTGCGGTAGGACTACCTGCCGCTCGTGCTTCTTGCTGGCCCATCTGTTCATACTGATTCATGGTGTTTTGCAAAGAGCTGGCACCTGCACTGATAATGCCAGACTGAATGCCGCCACGAAGTGCTTCACCGAAGGATTGACCACGCGCTAAACCAACACCTGTTGAAAAGATACCTTGCGCAATATCCCTAACGTAAGGCTGGAGTGCCGTGGGCAACGATCCACCAATAAGATCACCAATAAACGGACTTGCTGCCTGACCAACCCCTGCCGTGACACCAGAAATAAGGGCCTCTTTCCACGAACCGCCTGTTACCTTGGTTGTGATAGCCGAAGCAATGGGTAACGGAACACCTACCGATGTCAAAGCAATCGTGCCAACGACCCGAACAGCTGTCTTTAAAACTTTCTTAAAACTAAAATACTCAGGCAATCCTGTGCGGGGATTGATCGTTCCACGACCGCCCATGGAACGAAGCATCGCTGCTTCTTCGGGGTTAATATGAGCAAGCTGCGTATCACCAAAACGCCCTAACGAGGCCAATCCACCTTGAGCCATGGCCATCGATGGACCTGCTCCGCTGGTGATGAATTCAAGCAGACCTGCTTTTAGCGCAGCAAAGAACTGGGCATTAAACTGCTCGGGTAAATCCTCGGGATCCGCTAATCCCTGCTCAATAAGTTGTTGACGTATTTGCGGGTAATTAGCAGCATTTGCAATGATGTAGTCGATAAGTTGCAGTAATTGCTGCGCATCTTCTGGCGTCATCCCTTCCGCGCTAAGACCACTTTGCACTGCGCTGGAAAACTGCTGCATCTGTTGTGGGTCTTGCTGCGTAGCAATCTCTTTCGCTGCACTATAAAGCGAAGCATCTGTTTCTTCCATGCCTTGCATGGGGACCGACATGATTCCTTCATTTTCCATAATATCGATATCCTATGAACTACTTGGGATAGAGGAAACAAAAGCCATTGTCGCTATGACAGAAGGCGTGGCTGGGCGAGTTGGTGAAGACGCAGCAGGGAGGTGCTCAATCAACACATTAGTGTCGTCAGTATGCCAATAAAGTTCTACGTAGTC